>CETG01082131.1_pt1 | contig 19175 bp, 17 predicted proteins | sample 361471 | NCBI WGS metagenome assembly CETG01 (sample SAMEA2622696, study PRJEB7988) | marine metagenome | isolation source: saline water (ENVO:00002010), including | reverse complement strand
CAAATGCTATCGCAGCCGGATCACAATGGGAGCTTATTCATTTCGGACCCTTTAACGTTGCTAACGTTTCATTAGGTCCATTAATTATTGATAGACGTTCAGCTGAATTAGGAGTTAAAAGTTCGACATTACTTTTCACTGTGGTTCATAGTGTGAATTTAATGCTAATGACTACTCGGCCAGATGCTCTTGTTTGGTCTTTACGTTGGTTTATCTCACCACTTGCAAAAATTGGATTTCCAATAGACAGATTAAGTTTCCAGTTGCTCTTAGCATTAAGATTCCTGCCTTTAATTCAGGAGGAATTTCAAAATTTGATTAGGTCTTTAGCAACTAGAGCTGTGAGTTTTAAAAAACTTGGAGTAAAGGCTTCGGTTGGTCTTATCCTCGCGGTCGGAGAGCGGTTGCTTGCAAATATTCTTTTACGAGCAGATCAGGGTGCTGAAGCTTTGCTGGCAAGAAATCGTTCTTTGTTGCCTCCCGAGTACTTTAAGCCACAAAAACAGCTTATAAAAGCGACCGCAATTAATTTTGTAGCAGCCTTTTTCCTTCTTATTGCATTGATTTTCAGAAGTAGGCTTGGCGGGTTGTGATACTCACACATCTTCTGAGAAAAAAATCTTGATTGGTGATACCTTTCCCTTGTGAATCCAATTAGGAATTGGACGCTGAGCGCTATCTAAATCACCCAAACTTTGGGATGTTATATCTTGTTTGCTCTGCAGGGGAGGGTAGAGATGTATATGCGACTTTATATGCTCAGAAAATGTTTTTTTTGGTTACTCTTGAAGCAAGAGGGGCTCAATTTGAAGTTATTCCTTATCTTGACGCTCGGCACCATGCAGAGATGAATTTATCAAGATGTAGAAGAGATCGGTCTGCTGAAATTCATCGCTGGCAAGACTTGTATAAACAAACTTTCACTTAATTTTGTCTTGACTGATATTTGCAGAATAGCTGAATTTAAAAAACTTCTACCTTCAGGAGTTAACTTGTTGGCTGTTAGTAAAGGTCAACCTTCTTCTTCTGTTCGAGAGCTTTTTAAAAATGGTCAAATCGAATTTGGAGAAAGTCGTTTACAGGAATCCCTGCCAAAAATTGATGACTTAAATGATCTAAATGAAATTAGATGGCATTTTATTGGACGACTTCAAGCAAATAAGGTTAGAGGTGTGGTTAAGAATTTTGACGTCATTCAATCAGTCGATTCGCTTTCACTTGCACAAAGAATTTCAAGGATTGCGGGAGAAGAAAGTCGATCATTAAAAGTGATGCTTCAAATAAAGTTTCGTCGTGATCCAAATAAAGTTGGATTTAGTAAAGAAGACATCTTGGATTCTTGGCAAAAGTTAAATGAGCTGAAAAATATTCAAATTATTGGCTTGATGACAATTCCACCTTTAGCCCTTGACTTAGAAGGACGAAAAAAGGTTTTTAGTGATTGTCGAGAATTTACAAATTATTTGGGTCTGCAAGATTGTTCTATGGGAATGAGTCTTGATTGGAAGGAGGCTATAGACGCTGGCTCTACTTGGATTAGAGTCGGAAGACTATTGTTTGGGCAAAGGCCTAAATAATTCCAATTTCATAGAGATATCAATAAAAGCAATTGAAAACCTTGCCCCTGCCTGAAAGTAACGCTATTTAGGTATGAGGATTGAGTCTTTTTTTAGAAGATCCTCATGATGTTGGGGTTAACCCAACTTTTTCACAACCATCCCAAGAGGATTAAACAGGTGTCGCTTATTTCCCGTCTTCGTGCTGTCGTTTCTGGTGACGACTATTTTGATAGTGATTTTGATGAGCTCGATTACGAAACTGGCGATGAATTTGATATCCCAAATAGGAGTCAGAAAGCAACTAATCAAGAGTTGTCACCTCTTTCTCAGCCTAACCCTTTTGAGTTTCGCGGATCTAATTCTTCTACAAATGTCATTGGGATGCCAGGGATATCAACAACTTCCTCTGAAGTGAGCTTAATGGAGCCAAGGAGTTTCGATGAAATGCCAAAAGCCATTCAGGCAATTCGCGAACGAAAAACAGTGATATTGAATCTAACAATGATGGAGCCTGATCAGGCTCAAAGAGCGGTTGATTTTGTAGCTGGTGGAACATTTGCAATTGATGGTCATCAAGAAAGAGTTGGGGAAAGCATTTTCTTATTCGCACCTAGTTGTGTGAATGTTACTAATTCTTTCCAGGAAGATGCTTCTCCCTCGACAGTCTCCACTCATGGAGTTGAACCTATAGCTAAAGAAAATAATCCTGCGCCAGAGCCTGCTTGGGGTGAATCAATTGCCACCGCGCTCTAGAAATAATTAGGTGTCTTTAGAACTTGGAATAATTGGATTAGGTCGGATGGCTCAAGCCATTTTGTTACCTTTATTGGATAGTGGGAAATTTGTGCCCGAGCAAATATTTAGTGTTGTTGGCCATAAAAAAAGTATCGATAAGCTGATGGACCAATTACCTAAAGGCCTTAACTTAGTCTCTTCGGATGATCCTGAATGTCAAAATGTTTGGAGTACTCCAGTAAAACTTTTAGCAATTAAACCGCAGCAATTAAATGAGGTCAAAGAAAATTTCTTGAAGCAATTATCATCAAATGAATCTCAAAAACCTTTATTGATTTCGGTGTTAGCAGGCGTCACTTTAAATAGACTTCAAAAATCATTCCCTGGCCATGCATGTGTACGTGCAGTCCCTAATACGCCTGTACTTGTTAAGGCGGGATTGACTGGATTGTCTTGGGGCGATGGCGTTAATTCTGAGCAAAGAAAAGTTGTGCGAGAAATATTTAATCCAATTAGTCAAGTTTTGGAGTTACCGGAAAGTCAGCTTGATGCTTTTCTGGCATTGACCTCTTCTGGGCCAGCTTATGTTGCGTTAATTGCTGAGGCCTTGGCTGATGGTGCCGTCGCAGCAGGATTGTCTCGAGAATTGGCTCATTATCTAACGCATGAAACCCTTGCTGGGAGTGCTTTGTTGCTAAAAGAAAAAAACTTACATCCAGGCGAATTGAAAGATATGGTTACTTCTCCTGCTGGGACAACTATTACCGCTCTTCGCTGTCTTGAGATGGCAGGCGTGCGATCTGCTTTGATTGAGGCTGTTGTGGCTGCCGCAGAAAGAAGTCGTGAATTGGCGTGATTGACTTCTTCATTCTTGAGGTTCCTAAAAGATCGTCATAAAGAGCTTCAAGCGAGTCAATATTTTGTTTAAGTGTGTATCTCTCAAGCACTCGTAACCTTGCTCGCCTACCTAATTCAGAAGTAAGCAGAGGTTGATCTTTTAGAACTGGAAGAAGTGTTTTTAATTGAGATGTTACACCTTCAGTGCTTATAACAATACCTGCACCATTCTCAAGAACTTCTCCATCGGCTCCTGCATCAGTGGCCACGCACGCCGTCGCTGTGGACATGGCTTCTAGTAATGCTAATGAAAGGCCTTCTACCAGGCTTGGAAGAAGGAAAACTTCTGCGCATTGAAGAAGTGCGATCCTTGTGTCTTGATCGGATTCATACCCCCACCAGAAGACGTCTCTGTCATTATTTGAGATTGAATTGTTTTCAAGCGTAGGTCTTAGGGGACCATCACCTACTATTACTAATCGACACCCTTTGCGATCAACTAGTCGCCAGGCTCGCAGTAATGCTTCAACATTTTTCTCAGAAGCTATTCTGCCCATATATAGGAAAATACGATCTGAACCGAGACGATTTCTAATTTCAAGTTGCAGGTGTTTTTTGTCAGGAGGGTTTTCTGGTAGCCATAACTCTTGGTCAATTCCATTAGGGATGATATTTAGGCGATTTTCTTTGACCCCAAGTTTCGCAAGTACTTCTGCTTGTGTTTCCGAGAAGACAATAACCCTGTCAAACTTCGCAAGAGATGGAGCATAAAGTTGATAGGTTAACTGTTGAGTACTAGCTGTAAGATTTCTAATCCCAGAATCGAATGCGGGGTGAAAGGTGGCAATAAGAGGTACATTTAGTTGTTGGCATAATTCAGGAAGCCTGAAGTCGAGAGGCGAGAGAGTAAGACTTGCGTGAACAATATTTGGTTTGAGTCGTTCTAATGATTCTCTGAGTTCTCTCTGAGCTCTTGGCGAGGGGATTGTGTATACCTGTGATTTTATTAAGTAAGGCAAACTTACTTCCGGATCATTTGCTAATAAGGATGTTTTCTTATTCCTTGGATTGGAAGGATTGTCAAAATGAATGAAGCTTGTTTTATGCCCTCTCTCTTTAAGCGCCTTGGTGGTGCTTAATCCGTAACTGACGTTTCCGCAAAAAGGAGTTTTTTTGCCCAGCCAGGCGATATGCGTCACCAGCTCACGAGCAAAATAATCATTTTAATTTAGCAGTGTTTTCATGGTTTTTCTAAGAGGATGGCTAAAAATGCTACCCCAGCCAGAATCCATAACAAAGGATTTAACCCAATTAAGCCTATGACTCCGCCTGCAAGAACAAGAGGGAGTGTAAGGGCGATATTGATTAAATTGTTTTGAAGGCCAAACACTTTCCCCCTCTGGTTCTCAGGGGTTTCGCGATGAATAGTTGTCTGAGCTGGGATCGCGATTAGCGCAACACTGATGCCTAAGCAGAAACAAAGGAAGAGAGTTGAAGATAGTGATCCTCTTGCGTTGCTTAGAAGAAGAAGACTAAGCGTAATTCCACCTAAGCCAATCGAGCTAATTTTCTTGAGACTAAAAATATCTCCTGTTTCCCCTAATGCAATAGCACCTGTTGCAATACCTAAACCACTGATTGCTAGTAAGGATCCAAATTTAGTTGCTCCTAGAGATTCAATTGAGGACGCTAAAGTGATTGTTATTACATAAAGCGTAGCAAGAAGACTATAAAGAAAAATAAGCTTAATTATTGCTTTTCTAATAGAGGTATTTCCCTGCACTACTTTAAGACTTTCTATTATTTGATTCCATATTCCTACTGATAATTTAAATCTTTTTTTTTCATTTAATTTGATTGTTTTGATAATAATTGCAGCAGCTGCATAACATGAGGGAAGAAGAGTAAATTCCCCTCCTTGGAGGCCGAAACTTAGAAAGAATTGTTTTGATAGATTAATAAGTGGCTCTCCTATTGAAAATCCAATTATTAATGTGCCCATGCTTGTCGCTTGGTAAATAGAATTTGCTGCAAGGAGGTTATCTTTATTAACAAGAAGAGGTATTGCTGATTGTTCTGCAGGGGCAAAAAATTGAGTAAAAGATGAAATAATAAAAGTTATTATTAAAAGGCCTAAATAACCCAAATCTATTCCTAGTAAATTAGACTCATTTAGCATGCATAGAGGAATTAAAAGGCAAAAAAGTGCTTTCAAAGTATTAGAAATTACCATAATTTTACGCTTAGGCCAAAGATCAGCTCCAATACCAGCAATTGTCCCGAAAAATATTGCTGGTATTGTATTAGCTATATAAATCCCTGTTGCTAAAAGAGTGACTTGTTGAGCAGTTGTATTAGCTTCCTTGGAAGCTATTTCGACAATTCCTGCAATATTTTGGTTGCTTGAGTTTATAAAAAACTCTGCAATTAAATACACCATTAATACGATGTAGAACTTATCTGCTAATTGAGAAAGAATCTGGCCTAGCCATAATTTACGAAATTCATTTAATCTTATGACAGACTGAAGACCTTTCTTTTTTTTAAATTTCTTTGATCTTGTTTCTTCAATTTTGCTTTTAATTGATCTCAAAATATTTATTTAGAATGATAATTATCTTTTGATAAATCAGAGCTAATTATTACTTCTCTAAGCATTTCAAGAGAATGATTTTTCTTTGGTAAATTATTGCTTATCCAAGATTCAATAATTGATAATAACTTAAGCCAAACTTGTTTTGGGCCAAGCAAATTACCATGTTTATCAAATGGAAGATCTGGGCGCAGAAGTCTTTGAAGGAGAGCAAGCTCTGAAGGATTTAATTCTATTTTTGAATTAGGGAGTGAACCAATTGAGAACCCATCCTGAGGATTAAAACTGCATCGCCACTCCCAATCTCCTATAGGTGGAATTAAATCAATGCCACTATAACAACATTTTTCTATAGGAAGACAATAGCCTCCAAGTGCCAGAAGGTGAATGCATGATTGAATACTCCTGGCTAATGTTAAAAGTTGATTAAGTGGAGGTTCTTTTATTTTTTCCAGTCTTTCTAGATGAACTAAAATAGTGCTCAATATATTTGATTGAGGATCATCATCCCCTCCTAACATTAGGGTTAACTCGATGAGTGCTTGTGCCGCTGCCAGCGTTTCTAAATTTTCTCCTAACTTGCTAAAACTTCTCAAGATTTTCATTTGACGGACTCTTTTTAATTTTGATTTCCCTCCTATTTGAAGTTCAAGAAAGGTCAGAGGTGATGCAGCGGCAAGACTGCTTTTTGGCTTTCTCCCCCCTGGTATGGCAATGCGGCTAATTCCTTCTTTATCACTAAGTATTGTTAGTAGTCGATCGTTTTCTCCTAAAGGTCCAACTTTGAGCGATAGTCCTTTGATTCGTTTCTCGGAACTCACTTTTGATTGCTTTTTCTTAATTGTTGAATAATTTCAGGCCCCCTACTTGTTCCAATGTGATTAGCACCTGCATTAATTAGTTCTATTACATGATTTAATTCTTTGATTCCACCTACTGCTTTGATAGAGATGCGATTGGCTACAGCCTTCTCAATATCTCGAATCTGTTTTTCAGAGATCCTAGGCCCAAAACCATTGCCTGCTTGAATCCCTTCCGCTCCTGCCTCAATTGATGCATTTATTGCCTGCCTTAGCTTTTCTTTTGGAAGATCAATTGCATTAAGAATGACTCTTAAAGGTAGACCTAGCTGGCATAACTCGGCAATCTCTTCAGCAAATCTATCGACTTCTCCTTTTGCTAAGGCAAATAAATTTGGGACAATATCTAATTCCTCCGCGCCTTCGCTTGCGGCCCATTCGGCCTGTTTTTTCTTTATAAAATTAGGGCAGTCTCCAAAAGGGAAAGAGATTGTTGCTATTAACTTGGTTTTACTATTTAAACTTATTCTTTTCCTTGCCTGCGGGAGTCGAATTAAGCTTGTACATAGCCCTGAAAAATTTAAATATACAGATTCATCACAAATTTGGTTCAGAGATTCTGAATCCAGAAGTGGGTTTAACGCGGCTTGATGAATAAGCGGGGCAAGGTCATTTGATTCAGTTAAGGCATTGTTTGATTCCATAAGAGATAGTTTTAACCTTTGGCTTGAATTACGCCATAGCCACCGTGATTTCTTTTGTAAATTACTTGTAATTCAAGGCTATGACTTTCGCGAAAAAAATAAAAGTCGTGATCTATTAGGTCTAGTTGATCACGTGCTTCTTCTATGCTCATAGGTTTCATCGCAAAATATTTGCGTCTTATCCCTGGATTTGGGAGATGTACTTCTTTCCCGTCAGTTAAAGAGGGTTTGAGTGGCTCATCTTCTTCTATTGAGCTTGTTTTTGGGCTTGGCGAAGCTTTGTGATCATTGAGACGTTCTTTGTATTTTCTTAGCTGACGACATAACTTGCTCGCAACTAAATCGATACTTGCATATAGGTTTTCGCTTCGTTCTTGAGCCCTTATAACAGTCCCGTTTGCAAAAACGGTTACTTCTGCTATTTGTTGAGGGACGCTTGGATTGCGTGCCACTGAGAGATGAACATCAGCTTCCTTTACTATCTCCCCATAATGATTAAGTGCTTTTTCTAATTTTGATTCAGTGTATTCACGAAGTGCAGGGGTTAGTTCGAGATTGCGACCATGAATAAGAAGCTTCATTTTAGTTCTCCGAGGCCGGATGATTTCGACAAATTAGACATAACTTTTTTACCAGAAAACAGATCGAATTCTTTCCTTTTTGAGCCAAAAGAGTTAGTCCAATTTGAGACCGCCTGGAATTGGCAGAAGCATATTCAGGAAGGTCTCTTAAAGGGTACTTCTTCGAAGCAAGCAATTTGGTTGTTGCAGCATGACTCGTGTTACACCCTGGGAAGGGGGGCGGATGAAAATAATCTGCTTTTTGATTCTAGAAACCCTCCTTGCAATTTGTATAGAATTAATCGTGGTGGAGAGGTTACCTATCATTGCCCAGGGCAATTAGTCGTGTACCTTGCACTTGATCTTCGACGTTATAAAACTGATCTTTATTGGTACCTTCGCCAATTAGAGCAAGTTTTAATTGATTTGTTAATTGAATTGGATTTGCCTGGCGAGCAAATTAATGGTTATACAGGTATCTGGTGCAATAATTTCAAAGTTGCTTCAATTGGAATCGGTTGCAAAAGATGGATTACTCAGCATGGAATGGCATTGAATATTAATTGTGATTTAACAGGGTTTGATCAAATAGTTCCATGCGGTATTAGTGGAGCAAAAATTGGCAAAATTGAGTCCTGGATTCCAGGGATTACGGTAGAGCAAGTTCAACCTTTAATGCTGAATTATCTTGAAAAAAGATTTGCATTGATTTGGAATAATTAACTATTGCTTTAATGTTGTTCAAAATTAGGCTGATACTAAGTAGAAAGCTCTTTATTGATTAGGAGATTAGTTTCGATGTCATTTAAAAGTTTCAGGAAAGGGAAGAATAGTTTGGATTTTGCTAAAGCATTTTGGAGGCCTGTTCAGAAAGAAAGAGAAGCTTTATCAAGACATCATTTTGTAGAAGATTTTTCTCGTATAGATCAGATGTGGCCAAGGTTGGCAGAAAATCATGGTGAGATTATGGCTGTAAATGCTCCGCATGCATCGCATCCAGAGACCTTTACTTATCAACAACTTGCTAACCGTATTTCCATAGCATCAAGTGCATTCTTTGATTTTGGGATACGCAAAGGTGATGTGATTGCAATGTTCTCAGAAAATAGTCCTCGTTGGCTTATTGCTGACCAAGGCCTTATGAGATTGGATGCGATAAATGCCGTTCGAGGGGCATTAGCACCTATAGAAGAGCTTCGATACATTATTGAAAATTCCGGAGCAGTTGCGTTGATTTTGCAAACAGCTGATCTATGGAACAAGCTTGACTTACCCGATGATCAAAAAAATCGATTCAAATTAATCCTCCAATTAGAAGGGGATCCCCTGGAAGGAGTTGTTGGATGGGAATCGTTTCTTTCTCGAGGGGGCGATAACGAAACGATTAGTGCATTGGAAGAGAGAGGTTTTGATTCTGCATCTTCTTCTGTTGCCACAATTCTTTATACATCTGGGACAACTGGAAAGCCAAAGGGTGTGCCTTTGACACATGAAAATCTTTTGCATCAGGTAAAGTCTCTTGCATGCGTTGCGTATCCATCTCCGGGGTCTCCAGTATTAAGTGTTCTCCCTATATGGCATTCATATGAAAGAAGCGCTGAATATTATTTTTTTTCATGTGCATGCACGCATAATTACACAACTATTAAAAAATTAAAGAGTGATCTACCCAAGGTTCGTCCCATAGTGATGGCTACTGTTCCTCGTCTTTGGGAAGCTATTAAGGAAGGCTTTGATGATGCTGTTCAAAATATGCCTATAGCTAGACAAAAATTGTTGAAATCAGCCCTTCGCAATAGTAGTGCATATAAATATTCTTTAAGAAAAGCGCGCTCCTTAACAATAGAAAAGATTAGTCTGAGGAAAAGGTTTTTAGCTTGCTTAGATCTAACTTGGCGATTGCCAATGCATTCATTGGTCTCTTTATTTATTTGGCCAAAAGTACTAAACCAACTCTCTGGCGGACAATTGCTTTTCCCTATCAGTGGTGGTGGAGCAATAGCTCCTCATGTAGATCTTTTTTTTGAGGCATTGGGCGTGGAATTGTTGGTTGGTTATGGATTAACCGAGACAAGTCCAGTAATTAGTTGTAGGCGACCTTGGAGAAATATTAGAGGTAGTTCGGGACAGCCCTTGCCTCAAACAGAATTTCAAGTTGTTGATTCTGAGACTGGACTCAATAAAAGGTTTTATCAATCAGGACTGGTAATGGTTAGAGGCCCTCAAGTTATGAATGGCTACTTAGGGAATCAGTCTGCAACTAACAAAGTTCTCGATAAAGATGGTTGGTTTAACACCGGGGACCTTGGAATGTTGCTTCCCGATGGCTCTGTTGTGTTGACAGGAAGGTCCAAAGATACGATTGTTTTAAGCACTGGTGAAAATATTGAACCTGGCCCCCTTGAGGCTGCTTTGGTTGCTAACCCATTGATTGAGCAGGTAATGATGGTTGGTCAAGATCAAAAAAAATTAGCGGTTTTGTTAGTCCCCAAAAAAGAGAATTTACTTATCTGGGCAAATGAACAAGGATTGAATTTAAAAGAAGAAGATTTATTGGGTTCTAAAGTATCTGTTGATTTAAGGAAATTATTAAGTAGAGAAATTAATAATATGCTCTCATCTAGAAAAGGATCACGTAAAGATGAAAGAGTTTTTGATGTGACCATAGTCGAACCATTTACTGTTGAGAATGGGCTTCTGACTCAGACTCTTAAACAAAGACGAGAGAAAATTTATCAAAGAGATTTTCAAGCTATAGCTGCAATGTATGAATAACAATTTCTCAAGGTCGAGTTAATTGGTTGACCTAAGTCTGATTCGCTGAGATCCTTGATGCTAATTAAATATTCCAATGTCAGAAGGAACAATCATTTCTATTAAGCGTTCAATTACTGTAAGAGCAGTTGTTACTCCCGCTTGGAAAGAAGACGCAGAAAGAGAACTTAGTGGTGCAATCTCTTCTACAGATCAACAATTAGCTCAATTAGAGCAAGAAGGACAACAAGTGGTTACGGATGTGAGAAGTCAGAGCGCTAATCCATTAGATCCAAGAGTACAAGAGCAGGTAGCTCAGGTTCAGCAGCAGGTCTCTATCAAAAGATCAGAATTAGAAGAACAAAAAAGAAATCTTCTTCAACAGCAAACTCAAGTTAGAGAGTTGGAAATGGAGCAGATTGTTGAGCAAGGACAAATGGAGAGTTTTTGTGAGTTAAAGGTTGGTGACAATTTGGTCAAGAAAATGCAAGTTTCTATTCTTGTAAGAGATGGCATTATTGAAGCTATTGATGGGGAGTGAAAAGATTTTTTCTGCTTCACTAAGTAATTCTTAGTTGGAGAGTTTTGATTGAGGAATTAACATTTATAAGTGATGCTTATCCAGTTTCATCTAAGTTGGAGAAAGCTTGACATTACGTTCTAAACCCATTGCAGCAAAAAGATAATGGCTACACATGAAATTTTTATGCCTGCTCTTAGTTCCACAATGACTGAGGGGAAGATAGTTGAGTGGCTCAAGCAGCCAGGAGATAAGGTTGATCGTGGGGAATCTGTTTTGGTTGTTGAGTCTGACAAGGCGGATATGGATGTGGAGGCTTTTCAAGAGGGTTATCTTGCTTCAATACTTATGCCTTCAGGCAGTTCGGCACCTGTTGGAGAAACAATTGGTTTGATTGTTGAAAGTAAAGAGGAAATTCAAGCTGTTCAAGAAAAGACTCCTGATACTCCTTTAATCGAAAAATCTGATAAACCTTTGCCTGCGCCCAAGCCACCCTCTGTTACTCAAGAGTCAAAAGAAACTGTTCCAGCACCTGTAAAAACAAAAACATCACCTTTGCCTTCAACTACTACACCATCCAAAAATGTTGTAGTAAATGATGGAAGAATAGTTGCTTCTCCTAAAGCAAAGAAACTTGCTTCTCAGATGGGTGTTGATTTGACTTATGTTCAAGGATCTGGACCTCATGGAAGAATTCAGGCTGATGATGTTTTAAAAGCAAAAGGGGAGCCAATTACTGTCCCTTGGGTTGCAGAAAGTGATGCCCCGGCTTCATTGCCAAATCCTCCTTCTTCTCTTGAAGTTGCTGCAAGACCTTCCAAAGACACAGCTAAAAATGAGGTTAAAAGTGTTTCTGTAAATACTGGGAATAGTTTCGGATCTCTTGGTGAGACGGTTCCTTTCAATACTCTTCAGCAAGCTGTAAATCGTAATATGGAAGCGAGCTTGGCTGTGCCTTGTTTCAGAGTTGGATACACAATTATTACAGATAAATTTGAGGCGTTTTATAAAGAGGTTAAGCCTCGTGGGGTAACGATGACTGCTTTGTTGGCTAAGGCTGTAGGCTTAATTCTGGCTCGACATCCGCAAGTAAATTCAGCTTGTAGCCCTGAAGGGATGTCTTATCCAACTGAGATAAATGTTGCTGTCGCTGTTTCTATGGAAGACGGAGGTCTTATCACACCTGTTTTAAGAAATGCTGATAAAACTAACTTGATTGAGCTTTCTCAAAGGTGGTCAGACCTGGTGAAGAGATCTAGGAATAAGCAATTACAGCCTGATGAGTATAGCTCTGGGACTTTTACTCTTTCTAATTTAGGGATGTTTGGTGTTGATCGGTTTGATGCCATTCTTCCTCCTGGGACAGGTGCAATTCTTGCGGTCGCAGCTTCTCTTCCAAATGTAGTAGCTGCCAAGGATGGTTCAATCTCTGTTAAACGTCAAATGCAGGTAAACCTCACTGCTGATCATCGAGTGATTTATGGAGCTGACGGGGCTTCCTTCCTGAAGGATCTTGCTAATTTAATTGAGACAAACCCTGAGAGCCTTTTGTCATAAAATTGCTTTAATTCCCTTTTCGAAAACATTGGTGCCCTTAAATAATTTCAACTTATTGATGTGGCTCATTTGAATGATTTTATTTTAAGTGGTTATGACTATGAGCTATCTCCTGATTTCATAGCCCAAGAACCTATAGAACCTCGACATGATGCTCGATTAATGGTTGTTAGGAAGCCATTAATGGATATTGCGATGTCAAATGATTTAACGGTTTGGGATTTACAAAAAGAATTGAATTCAGGCGATTTACTTGTTTTAAATGACACTAGAGTTATTAAAGCTCGATTAAGAGTTGTTCTTTCTGGAGGACGTTTAGCAGAATTATTTGTGCTTGAACCTCTTCAGGATGGCTGTTGGTTATGTCTTGGCCGGCCCGCAAAAAGAATGGAAGCTGGCGATTATTTATATATAAAAAAAAACAACCAAAAATCAATTGAATTACAGGTTATCTCTATTGATGAATTGACTGGAGGAAGAGTTGTGAGGTTCCCCTCTTTTTATAGCGAAAGGGAAAGAATGGAAGACCTTTTGAATGTATATGGAGAGGTACCTCTCCCCCCTTATATTAAGAGGCATAAGTCAGAGGATGAGACACGATATCAGACATGTTTTGCGGAACGTCCCGGGGCGGTAGCCGCGCCGACAGCTGGCCTTCATTTGAGTGAGGAATTGCTTCAATCTTTGAGAGTCAAAGGCGTGATGCTTTCTACTATCACTTTACATGTAGGTTTAGGAACTTTTAGACCTTTGCAAAAAGAAGACTTAAATAATTTGGAACTTCATAGTGAATGGGTTGAAGTTAAAGAAGAATTGGTTGATGCAGTTAAAGAATGTCAATCTCGTGGAGGTAGGGTTATTGCTGTGGGAACAACCTGTGTAAGGGCATTGGAGGGAGCTTTCTGTCTAGGTAATAGCTGCCTTAAACCAATGAAGGGGAAAGTGAGTCTTGTGATAAAACCAGGGTATAAATTTGGCGTAGTTGATGGTTTGCTTACCAATTTTCATCTCCCCAAAAGCTCTTTATTACTCTTGGTGAGTGCGTTTATTGGGAGGGAACGATTATTGACTCTTTACGAAAGAGCCATTAAGAGTCAATATCGTTTCTTCTCCTATGGCGATGCAATGTTAATAACACCAGAAGCTGTGTTATATAACTCTCGTCATAATGGAGATTAAACCCCTTCGATAATGCCAGTAGGAACTTCTGTGAACATAACTGACGACAAGTAACGCTCTGCAAGGTCAGGCAGTATGACTACTATTGTTTTCCCTTCATATTCGTCTTGCTCCGCTAATCGAATTGCTGCGGTAGCAGCAGCTCCACAAGAAATACCAACGAGCAAACCTTCTTCTTTTGCTAGACGAAGAGCCATTTCTATCGATTCTTCGTTGGTAACTTGTTCCACCTTGTCGACAATTGAAAGATCAAGATTTTTAGGAATAAAGCCTGCACCAATACCTTGAATTTTGTGAGGCCCTGGTTTCAGCTCATCTCCATTAATAGTTTGAGTGATTACTGGGCTATGAGATGGTTCTACAGCTACAGAGACAATCGATTTTCCTTTCTCCTGCTTGATGTATCTAGATACTCCTGTAATAGTTCCTCCAGTACCTACTCCGGATACCAGAACATCAATATTGCCGTCAGTGTCCTCCCAAATTTCAGGCCCTGTTGTTTTGTAGTGAATGTCTGGATTGGCTGGGTTGTCAAATTGTCCAGGCATGAAATATTTGCTTGGGTCACTTTCTGCAATTTCTTTTGCTTTGGCTATAGCACCTGGCATTCCTTTTGCTGCTTCGGTAAGTATTAACTCTGCGCCTAGTACAGCCATTACTCTTCTACGTTCTAATGACATGGATTCAGGCATTGTCAGGATAAGTTTGTACCCTCGTGCGGCAGCTGTGAAAGCAAGTGCAACTCCTGTATTCCCAGAGGTTGGCTCAATAATGGTTTGACTTTTCTTTAATAAACCTTTCTCTTCCGCATCCCAGATCATGTTTGCACCAATTCTGCATTTGACGCTGTAGGCGGGATTGCGTCCTTCGATTTTGGCTAAAACAGTTGCCTTTGCATTTTTGGTAATTGAATTAAGTCTAACCAAAGGTGTTTTGCCTATTGCAAAGCTGTTGTCTGTGAAAATTCTTGACATGTTGATGGATGAATTTTGTATTCAGTAATGAAAATTTAGTCTGATTCTAGAGATTCAGCTCATTTGATAAAGATTAAATTTTAATTTAGAGCTTAAATTTAGATTTTAATCTCTGAATGCTTTCTCAAATCTTGCCCATAGAGATTGAGGTTCTTCTAGTCCTACAGATACTCTTAAGAGATTAGGAGGTACTCCACATCCCTTAGCCCATGAAAGCTCTTCGTAATGAGCCAGGAGTACATATGGGCAAGCCAAGGTAAAATTTGTTCCTAAACTAGGTCCTTTGCATACTTGTAAAGAGTCATAAAAATGTTCCGGATTTGCTGACTCGATTAGTTGAAAAGAAAGTAGACATCCATAACCAGCATCTTTTTTCTTAATAGAATTGAAGTTTGAACAGTGTTCAGGGTGAAGTACTCTTGAAACTTTTGGATGCTGCTCAAGTTTTCTTTTTAACTTTAGGCACGCGCTGTTTAACATTGGGATTCGGTCCAAAACATCTCTACTGGCTTTTTCTAGTGCAATTGCATCAGGGTCGGATAGAGGTGGGAGAGTGGAATTCGCTAGTAGATTGATCTCAAAAAGGTCTTTCTTCCAATAAGAATAGGGACTTATTATCATTGAGCCTGCAAGGATATCTCCTACTCCTGCAAAGCTTTTCGTGAGAGAGCTAAAAACTATGTCTGCATAGGGGAGAGATTCTATGTTGATGGCTGAGCCAATAGTGTCATCTGCTATTACAGGGATCCCTCGTGCATGAGCCAATTTAGAGATAGTGGGAAGGTCCACACATTGCATCATGGGATTGCTAGGTAATTCAACAATTACCGCTGCTGGTTGTTGACTATCAAGGGTTATCGCTAATTCCTCAGGATCTTCTGTTTGGATGAGTCGACTACCTCCAAAAATTTTTTGTGGAAGTTTTAGAACATCTACATACGGAAACCCTATTTGCAGAAATGAATTCTTAGATCTGATTCTTCTTATAGCAGTAAGTCCTGCTGTTAGAGCAGCCATTCCTGATGGATAAAGTTGAATTAACTCGTCCTCGCATCCGTAAATCTCAGCCAATCGATTTATTAACGTAACTCTTGCTGTCTCCCCTTCGTTTTTAGAAGGGGCTACTTCTTTGTTTAAGGCGATTGCTGCCAGTCGAGAGGAAGCTCCAAAACCAGTGTGTTGCCAGAATTCTTTTGCAGAAGAAGAGGCTTTTTGATCTGTTATCAGACATTTAAGCCCTAAGACGTCCTGAATTATCGCCTCTCCTGTGTTTTGGCTTTGACAAAACAATTGAGCTTGCTTGGCTATTTCTGAGTTTGGATATGGCCATCCTTTCCCTTGCTGGTATCCAGCTAATTCTGTTGCTTTTTTTGCTATTTCTGCGACAAGAGGATTTAATCCAAAACGAGGATATATTGCGCGAAGAGATTGCATGCAGCTTTCTTTTTTTTCTTCGTAGTCAATTACGTCTTGCCAGCGAGGAAGTGCAACGGAAACAGCATGCGGACTATTTGGAATTGCTTTGCCGAGATCTTTGGCATTCCAATAAGGTTTTAGAAGCAGGTCGTGGTTGCTCAAAGGAGTGTGTCAAGTGCTTTTTTGAGATCTAGTTCAAGATCCTTAACATCCTCACATCCAATGGAAAATCGTACTAATGAGTCATCTATTCCCAGGTGTGACTTGGTTGCAGAATTGACAGAGGCATGTGTCATTGAGGCAGGGTGACATACAAGACTTTCAACTCCTCCAAGGCTTTCAGCCATAGTGAAATAGGAAAAGCTTTTGCATAATGAGAATGTCTTTTTTAGATCCGCTTTAAGGCTGGCTGTAATTATCGCTCCTCCAGCACTCATTTGTTTCCTTGCAATATCACTTTGAGGATGATCTGATCTAAAAGGATATCTCACCCATTTAATAGCTGGATGTTCTGCTAGTTGATCGGCAAGTTTTGAGCTATTGCTTACTTGACGCTCTATTCGAAGAGGCAATGTTTTAACCCCTCTTGTAATAAGCCAGCAGTCAAAGGGAGAAGGTTGCAATCCAAGAGCTTTTTGAGCAAATCGCATTCGATTGTCCCATTCTTGACTGTTGGTACAAATAACTCCTCCAAGGGCATCTGAATGTCCATTAATGTATTTTGTTGTACTAGTTAGAGAGAGCGTGGCCCCTAATTCAAGTGGTTTCTGCAAAAGCGCTGTTGCGAAAGTGTTATCAACAATTACTGGAATTTCTTTTTCACTAGCGACTCTACAAATATTTTTTATGTCAATAATTTTTAGAAGGGGATTTGTTGGACTTTCTAGCCAGATCATTGCAGGATTAAGAATATTTATTTTTTCAAGAGATGATTGATTGGTGAAGTCTATCCATATAGTTTTTACTCCAAACTTCTTGAAAACCGTTTCAAATAAACGTACTGTGCATCCATACAGGTTCTCTTCACAAAGAACAAGATCCCCGCTCTGAAGGGAGGATACAACTGCTGAAATCGCACTTACTCCAGAACCGAAAACACTTGCATGCTCACAGTCTTCGAGTGAAGCCAATACGGATTCTAAAATTCTAAAACTCGGGTTACCAGATCTGGTGTAATCAAATCCTTCTAGGTTCCCATGCCTAAATGTTGCGCTTGGGAAAATGGGAGGCATGACTGTCCCTGTATCCTCTGCAAAGCTTTTGCCATGGTGGATTGCTTTTGTACCTACCCCAACTGCTGGAAATAGATTTTGCGCGTCTGATTTCAAACTATTGAAAACATTTCTTTAAAACAATAAAGACTTAAACGAAGAACCTCTTTAAATCCTCAATTAATTGAAAAGGTTTTGAAGTACCCAATAGCGAAGATTGTTTTTCTTATCTAATAGTTCTTAATTGGCTTTTAGAGTATTTTGAGGTTCAGCTTTCTTCAATTAATGTCGATCGATCAATTAAATCTTGAGTTCCAGAGAATTGTGTTTTACACCAATACTGAAACTGATACACATCAAGGAGATTAATTCGCTGTAATCTCCTATTATTATTGGATTAATATTTACAATTGGTAGATCATGTCCAGAGGTTTCCGTAAGGCTTTGTTGACAGCGGGTTTTGCTCTTGCTTCTTTATCAACACCTGTTTTAGCAGATGTTTACTCTTCATCAGACGAAGAAGAGAGTGCTAAAGGTTTTTATGCTTCTCTTTCTTATTCAATAACCAGTCCAGAAGACTTAGAAGGTAATATTGATAATGACGATTGGGAGAATGTTAAGGCTAAATTTGGAACTGATGATGGTGGCGGTATTCAAGTAGGACTTGGTTATGATTTTGGAAATATTCGAACAGATGTTACCTATAGCCAAACTTCATATGACATCACCAGCGTAGAAGGAACAAAAGCGGCAAATTCCATGACTGCCACTTCAATTACTGGAGATCAGGATGCTGATGTAACTACTCTTCTATTCAATGCTTACTGGGATTTTGAAAATGATTCAAAATTCACTCCATATCTTGGAGGAGGAGTTGGGTCTGCTGATATAGAAGCTGCTAATTTTACAGCTACCTATAATGGCCAAACTCAAACTTTCGATGCGCAAGAAAGAGATTCATTTGTTTGGAAGGGAGTTCTTGGTCTTGCTTATGAAGTTACTAATAATGTAAATATATTTGCTGAAGGCACTTATACAGAAATTTCTCAATTTGTTTCATTAGGTTCATCAGACACAATTCATATTGAATATGATCAAGTAACTGCTTGGGGTGCGACTGCTGGTCTTCGCTACACTTTTTAAGTAATAACTTAGATAGGATGATAGGAAGAAATTACTGATCAAAAAAAAACCCTTTATAAGGGTTTTTTTTTGGGATATTAAGAAAAGAGAGTTTGTACGAAAGAAAATCCTGATTTGATTTTTTTAGACTTTGCGTGAGTAGTACTCAACAACTAGCAATTCATTGATTTCTAGTGCTACCCATTCTCTTTCACATCGGCCTGTTACCTTTGCAGACATTTTTGGCTTATCTAGCTCTAAATGTGGGGGTACGTTTGCGAGACCAGGGAATTCAAGGTTTGCTTCTGCTAATTTCTTGCTTTGTTTTTTTTCCCTAATTGCGACTACGTCACCAGCCCTGCATTGATAACTAGCTATATCAGTGACTCGGTTGTTGACAGTAACATGACCATGATTTACTAATTGCCTGGCACCTGGAACAGTTGGTCCAAACCCAAGGCGAAAACAAACATTGTCCAGTCTGTTCTCTAAAAGCTTTAGAAGATTTGTTCCTGTTGACCCATCTTGAGCACGTGCTTTTTTCACGTAACGCACAAGTTGTCTTTCGGAAATCCCATAGTTAAATCGTAGTTTTTGTTTTTCTTCTAGGCGGATCGCGTATTCAGAGCGCTTGCGACGGGCTTGGCCGTGCTG
>CETG01074418.1_pt1 | contig 19198 bp, 16 predicted proteins | sample 361471 | NCBI WGS metagenome assembly CETG01 (sample SAMEA2622696, study PRJEB7988) | marine metagenome | isolation source: saline water (ENVO:00002010), including | reverse complement strand
AAGAAAACTTTGATTGTGACGGTAATTGTTTGGTTGATTTAGATTGTGCAGGTGAATGTGGTGGTGATGCTGTTGCAGATGAGTGTGGTGAGTGTAATGGTGATGGTCCACAAGAAAACTTTGATTGTGATGGTAATTGTTTATTAGATGTTGATTGTGAAGGTGTTTGTGGTGGTGATGCTATTGAAGATAGCTGTGGAGTATGTAATGGGTTTGATGATGATTGTGTTGAAGGATGTACAGATATTGATGCAACAAATTATAATCCAGATGCAATTTTTGATGATAATAGTTGTTTTTATGCTGGCGCTAATTATCCTGACTGGGACGATAATGTTGACAGTGTCTTTGATAATTATAATGATTATGAATTTTCTATGTCTATTACTTCTTTAGTATACATGGACAATATGAGTATTTTAGGAGAGCATGACATGCTAGCTGCTTTTGTTAATGATGAGCTGCGAGGGGTGTCACAGGCTCTTCTAGTGCCTACGGCTTTAGGACATGAACTATCATTTCAGATGTTAATATACTCTAATTTAGAATTTGGCGATTCAGTGAATTTTAAATATTATAGTTTTGTCAATGATACTATTTATTCTTTAAATGAAAACATTGATTATGCAGCAGATACTTTTATTGGAGATGTTAATAATCCCTTATTATTTACTTATAATTTAGATACCACATATTATTTATCTAATTTAGAAAATACAGGTAATTCTTCTTTATTTATATTTACAGATAATGTTGATCTTAATTTTGGCGATGAAATAGGCTTGTTTGATTTTAATGGTATACAAGAAACCAGCTTAGATTGTGTTGCTTCTATTGGTGAAACATTAGTTGGTAGTGGTGTATGGCAAAATCAACAAAGCGAAATTGTGGCTATTGAAAGTGTTAATTTATGTGATTTTGGTGGATTCTTATTAGGCGGATTCCAGGAAAATAACGATATTGTGATTAAAGTATTTTCTAATAGTGAGCAGATGGAATATTATGCAATTCCTACATATACTATTGGAGATAATATTTGGGGTCAACCGATTTATGTAATAGATTCATTAGAGCTAGTCCCTGAATCAGAGTTTTTTATTGAAATAGATCCGTTATTATTAAATTTAATTTCTGTTAATGTGGCTAGTGCTAATAGTTCTGTAGAGGATATGTTTAGTGATGAAATTCTTTTAATCTTTGATGATGAATCTAATTTTTATATTCCAGACTATGATGTTAACCAAATTGGTGATTATAATTATGCAGAGGGATATATGATGTTTTCTTTGGCAGAAGAAGAGGTGGAAATGAATATGACCGGTCAAGTTATTAGTCATGATCATCCTATTTCTCTTGACCCCTATAAAGCAAATATGGTGCCTTATTTTCATCAGGAATGCTTACCAGTTGATTATGCATTTTCATCTATTCAAAGCGAATTGTTATTAGTGAAGGATGATGAAGGCCAATATTATATACCTGGTTCCAATATTAATACGTTAAACAGTATTTGCCCTGGTAATGCATATATTGTTTTTACAAATATAGATTATAATATTTCATTCCATTATCCTGAAATGATTGCAGGAAGGAGTGTAGATTTCAATAATACTGTTATTGCAGACAATGAATTATTATTAGCTGCACATAACATATATAAAACAGGCCTTGCTACTCCTATTATTATTCATGATATATTAGGAGAATATAATATTGGAGATGATGTATTAGTTTATGCTAATGATATTAAGGTGGGTGCAGCAAAAATAACTGGAGAATTTCCTATAATTATATCTGCGTGGGAGTCTTTTCATTATAATGATTTATTATTGCCGGGCTATAATAAGGGCGATCAGCTTAGTATTAAACTGTTTAATGCCAATGCCGGTAATTATACTTCTTTGACACATGATTTTGATATAGATTATTTTGGTGATCAGTTAATTATAGATGGTGTTCTAACGCATATTGGAGATTCAAATCAACCAACAGCATTTTCAATTAAAAATGCGTATCCGAATCCTTTTAACCCTACTACAAATATTGATATTAATATTAATTCATCAGGACTATATAACTTTTCCGTTTATAATTTAAGAGGCCAATGTGTTTATTCAATGCAGATGCAATATGATAATCCGGGGGAATATACTCTATCTTTTAGTGGAGATAATTTAAATTCGGGCGTATATATCGCAACAATTAGTAATGGGATGACCTCATTATCTCAAAAATTAACTTTAATAAAATAGGATTTCATTGCAATTAGAACATAATACCATTAACTTATTGTCCTAGAAACAATAATTAATAATTAATTAATAAAATACTATGAAGATTACAAATATGAGAAAGCCCAGAGAAGAAGGACAATGGGGCAAGGTTAAAGCTTTTTTTAGTGTTTCCGTATCGGGGTTTGAAATGAAGGATTTTAAATTAGTAGAGGGTAGTAATGGGTTATTTACTAGTCCTCCTAGTCGTAAGGGAACAGATGATCAAGGTAACGATAAATGGTTTGATACTATTTGGATTGATTCACGAGAAGTGAGAGAACAGTTAAATAATGAAGCCATTAAAGCATATAACAATGATATGATGGAATCCAATCCGGTTCCAGTAAATGCTGAGAGTACTCCATCTGAGATACCTGGTCAAGAATTATCTGGAGATAATATTAAAGAGGTCAATAAGTCATCTGAAGTAGATAGTAGTTCCGCTACACCTGCTTTTTCTGATGACGATATTCCTTTTTAAAAAAAAATGAAATTTTTATTTTCTTCCCTTGGTAAAAAGATTCAAGTTGCTTTTTCTGGTTTACTGTTATGTATCTTTTTATTGATGCATTTAATTAATAATATGGCACTTTTTGTTGGTCCAGATGTGTTTAATGCTATGGTTAGTGCCTTAGAATCTATCAAGCCAATTATTCGTATTATGGAGTTTGGTTTATTGGGTATACTGTTGCTCCATATGGTTAATGCATTGAAGTTAACATGGCACAACAGGCAGGTTTCATCTAGGCAATTTGTCAAATCAGACCCTAAGGTTAGTACTTTAAATTCAAGAACAATGGCTATATCGGGTTCTATGATTTTATTGTTTTTAATTATCCATTTGCGTTATTTATGGTATACTTATCAGGCACATTTGTTTATCTCCCCTGAAGAGACATATTATGATGTTATTTTGAGAAATGATTGGGGGTATGTAGGCCATACGCCAACAGCAATATTTTATATTATAACCATTTTTCTGATTGGTTCGCATTTACGCCATGGATTTCAGTCTGCATTAAAAACTTTTGGGATTTTGCCTGGTGATCGTTTTGGAATATTATACTCCCTGTCTTTTTTATTTTGGGGTATAATCCCGTTTTTGTTTATTGTAATAGTTTTATCAATACAGTTAGGGATAATTAAATAATCTTGTTTTTGTATACAATATATATTAAACTTGTATGCAAAAATGTATACATATTATTTAAATGTATACAGGTTGAGATTGGTTAAAATAATTGAATATGCAAAAATTAAAATTAAAATTTGGATTTGATAATGATTTATTAGTGATTTTTTTAAAAAATAATCCATCAATTCCAAAGGGGACATTTCAGATACGGCAACGTAGTTCTAGTTATTATTGGTATTATACTTTAAGTATTGGTGTTAGTAATAGGGTAAAATATTTAACAAAAGCTTATGCTGCTAGAAAAAATGACAAGACAAGCTTTATGTTAGCTCTAGAGGTTTTAAAAACAAAGTATGCAGAGGATTGGGGGCCTTCCCTAAATCCAGCAGTTCCAGATGGTCCCTTAGAGTCTAAATGGACTAATCATAAATTTAATTTAAAGTTAGTGAATCCAGCAAATAAACGAAAATATACAGTGATTGTTGTTGGTACGGGTTTAGCTGGAGCGTCAGCTGCAGCTTCAATGGCTGAATTGGGATATAATGTGTTAGCATTTTCTTATCATGAATCTCCTAGACGGGCTCATAGTATCGCTGCTCAGGGAGGGATTAATGCTGCAAAAAATTATCAAAATGATGGTGATAGTATTTTTAGATTATTTTACGATACTATTAAAGGTGGAGATTATCGTGCTCGAGAAGCAAATGTTTATCGATTAGCAGAATTAAGTGGCAATATTATTGATCAGTGTGCAGCACAAGGTGTTCCCTTTGCTAGGGAATATGGTGGCCATTTAGCTAATCGTTCTTTTGGAGGGGCACAGGTTTCCCGTACATTTTATGCACGTGGGCAGACGGGTCAGCAATTATTATTAGGGGCATATTCTGCACTAATTAGGCAAATGCACTTAAAAAAAGTTAAGTTTTTTTCACGTCATGAAATGTTAGATATCGTTAAGATTGAGGGGCATGCTAAAGGCATTATTGCAAGAAATTTAATTACAGGTGAAATTCAATCTTATGCTGCAGATGCTGTGGTTTTAGCTACTGGAGGCTATGGTAATGTATTTTATTTATCTACAAATGCCATGGCTAGTAATGTAACGGCATCATGGAGAGCACATAAGCAAGGAGCATTATTTGCTAATCCATGTTTTACTCAAATTCATCCTACTTGTATTCCAGTAAGCAGTGACCATCAGTCTAAATTAACCTTAATGAGTGAAAGTTTAAGAAATGATGGCCGGGTATGGGTACCAAAAAAGAAGAATGATACTAGAAATCCTGTAGATATACCAGAATCTGAACGCGACTATTATTTAGAACGATTATATCCTTCTTTTGGAAATTTAGTTCCTAGGGATGTGGCATCTAGGAGAGCTAAAGAAATGTGTGATGGTGGTTTTGGAGTGGGTGAAACTCGTTTAGCAGTTTATTTAGATTTTAAGGATGTTATTAATAGGCAGGGGCAACCATGGGTTGCTGAAAAATATGGTAATTTATTTGATATGTATAAACAAATAACTGGTCAAAATCCATATAAAAATCCAATGATGATTTATCCTGCAGTTCATTATACAATGGGAGGTTTATGGGTTGATTATAATTTAATGAGTAATGTGCCCGGTTTACATGTTATAGGTGAGGCTAATTTTTCTGATCATGGAGCTAATCGTTTGGGTGCAAGTGCATTAATGCAAGGATTAGCAGACGGTTATTTTATTTTACCATATACTATAGGAAATTATTTAGCCAATCAATCTCCTAATGAGGATTATACTAATGCTGCATATCAACAAGGCATAGAATCAACAACACAAAATATTAATCAGTTATTATCTATTAAGGGATCTAAAACAGTTGATGATATCCATAAGGAATTAGGTAGAGTGATGTGGGATTGCGTAGGTATGTCGCGTAGCAGTGATAGTTTAAATAAGGCATTGGATTTAATCCCTAATATACGAAATGAATTTTGGAATAATGTCAATATACCTGGTAATGCGTTTGAATTAAATCCAGAACTAGAAAAGGCAGGTAGGCTAGCAGACTTTATTGATTTAGGTGAATTAATGGCGCAAGATGCATTGCAGCGGGAAGAATCTTGTGGTGGGCATTTTAGGGAAGAACATCAAACTGATGAGAATGAAGCAAAAAGAGATGATAAAGATTTTTCTTATGTTTCAGCATGGGAACATAATAAAAATGGACATGTTTTACATAAGGAAGATTTAAAATTTGAAAATGTTAAATTAGTTACTAGGAGTTATAAATAGTGAAAATTAATTTAAAAATTTGGAGACAAACCTCTCCTCAAACTAATGGCGACTTTGCAACATATATAGTAGATAACATATCAGAAGATATGTCCTTTTTTGAAGTTCTTGATATGCTTAATAATCAATTAATCAAAGAGAATCAATCTCCAATTGCATTTGATCATGATTGTAGGGAAGGTATTTGTGGGACTTGTGGTATTTTAATTAATGGTAAAGCTCATGGTCCTTTAAAAGGTGTAACCACATGTCAGGTACATATGAGGTCATTTAAGGATGGCGATACACTTACAATAGAACCATGGAGAGCCAAAAGTTTTCCTGTTATTAAAGATTTAGTTGTGGATAGAACACCATTTGATAGAATTATGGAATCCGGTGGATATATTTCAGTACGAACAGGAGGTGCTCCTGATGCTAACTCTATACCTATTTCTAAATATAATGCAGATGAAGCTTTTGATTCTGCTACTTGTATTGGTTGTGGAGCATGTGTTGCGGCATGTAAAAATTCATCTGCTATGTTATTTGTAAGTGCTAAAATTAATCAATATTCTCAATTACCTCAAGGTCAAGTTGAACATCCCCAGCGTGTAAAAAATATGGTTGCACAAATGGATTTAGAAAATTTTGGTAGTTGTACTAATACTGGAGCTTGTGAAGCAGAATGTCCGAAAGAAATTTCAGTAGACAATATTATTAAATTAAATAAGTCTTATTTGAAATATGGTGGTTAAAGAAGAGCTTATTTAAGTTTAAATGAAACAGGAATATTAACCCAAACACCAATTCTTTTACCTTGTTGTTTGGCCGGTATCCATCGTGATTGTTTGACAGCATTTAGAGCTGCATTATCTAATGATTCAAAAACACCTTTTACTAGATAAATGTTTTTGGGAATACCTTTTTTATTAATAAATGCTGCAATAATTACACGACCTTCAATCCCCGCTTCTTTAGCTAACTCGGGGTATTCTACAAAATCTTCTACTCTAAATCCAGGATATGCTGCGGGTTCAACTTCTCTAGCAATATATTCAAATTTCATATTAGAATCTACTTGTGGAGCTTCCCAATCATCAAAATTTTCCATATCTGTATCATCAATTGTTATATCTTCATCAAAAAACTCATCTTCAGATGCAACAGGAACGGATGGTCTTGGAGGAGGTTCAGGTAATTTAATTTGCTCTGTTTGAGGAATATCAAATGTTTCTATTTCCTGCTGTATTGTAGTAGTTACTTTTTTTGCTTCACCTAAGAATCTAGGGAAAACATAAAATAATATTGAAATCCCTAATATCACACCTAGTGTAACTTCTCGTATTCTTACAGGATAGTGAGCTAATAAAGGATCTATTCTCATATTAATTATTTATTTGAGACATTGCTGAATAGCTTAATTTTAATGCCTGTGCTTTTTTTAGTTGAGTATGAATATCTGTTAAGGTTTCCATGATGCTATTTTCATCAGCCTTTAAAGAAACTGTTAATTTAGGGTCTCTGGTAATTTTTACGTACATTACTTCTCCCAGGTCATTCATATTGACCAATTTATCATCTACAGATACCAAGCCATCTTTGGTAGACCAAATATATGAAGTATGTCGTTTACTTTCTAGTTTTTCAATATTTTTAGCTCGGGGCAATACTACATCAAGCCCTTCAAATTCTCGCATAACGGTAGTAACCATAAAAAATATAAGCAACATAAAGATAATATCAGGTAAAGAGGATGTTGATATTTCATTGCTAGATTTAGTTTTACGATTTATTTTCATTTTAATAATTAGGGTTAGCTATAGAAATTTTAGATGCTCCAGCTTGTTTTAATTGATCAAGTACTTCAATATAAAATTTATATTTAGTTCTTTTAGTTGTTAAAACTGAAAATATAATATTTTTGTTACCATTAATTTTATTAATAGCTTTTCGTTTAATATCTTTAATAGCGGTTGGTTTATCTCCAAACAAGACCTTGCCTTGATCATTAATTAAAACATTTACAATATTGTTTTTATTAACTTCCATTTCATTGCCTTCAGCTGGTAAAATTAAACTGATACCTTTATCTAAAGATATAGTTGTAGTTACTAAGAAAAAGACAAGTAATAAAAATGCAATATCAGACATTGAAGAAGAATTTACTTCTTGCATTTTTGTTCTTCTAGGTTTAGAAAGCATAATTATTTTTTATCTGAATCAGCAATAGATTGTAAAAGCATAGTAGTACTTTTTTGCATTGCAACAATTTGATTATCTATAATATACATCACTGCATTTTGTAATAATTGCAATACCACAGCTACTACTAGCCCAAATGCTGTTGTCAATAGTGCTACTGAAATTCCTCCTGCTACTACAGCTGGTGAAATATCATTAGCCATTTTAATATCATTAAACGCTTGAATCATACCCCATACCGTTCCTAAAAATCCTAACATGGGAGCTGTTGCAATACATAAAGAAATCCAAGTCATATTCTTTTCTAAACTTGCCATTTCAATTGCTCCAGACTGTTCTAAGGCTTTTTCTGATGCTTCATCACCTAAATGAGCTCTATCTAAAGCGGTAACACATAAATTTGCAACTGGACCAACAGCATCAGCACATTGAGCCTTTGCTTCTTTTATACCGGATGTTTTTACTGTGTCCGATATATCTTTAGCAAATTCTTCATTAGTAGCTAAGCCCTTTACTAAATGATATAGTCTTTCACCAACAAATACAAAGCCAATAATAAAGATAAATAAAATTGGCCACATAAAACCACCACCATCAATAAATAATTGTACCATTAACAATCTCCTTTTATTTAAACCTATTAGATGAAATTTAAGATTTATTTGCCATTAATTTAAAACAAAATTTTATTTGATTAATTCTTTAGCTAAATTAAAATTATTTAATGCTGATTGAAAAGGCTTATCAATAGCAAGTTTAATATGATATCCATAGTTTTTATCCCATAAGATAGATGCTATTTCAGAATTAATTTTATTTTGTACAATATCCCAATTTACCATGATACTATCTATATTATATTCTAATGTGATATCATTATTATTGTTAATAGTGGTGTCTAGCCAGTTAAAAAATTGAGTTTCATTATTATTAATGATATTATAATCATCATAAAATTTTTGAAATGATTTATAATGATTATATTGCTGTTTTGTTTCATTGGCATATTTAAAAATGAGTCTATTGGTATTATATAAAATATTTTGTGTACTTTTTGTTAGTGATAAATTATCATCAACAAAAATATCAGGAGTAATACCACCTCCCCCATATACAACTCTGCCATTTTTAGTAGTATATTTTAGTGAGTCTGCAATTACAGTATCAATGATTTCTCTATTAGTTTTTGCTAAATCTAAATAGTAATCATCTAGAGCATCAAATGGTCGTTGTATAAGTCGTCCAGAGGGAGTATAATAGCGTGCAATTGTGATACGCGCTGCTGAACCATCTTCAAGCATGTATTGTCGTTGCACTAGTCCTTTGCCAAAGCTGGTTTCACCAATTACTATTCCTCTATCTAAGTCTTGTAAGCCTCCTGCAATAATTTCACTAGCACTCGCAGAGGCTCTATTGATTAATACAATAATAGGTAGTTTTCTATCAAATTTATTTTCATTTGCATAGTAAACATAATTAGCCGAACTAATACGACCTGCTGTATAGAGCAATGTATCTGTAGAATTAATAAATGAATCCATTAACTCTAAGGCTTGATCCATTAGTCCACCTCCATTATTTCTTAAATCTAATACGAGCTGGTTCATTCCTTGTTTTTCTAATGAGTCAATGGCACTATCAATTTCATTAAAGGTTTTTTCACCAAATCTATTAACATTAATATAACCAGTTTGGTTGTCATATAAAAATGCAGCCAATACACTATTAATAGGTATTTTATCTCTGATTAAGGTAATATCAAAATTTTCACTGCCTAATCTTTTAATAGTCACTGTAACTGGGGTGCCCTTTTTACCTCTTAATTTTTTGACTATCTCATCTTGTTTAATTTTATATGCAGATTCTCCATTAATTTTAATTATTTTATCACCACTTAATAGTCCAGCGCGATCAGATGGAGTACCCGCTATAGGTGATATAACTGTAATATATCCATCTAAAATTGAGAATTCAATTCCAATACCCTCAAATTCTCCTTTCATAGTTTCATCAATTTTTTCAAATTCTTCACTGGTAATATATGAGGAATGAGGATCAAGTGTTTCTAATAGTCCACGTATTGCACCATTAATTAATTCATCCATATCAATTTCTTCTACATAAAATTTATCTGATAACCTAATTACATCTGCTAAAATTGATATTTTGGATAAGAAATTAGAACTAGAATTTTTTGCTGCAAAAAATAATAATAAACATATTGTAAATAGAATATAATATTTTATTTTGTTTTTCATAAAAAAGATGTGTTTTAATTCTAGTAATATTAACACAAATATTATTTTAAGTATACTAATATTTCCGTATTTTTGGAGTTAGGCTATGAAATGAATTATCATCTAAACTATTAACTATGAGTAAATCGTTAAAATCTCAATCAGAAAATATTAAGATTTTTGGAGCAAGGGAACATAATCTTAAAAATATTAATGTAAAATTACCGCGTAATCAATTAGTTGTGATTACTGGATTATCGGGTTCCGGAAAATCTTCCTTAGCTTTTGATACCCTATATGCTGAAGGACAACGTCGATACGTTGAATCATTATCTACTTATGCGAGACAATTTTTAGGTATGATGTCTAAGCCTGATATTGATAATATAGAAGGATTATCTCCAGCTATTTCAATTGAGCAGAAAACTAAAAGTAAAAATCCTAGATCTACCGTTGGAACCATAACAGAAATTTATGATTATCTGCGTTTATTATATGCTAGAATAGGTTTTCAAAAGTGCTATAAATGTCAATTACCTATTTCTAAACAGTCATCACAAAATATTATTGATAAAGTATTACAATTACCTGAATCATCAAAAATAATTATTTTTGCCCCAATTATTAAGGCACAAAAAGGAGAATTTAAATCAGTAATTAATAATTTATTATCGCAGGGTTTTATAAGAGCTAGAATTGATAATAAAATAGTTCGGCTCGATGATAAAATTAAATTACATAAATACGCTAAACATTCTATTGATGTAGTTGTTGACAGGTTAATTATTCAAGCTAATATTAAAGATAGATTAACTGCTTCAATGACAACGGCATTACAATTAGGTAAAGGTTTAGTGTATATTCTTGCGGATGATAAAGAACAACTTTATAATCAAAATTTATCATGTATACCTTGCAATATTTCATATCAAGAATTAGAACCACGTTTTTTTTCGTTTAATTCTCCTCAGGGAGCCTGTACATCCTGTAGCGGTTTAGGTGCAGAAATGAAAGTGGATCCAGATTTAATAGTACCTGATAAAAAAAAGAATTTATTAACAGGTTGTTTAGCTCCATATAAAGATGTTCTGACTAATGGTAAAGGATTAGGTAATATTATTAAGCTATTATTTGATGAAAATAAAATCCCCTATTCTGTACCTTGGTATAAAATACCTAAAAAAATTAGATTAATTATTTTGTATGGACAAAATTTGAAAAATTCTTTTAATTCATTCAAAAATTTTGAAGGTATTATTAAACATCTTGAACGTCGACATACCCAAACTCAATCATCATATATTCGGGATTGGGTAGAAAAATTTATGGCTATTCAACCCTGTTCTATATGCAATGGAGGACGATTAAGTAAACAGCATTTATCAGTATATATTAATGATTTAAATATTTATGATTTAGGTCAATTATCAATTACTGAAAGCATTCTTTTTTTAAATAATCTTAAATTAAATGATCAACAATTTCAGATTGCTCAAGGTATTATTAGAGAGATTGTTAATCGATTAGTATTCTTAGAAAATGTTGGCTTAGAGTATTTAAATCTTAACAGAACTGCTTCAACATTATCAGGAGGAGAGTCGCAAAGAATTAAATTAGCTGCTCAAATTGGCTTAAATTTAGTCGGAGTGATGTATATTTTGGATGAACCATCAATTGGTTTACATCAAAGAGATAATCATAGATTAATTAAAACATTAAAAAATTTACGCGATATTGGCAATACGGTAATTGTTATAGAACATGATGAGGAAACAATGATGGCAGCTGACTGGATTGTTGATATGGGTCCTGGGGCTGGTATACATGGCGGTGAAATTATTGCAGAAGGTAATCCCCAAACAATTATAAAAAATTCGAAATCTATTACAGGATTATATTTAGCAAAGAAAAATAATATTCTTTATACACCTTCTAGACGAAAAGGGAATAATAAAAATCTAGTGTTATATAATGCGACAGGTAATAATTTGAAAAATGTTACACTTACATTACCATTAAATAAATTTATTTGTATTACCGGTGTTTCTGGATCTGGTAAGTCTACGCTCATTAATCAAACCTTATATCCCTATTTAGCTAATAAGTATTATGGTAGTAATATTAAGCCATTAGCCAATGATGGCGTAGATGGATTATTATATATTGATAAGGTTATTGCAATTACGCAATCTCCTATAGGTAAGACCCCACGTTCTAATCCAGCTACTTATACTGGCCTTTTATCTGATATTAGAGAATTATTTACTAAAGTACAGGAATCACAAATTCGGGGTTATAAGCCAGGACGTTTTTCGTTTAATGTAAAAGGTGGTAGGTGTGAAATGTGTCAGGGTATGGGTTTAGTTAAAGTTGAAATGCATTTTTTAGCTGATATGTTTATTAAATGTGATGAATGTAATGGTCAAAGATTTAATAGGGAAACTTTAGAAATATATTATAATCAAAAGAATATTCATGATGTTTTAGATATGTCTATTGAAGAGGCACATGATTTTTTTATTAATCATTTAAGTATTAAAAGAAAATTAAAAACTTTATTACAAGTCGGATTAGGTTATATCAAGTTGGGGCAACAGGCTAATACTTTATCTGGAGGAGAGTCGCAAAGAATTAAATTATCTAAGGAATTAGCTAAGTATCATAGAGGAAGAACACTATACATATTAGATGAGCCTACGACTGGATTACATTTCCAGGATATTAATTTATTGCTTCAGGTGTTACATGATTTAACAGATAAAGGTAATACTATTATTGTTATAGAGCATAACTTAGATGTTATTAAAACGGCTGATTGGATTATAGATATTGGTCCTAATGGAGGGGATAAGGGAGGTGAAATTATTGCTGAAGGGACCCCAGAGAAATTGATTAAAAATAAAGTTTCACATACAGCTAAGTATTTAAAAAAAATATTATAAAATAATGTTGAATTGGAAAAATAAAGTTTTAACGCAGCAGCCAGATTGGCCAAATATAAAACAATATAAATCTATTATTAATACGATTACAGACTATCCTAATTTAGTTTCAGTTTCTGAAATTCATAGTTTAAAAAAACAATTAGCACAAGCAGCTCAAGGTAATGGTTTTATTTTACAAGGCGGTGATTGTGCAGAAACATTTTCTGAGTTTAGTAATGATATGATTAAAAATAAATTAAAAGTTTTATTACAAATGTCTGCTATTATTCAATATATAACTAAAACTAATGTAATAAAAATAGGTCGAATTGCGGGTCAATTCTTTAAGCCACGAAGCTTAGAATGTGAAACTCATGATAGTATTACGTTACCTGCATATAGAGGTGATGCTATTAATGGTATTGGTTTTTCATCTATTGATAGAATTCCTAATCCTAAACGTTTATTACAAGCATATCATCAATCTTCTGCAATTATGAATTTAATACGTAATTTAACTATGGAAGGTTTTACCAATTTTAGCAGCATTAACTCATGGAATTTATCTTTACAAGAACAATCTCAGTATGTTAAAAAATATAATGTTATTGCTAAACAAATTAATGAGATGATGGTTTTTGCCAATGCATCTAATGATTTTTTTAGTTCAAATATTCATCATAATGCTGTTTATACATCACATGAAGCTTTATTATTAGATTATGAAGCCGCTTTTGCTAAAAATTATTTACATAAAACATATATTTGTTCAGCTCATATGCTATGGATTGGTGATAGAACCCGTTTTTTAAATTCTGCTCATATTCATTTTGCTTCTCAAGTTTCAAATCCTATTGGTATTAAGATTGGTCCTAATATTTGCGTTTCAGATATTGTGAAGTTATGTAAAAAAATTAATCCTAAAAATGATTATGGAAAAATTTCTTTAATTATACGTTTAGGTCTAAATTATATAGATGAAATTTTACCTCTATTAATTAAAGAGGTTGTTGAAAATGGAATTAATGTATTATGGTTATGTGATCCAATGCATGGAAACACTATTCAAGCAGAATCTGGTTTAAAAACACGAGATTTTGATACGATTAAAGCAGAAATTGAACATTTTTTTCATATTCATAATAAGTATAAAACAATTCCGGGTGGTGTTCATTTTGAATTAACTGGTGATAATGTTACTGAATGTATTGGTGGTATCCAAAATATTAAAGATAATGATTTAATTAATCATTATCAAACAGCATGTGACCCAAGACTTAATAATGAACAGAGCTTAGAAATGGGATTTTTAATTGCAGAATTATTACAAAAAAGGAGAATTAATCAGTGAGCAAATTAAATATTAGTGGATACGGAGATGATTTAACGATTAATGATATTAGATTAGGGGATCTTTCTCCCTCTGATCATGAAAAAATAGAATTAACTAAGGGAGGACAAAATTACAGTCCATTAGAAAATGTAGTAGTTTCTCATGTTAAAGATTCATCTACATTAATTTGTCGAAAACCTTCACATGACACAGTAAAAAATTATATAGAAGAAGAATTATTAGATGGTTTATGCTGTTATTCTGCTGTTAATCAGGGTCAGTTAAATCAAACAATTGTAGATGCAGTGGTGCACCACTTACAGGTTGAAAAAATACCAACCGTTCCTAGATCTATACGACATAAATATATGAGTGGTTTTTTACTTGCTGCTTCGCAGTTTACAGAAATGGATCGAATTGTGCCAAAAGTTGCAGGTGTTGAATCTTGGGAGTTAACTTTTAAACTTTGCAGAAGATGGGGATATGAAGTAAAAAATATACCAGCTAATCAATGTATTATCGTTGGAGCAAAAGGTAATTTCCATGGTAGATCAATGGCAGCAACATCAATGTCTGACGATCCAGATACATTGAATAATTTTGGCCCTTTTTTACCAGGAATAGAATTAGTACCATATAATGATTTTGATGCTTTAAAGGCATTGTTTGAAGAAAAAGGAGAATTTATTGCTGCCTATTCAGTAGAACCAATTCAAGGTGAAGGAGGTGTAATAATTCCTGATGATGATTATTGGCCCAAAGTCTCCAAATTATGTAAAGAACATAATATTTTATTAGCATTTGATGAAGTACAAACTGGCTTTGGTCGTACAGGAAAGAATTTTGCTCATCAGCTTTTTAATGTTAAGCCAGATATTATGGGTTGTGGCAAGGCTGCTGGCGGAGGTATTTTACCAGTTTCATTTGTAGCTGGACGAGATGATGTAGTAGGTGTTTTAACTCCAGGGTCTGAAGGTTCAACTTTTGGTGGTTACCCATTAGCATCTGTAGTTGGTATTTATGCTATTAAAACTTTAATTGATGAGAATTTAGCTCAAAATGCTTTAATTAGAGGTCAGCAACTAATGGATGGTTTAAGAGACGTTCAAGCTAACTTTCCAGATAAAATTAAAGAAGTTCGAGGTAGAGGTCTCTTAACAGCATTTGAAATGCATAGTGAAAAACATTTAGATGGACACAAGGTGTCTTTGAGTTTACTAGATAAAGGAATCTATGCCAAAGAGACACATCATAGCACTGTTAGACTTGCTCCAGCTTTAACAATTAATGAATCACAAATTAATATTTTATTAAATACTATAGGAGATGTAATAAAAGAGCTGTAATAGTTTGTTGATTTTTATTAAACTATAATGATTAAAATTTAATTTTTTATTATGTATAAATTACTTTATTTACTTATACCTTTATTATTACTTAGTTGCAAATCTGATGCTGAAATGGCTATGGAGAGAGGTATACAATTATATGATTGGAATAAGTTGGATGATGCAATAGTAGAATTTAATAAAGTAAAATATTTATTAGCAGATGAAGATAAAAAAACTTTAGAATCTATGGAATTGTTGGCCCAAGCTCATTTTAATGTAGGTATTACATATGCAAAAATGAATTTTTATAATCAAGCTGAACAAGAGATTTTAAATGCGCTGTCATTAATCCCGAATCCAGAATATCGAGAAGTATTACAATTAGTGCGCAATAAAATGGAAAATCAATCTAAATAATTAACGGAAGGTAATTATGAGTGAAGAAAAAACATATTTAAAAGGCGATGATTTTGAGGTTACTAGCTCTAAAGTGGTTGTAGGATCTACAACATATGCTTTAAGGAATATTGCTGGAACTTCTGTAAATCAAACAAATTTTGGATGGAAAATTGCGGGTTGGATGTGTATAGTGTTTGGAGTTCTGCCTTTATTGGTTGGTTTTTTTACTTTTACTGTAGTTTTTGCCTTAATCATGGTTGGTTGTGGTTTATATTTATTGACTATCAAGGAAAAATGGTATGTGGTGATTTCATCAGGCGGGAAGGAATCAGGTTTTCTCCATCACGTTGATAAAAAACCTGTTGAAGATGTAGTAGAAGCTATTAATCAAGCGTTATTAGATTTAGATAAATATAGCAGAGAAGCACAAGCGGCATCTAAACAAGACAACAGTGACGTTTCATCTGCTGATGAGTTGATCAAATTGAAAGGTTTATTAGATGATGGTGTTATTACTCAGGAAGATTTTGATGCAAAGAAAAAAGAAATTTTAGGATTATAGTTATCCAGTAATATCTTCACCACCATCAACACGAATAACATTACCGGTCATCCAACTAGATTCATAGGATGCTAGTAATTGTATTATATCTCCAATATCTTCAGGTGTAGTTAATCGTTTATGCGGATTGTTTTTTAATGCGTTTTCAATCATTTTTTCTGAACCTGGAATCTTTCTTAAAGCTGGAGTATCTGTGACACCTGCTTGTATTGCATTAACTGCAATACCATCTTGTGCAAGTTCAATACTTAATTGTCTGCATACAGATTCCATCCCAGATTTTGCTAAGCTTACAGCGCCATAGCTATCCCAATTTTTTCTGCCCCCTGAACTTGTCATGCCAATAATATGACTACCTGATTTTAGTAAATTGTTTTGATATAAATTTTGTGACCAATAAATAAGATTGTTGCACATTACATCAAGGGTCATTTCAATATTTTTTTTATTTAATCCTGTACCATCATCGGTAATCATATTTTTTAATGTGCCAAATGCAACAGAATGAATCAACATTTTTATTCTGATATTATTCATTGTTTTTAGTTCATTAACAATGTTTTGAATATTTTCTTCATTGGCAGCATTGGCTTTTTTATAAATTATTTTTACATTGTATTGTGATAATTCATCAATTAATTCATCGATATATGATTGTTTTTTTCGTAGATAAATTCCATAAATATTAATGCCTTTTTCTGCTAATGCCTTAGCACATGCAGCCCCAATACCACTAGAAGCTCCTAGTATTACTGCCCAATCATTCATATTATAATCCTTTTATAATTCAAAATATAATCCTTATTATAAAATACTGATTATTAATGATATAATTCAAATATTAGTAACTAATTAAAAGAAATAATATGAAAGTTGGAATCATAGGTTTACCAAATGTTGGCAAGTCAACTATTTTTAATGCTTTGACGGAATCGGATATCCCCGCAAATAATTATCCTTTTTGTACTATTGAGCCGAACGTTGGCATTGTACCAGTTCCAGATAATAGGCTCGAAGAAATTAATAGTTATATTAATTCTGATAATATTGTTCCAACGGTTATTGAATTTGTTGATATTGCTGGATTAGTAAAGGGTGCTAGTAAGGGAGAAGGTCTTGGTAATAAGTTTTTATCTCATATTAGAAATGTCGATGCTATTGTACATGTTGTGCGAGGCTTTGATAATGATGATATTACGCATGTTGAAGGTAGCTTAGACCCTTTAAGAGACGTGCAAATTATTGAAACTGAGCTTTTACTAAAGGACTTAGAAAAGTTAAATAATCGATTATTAAAAATCCAAAAAATAAGTAAGTCCGGCGATAAGCTTGCAATTCAAGAAGTAAAATTATTGGAGCAGGCAATTGACAAATTAAATAATGGAGAATTACTAAATAATTTTTCAGGAACTGATTCAGATAATAAAATTATTAAATCATGGTTTTTATTAACTGGTAAGCCAATAATTTATTTATGCAATATTGATGAGAATAGTTTACAGAACATTCAAAATTCACAGCATTATATAAATTTACAATCTTATGCTGCTCAAAATAATATTCAATGTTTACCATTATGTGGCAATATAGAAATGGAGATTTCTAAAATTAATAATTTAGATGACAAAAAAGATTTTCTTGATATGTATAATTTAGATGAACCTGGTTTATATAAGTTGATTTCATTAGCGTATAATCATCTTGGATTAATCACATTTTTTACTGCTGGAGTAAAAGAAATTAGAGCTTGGACTGTTGCTAAAAATGCCTCTGCCCCTCAAGCTGCAGGTGTAATTCATACTGATTTTGAAAGAGGTTTTATTAAAGCAGAAATATATCATATTGATGATTTAAAAAAATATGAAACTGAATTAATATTAAGAGATAATGGAAAAATTCGTCAAGAAGGTAAAGAGTATATAGTACAAGATGGCGATATTATTTTTTTTAAATTTAATGTTTAATTATTATTAACAATATTTAATGGTTGAGGTATGCCATAGGCATTCTTTATAGAGGCAGAAATTATTTTATTTTTATTATTTGTAATATCGATATCTATAAGTTTTCCACAATTTGATGTCATCGGCTTGGCAGCAAAACTTTGTCCTATAATAATAGATCCCATCACCGCATTTGTGAATTGATGATTTTCAGCTTCACCCCCACCAATATAAGTAATCATTGCATCTTGAATATGAATTTCAAAACCATAAATTGGCATATTTGTATTATATATAATTTGATTATTAATCAATTTTATACTATTCATAGGTAAATCACAGCCCCTTTCTTCACATTCATTAATATTGCATACTTGTTTATTATTTTCACAAATGATTAAACCTGGCCCATTGCATACTCCACATTCATCTATAATGGCATCTCCACCACATTCACCCGAACAATCCAATACATTACCATCACAATCACAAGCATTTTTAGCAATACCATCACCATTGCATTCACCGCACTTATCTATAATAGCATTACCACCGCAAACACCTTCACAATCAATCTCTAATAAACAATTTCCATCACAATC
>CETG01033089.1_pt1 | contig 19236 bp, 4 predicted proteins | sample 361471 | NCBI WGS metagenome assembly CETG01 (sample SAMEA2622696, study PRJEB7988) | marine metagenome | isolation source: saline water (ENVO:00002010), including | reverse complement strand
CAATAGTTCCTGAAAAAGTAGAGCTTGTACCTTTAACAGCATTAGCAGTAGATTCAAATGAATATATCTGACCGCTAGTTGAAATACCAGCATAATCAGTTTGATCGTTTGTAGTAGTATAATTTAGAGATCTATCTCTAAAATACTTCATAACTTGAGTCTCTTTATCATATGAAGCAACATAAGCACGGGCTTTTTGAGGATCACCATTAGAATCCGCAATATCCTGTGTTATTTCCTCACCAATGGTTGGAGTACCACTAACATTTTTAAATTTAAAAGCGTGTAAAGATGAGAAAGTTGTTCCAGTAAAAGTATTGGCAGTTCCAACTTCAGTTGGATTCTTTACAATACCTACTTGTGCAAACTTTGTATCTGTTGGAAAATCTTTTGTGGAATCATCAAATCTAGCATATATCAATACCTTATCTGTTCCCAATTCAGTGTAGATATCGTAACCATGACCAAGAGATGGTGGAATTATAGGAACTAATTTTGCCCGTTGGTTTGATGGATGTTGGGTATCTTGTAAAGCACCTAAATCCACAACACCATAACTATAACCTTTACCACCAGAACTTACAGTAACATCCTTAACTACACCAGAGACAATATCAACTCTTGCTTTTCCATCTTCACCATCACCAATAATTTTAACCTCTTGTCCTAATCCATCAGCATATTTACCACCTGCATTATCAATATAGATATGCTTAATTTGATTATTATTTACAGTGGAATCACCATTTTCTCGTATACTTCTAATCTGAGCATCAGTACTAGTTGCCCAACCATTAGGAACAGTAATATACTCTGTAGAATCAAATTTAAGTATATCTGATGGAGATACTGTATACATATATTTCCAAATATAACCATCTCCACTAGTACCAGCTCTAGAAGGTTCTAAATCGGTAAATGTTGGTTCGTCTTGAGAAATATTACCTTTTGGATTTTCACCAGTTGATCCGTTAGAAATACAAAGATAAACTTTGAAATCTGAGTTCATTACATAATAATTTGCACCATATAATCGACTAGATTCTTTTATAGGACTTGGATTACTTACACTGTAATCATCCCTATAAATTTCATATCTATTTCCAGCAGTCCAGTCAATTCTTCTAATAATTCTTCTGATATTTGCAGAAGAAATTTTCTTACCATACATCATAGTGTCGCCAACATGAGCATGTCTAGAAAAATTATCTACAGGATCTGGTGTATCTGTATTCCAATTTGTATCTCTTCCAAACCCAACAACAGTTGGATTGGGTAGTCCAATGAAAACGTAATAAGAATTGTTATCAGACTCTACTGATTCTACAAAATTATTCGCATTCAGAATTCTAAACTGATCAGTAACAATTGCCGACATTTTTATTAACTAAGACTTTTTTTCTTTATTTATAGTCGTTATTATTGATTAACTTATTTGAATCCTAATAGCACCAGTATTCCTCAAACCTTTTAAAGAAGATCTAGCATAACTTCTTCTTTGAATTGTTGGGAATGTGCTTAATCCAGAGTCAACAGTTAATCCAGTAACACCTATAGAGATTGGTGATTCTGCTCTAGTAGCATTATATAATCTACCCCATGATATCTTTCCATAAGTGGTAGTTAAACCAATATTCGTTGGTTCGTCTATATTAACTCCACCAGCGTCATGGAATCCAGTAGCAGCTAATCCAGTAATAACATCATTTGTATTTTTTATGTTACAAACTATCTCACCATTTTCACCAGATGTATATGCAATTTCAGAAACCTTATAGATGTTATCCATAAATCCTGATCCAATTGCAATAATTTCATTGTCATTCTTATCAACAGATGTAGTTGGATCTCCACCTATACCAGCAATGAATCTATTATTATTTGGTTGAATAGATCCATCATTGAATGGTAAGTATTCAGCATCAGTTTTTGCTCCACCAACAGTAAATGGTGTATCTGAAATATAAACATAATGTCCTGTTTTCAAGTCAGTTGTTGGTTTATCTGCACGGAAGGCAAATCTTAATGCCAATGGATGACCATTTGTTCCTGCTGATGTGGAGATACCAGTAATGATACCAGCAAATCCTTGTACATTCTTTATCTCCAATATCTTTTCAGATCCATAATATGCATCTGGTATTACAACTTGTGGAGGATTGGAATGAGTATAACCTAAACCAATATTTGTTATGTTATATCCAGTGATTTGTCCACCTGTTACTGTAGCATTTGCTTCTGCAAAAGTTGAAACTCCAATAACTGCATACTTATCTCTTTCGGTAGTTCCAATACCAACTCCAACTGGAGCAGAAATTGATAATGTAATAGCAGCACCAACATATCCACTACCTGGTTCGTTGATTACTAATGACTCAATATCACCCTTATTACTTACTATTGCAGTAATTGCAGCACCCACAAAGTTGGCAGGTGGTAGTAATAATGCGTCAACAGATTCAATAGAAACTCCATATCTATCTTCTACTTTAAGATGTAGTGGTGCTTCTTCATAGAAAAATGCTTCTGCATCATCTACAAAAATTCCATCAATTTCTGATGTAGTAGATCCTGTAGTAGATCCTACACTTGCAATAATTTTTGCTGTTGGATAAATTTGGGGTTCTAATTGTTCTCTTGCCTTTGAAATTAAATCACCTTTAATCCAGAAATCAGTTTTTTGCTTAGTCCAATCTAGAGGTTTAGCATAGAATTCTGTTATTCCAATACCAGTATAAACTGTTGTTTCAACTAAGTCAGATCCTAATATAGATTTAACTGGTCTATCTTTTTCTTGAGTTTCTGTAAATGGTTGTACATTTGGATCTAAGAAATCTGGATGCTTAATAATATGAATATCATCTCCAATTTTTATAGTTTCATTTACATCAACTATCTCAATATCAACTCCCTCTTCTCCCTTATAGAAGAATACATCAACCTTATCACTTGCCATTGGTGCTTCAGTGAAGGTAAATGTAGTTCCACCTTCAAATTGATATGAAACATTAGGTGTCTGTAAAACTCCATTTACGAATATCAACAATACTGCATTCAAATCTATCTGATCTGATAGTGCAGATTCTTCATCAATCTCAAATGATAGTAATTGACCATTAAAGAATAATGGGAATCTTCTTCTAGATCCAGTCTGCATTAATTCAATACTATCGATAAAGTCTAATTCACCAAATTGCCAAGCAGAGAAGAAATCACTAAATGTTTCTACAACTTCAAGTTCAAACTCTTGTATTGGTTTTTGTAATCTCTTATCAATAACCAATCCTTGTGGTTTAAACTTATCACCAATTTTAAACGAATGTCCTGGTCTTGCAATTTCAAATTCTGAAATTTCAAACATACTTCTAGCAATACCAACACTAGTTCTAGCAGCACCAACTGCCATATTCATAAGAAGATTATTACCAGTATCTGTAGTCTTACCTACACCTAATCTAGAAATACCTACAATAGGAACATTTTCATAAATTGGATCTGGAAATTCAATTTCTGGGTTAACATACTTTCCACCAGGATCTTTAATAACTAAATCTAACGCACCGCCTGTTCCTGCAGGTGATTTTCCTACCATTATCCTGAAGGTATCAGCAGTTGCTTTTCCTACTGGTAATGATACACCAAACGCAGGGTCAGTTGTTCTTGGATATGAGTGTAAAGTCTGATGTAAATCATGCTCACAAGTAAACACTAATGAATTTGAAGCAATTGTGACAGTTTCATTAGATTTCTGAATACATCCATTTATTGCTGGTTGTATAAAGGTATGTGGATATTTTTCTGATGATGGATTTGGATTTACATTAACTGTAAATTCATTAAGTGAAGCATTCGTAATGAATAACCATCTTCCACTAGCATAATCAGTAGGTCTTGGATAATGATGTCTAGTTACATTTCCATCTTTAGTACAAGTGAATGTTAATGAATTATCTTCAATAAGAATTGTATCAAACTGAGCAAATCCATGATTATTTTTAGTAATTGTTAGATCACCTGTTATTTCATTATATGAAACATTTGAAGGTGTCATTGTAGTTGCACCACCAACACCGTGACTAGTTTTTATTACTGTTAATTCACCAGTTGCTGGATTATACTTAGCATTAGTTGGTGTTAAAACACCACCAGAACCTATAGTAAAACTACCTGCACTAGAACTTACAAATTTATGTTTATTTGTAGCAACTTTAGCCTCAACTATAGCTCCTCTACCACCTCCACCACCAGTACCAACATTAACAGTGAAACTATTATTAGCAATTCTCTCAACACCTAATGTTTGTCCTGATGCTGGATCAGTTGTTCTTGGATAAGTATGAGGGCTTCTATGACTATCTCTAGAACAAGTAAATGTTAGTGAATTATCTACAATAGTAACTGTATTAGATGCCTTTAAAATGCCTCCTGGTACCACTGAATCGAACTGATGGGTATAATTTCCACCTGTGCTTATACAATTCGGTACAGCACTGACAAATGTATGACGAGCAGTGTTTGTAGAGGGTTGAACTGATAATACTTGTACAGTAATAGTAGTATCTGTTACAGATTCAATCTTGATTGCAGTATCATTATATGGATCAGAAGATCTTGGATAAGTCTTAGTTGATGTGTTATTATCAACATCACAAGTAAATCCTAAAGAATTAGTTGCAATTTTAATACTTGTACCTGGTCTTAATGTATGTGATCCGATGTGTAATTCCATCAAACCAGTTACAGGATCATAATCAGCATCAGATGGTGTAAATGTTACTGTTGGTGATGTTCCTACATCAATTTTGAAGGTATTTGTAGTCTTATTCTGAACAGCAACCCATTTTCCACTTATTGGATCTGAAGGACGAGGATATTTGTGAACAGATCCATAATTATCCATCTCACACTTAAGTGCTATAGAATGATCCTTAATTTTAATTAAATCACCATTAACAAATGGATGACCAGCCATTGTAACTGTTATCTTACCAGTAGATGCACTATAAGTAACACTATCTGGAGTGTGTTCTGTTGCTGCCTGTAAATTATGTGTTCCGACAGTCAATACCAATTCACCGTTTTCTGAATGATAATCAACAGTTGATGGTGTGTATTGTGTTCCTGTATTTGCAGTAACTGAATCATTATCAGAACTTACAAACTTATGATGATATAGTATATCAGTAACTCCAATAGCAACTGGTTCACGATAACCAGATCCCATAGTTAAATCATTCCAGAATTCATATGCCCATCCACCACCATGATAGATATGTGCTATGGAGGTTAATCCAACTTTTACTTCAAAACTTCTTTCAGATACAATACCAACTAATTGTAATGCTCTTTCTTTATCTTTTGCATTCAATCTTTCATCTTGGAAGAATGAAGTTGTAACTCCAACATAATTTAAAGAACGAATACAATCAGGAGATGCACCTACAAAAGTATGAGTATCAGTATTAGTTGGTGATATTCCTAGTAAAACATTAACAGTAAATGTATCAGCATCTACAACAGTAACAGTTAGATACTTATCATAAGCAGGATCAGTAGTCCTTGGATAAGAATCATTACCACCACTACCATAAGTACAACTAAAGGTTAATCCTTCTTTATCAATCTTGATTGAATCTCCAGTTGTAAGATTATGGTCGACAATCTTAATTGTTAGAAGTCCTGTTGCAGGATTATATGATGTACCTGTAGTTGGTGTACCAACAACATAAGTCGGACACTTGAATTCTAATCCCTTTAACTTAACAGTATTGGGAGATCCTAAACTAAATCCGTGTACTTTATTAGTAGTAACTGTAATAATACCAGTTGTATTATCGTATGCAGCAGTTTGAATACCAATAGTAAGACCAGATGAAGTACCTAAACCAACAATACCATTAATTGACCTATTGGCAAATCTATTTGTATTTTCAAAAGATTCAACTTTAACTTTAGCACCAACTAGAGGAGCGTATCCAAGACCAGGTGTTGATCCCATAGAAACTATCAAACCACCTCTTGGAAGTTGATTCTGGTTAATATCAAACTCAGATTGCATCATTTGACCATTTTCTGAGCTAATACCAGTGAATACTACACTTGATACGCCAACATTAGTATCCTGTTCAAACTCATAGTTATTTCCAGCATTATTAACTGTTAATGGTGTCTGGAATACTCCATTGATGAATAGAATTCCATTACCAATACCAACACCAGTTTCTGTGTTAGCACCACCAACTGTCATAGTATATGTTCTTCCTATTCCAGTAAAATTATCTGAAATATCATCAAATACCATATTGGTTGTATAATTTTGTCTTAGGAAGGTTCTTCCACTAAATTCTGCTCTTACATATGGAAGATTAGTTTCATTCCTTCTTTCTCTAGTATTTCCTTTTGGTGGATCTAAGAACCAAGCAGTACTATCAACAATATTAAATGATCCCCTATGAACTCTAGCAGCAGCACCATCTGCGTGTTCTGTTGCTCCAATACCTAAAGATCCTCTTCTTACTTTAACAACAGGTAGAGTACATATTCCAAGAGCAACATCTTCTGCTTTATTGATAATTCCTTCAGGAAGACTTGAGAATCCAATTTGCTCAACCTTCATATATTCTGGTCCAATCTTCAACACATCTCTAGGTTGAACAGAACTTATTCCACTAAGAACAAATTGTGAATTTCCAATACCAATACCACCCTCTTGATCAATATTATGTTCAATTGCAGTAAATGTAATTGGTTGCTGTACAATTCCATCTAAACCAATAACTGTTTTAGATAACTTCTTAGTCATCTCAAACTTATGAGCATTACCTTCACCAACTCCAGTTATTTTAACAGGAAGACCTGAAGTGATATATTCTTTTTGAGTATAGAGTTCTATATTATTAGAATCAATTGCCTTAACAAATAATGTAGAAGGTAGTATATCAGTAACAACACCAACATTATTAGCAGTTGAACCAATTGAAACTGCAGTAGATCCAATACCTACAAAAGTAGATCCTGGAATATACTTAATCTCTTCATTATTGTTAAAGAAATGATTGGGTATATTAAATCCAGTTTGTTCTAATACTAAATCTGCAGGATTGAATATCTTACTATAAATTGGAGTTCCTTCAAATGTTAAATCAAAATTAACTTTGTTTGCTCTAGTTCCATTTACACCATCATATGCAGATAAGATTATACTCTTCTCTAAAGGTCCATATTTTAAGGATAATGGTTCATTTGCAAAATCATTAATAGTATTAAGAACTTCATTGTATGCCTGAACTTCAATTAGAGTTGTTTGTGAAGTATCTGGATAGAAATTAAGTTCATTATAGTCACCAACAGTAACTGTTCCAAATGTACCCAAACCACTGCTAGTAGCACCTGTAAATGGATATTGAATAGTTGTTGTATCAGAACCATCTTGAATAGAAACAATCTGGTGCATAGCAGAACCACCAGTTTCGTTAGATACCCTAACAAATGATTTAACTGCAGAATCAATATCTTTATGTGTTCTAGTAACCAATATTGGAGTAGAAGTTCCAGTATCATATGTTGATTCTAATCTACCACTTCTTTCTGCACCTATAGGTTGTCCAGGAACTGCAAATCTATAAGTTCCAATTCCAGCAGTTGTAGTACCTAAACCAACAACATTTGTACTTACATTAATTACTCTCTTAGTTTGATTTTCACATTCAAAGTAAATTGTTCCAGCATCAAATCTAGCAGTTAGAACTCCAACTTGAGATGAACTATAACTTATGTTTAAAGTATCAATATAAGATTCTGTATAGTAAAGATTTGTTCCATCAAAGTCTACAACAATTTCACCATAGTTAAGATCTTTAGTAATATCATCCTGTAGAACAACAGATGCATAGAATCCATTGAAATCAGTATGATCAAATGTTTCTAAAGTTGTTGTTGTAAATCCAGAAACATTATTGTTACTATCAGTATCAGCAATAGCAACTTTAACATTAGATGCCTTAAAATCAAGAGATCCTATAGTATTTGTTCCATCAGTAATTCTATTAGTAGTGAAATCTGTCTTATAGACTTTAATATCGTGATCTCTATCATATCTCTCAATAGGATTGAAGTTTAAAGTCTTTCTTTGGAATGAATCAGAAAGTGCTTCAAAATTACCCAATTTATGCTTTGTCCAATCAGTAGTCTTTTCTACCAAGAAAGCATCATTTGTTGTAGTTAATACAACCATATCTGACAACTGAGCATCCTGTGTGTCTGCATCTACTACCTGTACGAGATATCTTGCAAAATTACTATCAATTTCTTCAATTTCTGTAAATAAATCTTGTAATCCTTTACTTGAAAACTTATTACTAATATCATCATGAAGAAGAACTCTATTTGTCTTACATTTTGTATAATCAGTTAATTTTAAATTTTCAAAAGTAACAAATTTAGATTTATTTCCTCTAGTATCATAATCTTTTGCTAAATCAAAATTGTTAATTGTATCAACTCTTCTTTCACCTAAAACATCAACAACAATAACTGGTACTGATGAAACACTAGTTCCTACACCAACATTTCCAACAACAGTCTCAATTGATGTATCAGCAAAATTCTTTAATCCAGATGGATGTACTAATCTGTTTACTGGATCAACAAACTTATCCCAAGTTATTGGACTCTTAACAGAATATGAAAGATTCTGGAAATAATCATTATTTGGAATTACCTGAATATCTTCATTTAACTTACCACTATTATCATTCCATCCATACTCTTGACGATTTGCATAATCAACTTCAAATCTTGCTTTATTTTCAACTATAGATGTTATGGTTGCAGAAACATTGCTAGTTTCACCTTTTATTCTATGACCAACCTTAAGTCTAAATGTTCCATCAATTTTAATGAAGTCTTCCCTTGTGTCAGAAATTTTTAGATCCTTAGATAAGAATATATCATTTTCCTCTACAAGTATTGGTTCGTTTATAATAAATCTACCTCTTTCCTGAACAGAGTCAAGAATTGGATAATTTCTCTTATTAACAATATTTGCATATCCAGATTGGAATGTTTTTGCAATACCTGGATTAGTTGTTAATCCAGATACACTATATTTTAATACTGCTGGATCTGAGTTAACAAAATCTTCAACCTTAAAGAATCTAAACTGATAGTTTGCTGAGTTATAACCATCTCCACCAGTAGCAACACCAGCAGAAACATTACTTTGTGTTCCAATACCTGATTCACCAAATAATTCAACACCTTCAACAAATACTTCATCTCCAGTTTCAAATGGAGCAACACTAAATCCACCAATAGGTGTTTCTAAGGTACAAGTAACAATACCTGGACCACCAACCATAGAGTTAATTCCAATACCATTTGAATTATTAATGGTAATAATTCTATGATTTATTGAATTTAATCCCTGAATAGGTGCAATTACTTTAACTTCAGATATAGTCTGATATGGTACTTCTGCTAATAATGAAGTATCATCAATAATCTCATCCTTCTCAGGATCATATACGATAATATCAGGAGCACTTAGATACTCATTACCACCATCAGTAACTGTTACTGAAACAATACTATCTAAATCATCAATTCTAACTACTGGAGAAACAAATGCTTCAGGACTTAATGTTTTATCTGATGAATATTCATACCCATAATCAACAATTCTTACACTATTAATTCTACCTATAGAAGTTGATAATGCTACAACATTAGCATTTTTTCCATTAAGACTAACAATTGATGAGAATTTTGGAAGTCGCTTATAATCAAATCCTTTTGATATTACTCTAATCTCTTTTACAGCACCAACAACCGACCTAGATTCGGTAGCATATTCAATAGTATCACATTGATCTTCTTTATAAGAGAAAAGTTCTGGAATTGATCTTGGAGAAACTTTGAATGTATCAGAACTTATACCAAAAATCTTATAATCTCCACTGTAAACACTATCAACAAAATTAATTTCAGAATAATTTTGAATTGTAGTGTCTGCTGTACTAATATATCCTGCTTTCTCTAAGGAATAATATAATCTAGAAGGTGTTGTTTTTGAAAATGCAAGTGATACTGTTGATTCAGTTCCAACACCAACTGTACCTACACCACTTACATTGAAATTATTATTATCTTGAGAACTAATAAATTCGTTTTTAAATTCCTTATCATAGAATAATTTTAATTGGTATCCAAGTAAAGAAGAATCAGAAACATTAAAGGTTAACTTAGAATTCTTGATTACATCTATTTGTGGATTAATTGCAGCAACTGTATGGTCAACAGCACCAGTAGAAGAAATACCAATTAATAATGGTGGATCTACTTGAACATCTTTTAGAGTTTGAGCTACACTAAATTGATTTCTATTTAACTCATAAACAAAGTAACTAGAAGAAATTGGCAATCCACCAACAGAACTAGTATCTTCGTCTGCATCATAGAAGATTTTATCTCCAGTTTTAAATCCATGACTTGGAATTGTAATACTATTTGTTATCGTATTAATTCCTGCAGAAGTAAATCCAACTCTATTAATTAATATAATCTCATGATCTTCATTGTATATCATTGAAAGTGGAGCAGTACTTCCTACACCAACAACAGTATTCGGAACTACATTTAAAGAAACTACATCACCATTTGATAAATTATGAGATTCTGTATTTGCAACTGAGATTTTTGTAGCAACTGTTGATACAATTTTATCAATATCACCAGTAACTTGTTCAAAAGTAGATTCTAAAAGATATTCATAATCATCTGATTCATTACCTTTAAAGAATAATCCCTCACTAGTAGTTGCAGCACCAACCTGAGTAACTAAACCAACATAGTTTTGACCTTTATTAATTGCATAAACAATTGAACGATCAGTGGTTACATTAGGTAGAGTGAAGTTAAGGACTGCTTCCTCAGTATCACCAACGATTAAAGAGTTTGCAGTTCCTCTCTTACTAAAGATTAACTTCTGACCAGTTTTGAATGGATGATTTGGCAGATAAATTGATCGAGTTGGAATAGAAACTTCAGATATAGTATCACCAATTCTATATTCCTTAGTAATACCACCACCAACAGTAACACCAGTTCCTACTGCTTGACTTGCGTTGAAATATACCTTATCGTTTATTTTTGATTCAAATTGCTTAGTTCTAACTGGTATACTGATATGACTATTCAATATATCAATATTAGATCCATAAGTATGTGCAATTCCAGGTCCAAATCTCTTGACTCTAAGAATTGATCCCATATTAAAGATATTCAATACTTTAAGTAATTCATCTTGATCTATTTTTAAAGTGGATCCGATAGAAACAGTATTTGGTATAATATTTACATAGATGTCATCAACTCTACCATCAACAACTGCATTAGCAGTCATTGATTTTGCTAATCCTATCGTATTAGTACTTACACCAATTTGGAAAGAATCTGTTAAATTTACAATAGAACTACTAAGTCCAGATACAGATATTGTATCTCTATCATTTAATTCAATAAATGGCAAATAATGTGCTTGTACTTCAGTATTATTCTTCCAAGTAAATACTGCATTCTCATAAGATTCTAATTCAGTCTCAATAGAAGAAACTCCTAAACCAGCAATACTCTTAACTTGTCCACGAAGACCAGAACCCCAAGTTCCAGAATTATCAAAAACAGTAAAATCACCAACTTGATATCCAGTACCACCATCTAAAACCTCTAATCCATCAATTTCACCAACAGTTACAGATTCTATTGTACTTAACTGTCTTACACGCTCATTAGACTCTATAATAAAATCATTATTTGCATCAGAATCACCGACTTTATATGGGAAGGTATTTCTAGCAAATGATGTACTATTAAAGTCAAAGGAATGTGATAAAGTAGTGTTTGATGATATGAAAGGTGAACGATAAGTATTACCAATAAAATATGGATACTTAGGTTCTAATTTTCCAATATTTGGACCAGACATTGCAGTTGTAACACCTGCAAAATATGCATACACTCCATTTGGAAACTCTGGAGTTTTACAGAATCTTCCATTATGAACATCTAAATCACCTGAAGAATCGAAATAGTAATCATCTGTAAAGAATCCCTCATCAAAAACATTTGGTCTGTTATCAACTTTTGACATATCCAGTTTATAACCTGGATTCATCAATCTAACTCCTGGACCTAATTCATCAGATTTAGAGAAACCAAAAGGACCATATATTGGATTTCCATCATATGCCCATCCAATAATAGGAGAGTGTGATGTTCCATCATCACCAAAAGTATTTGCTATATCTTCATTATATCCATATAAACCAAAATGCAACTCTTCATCAGTACCTTCTATACCAAATGCACCAAGTCTCTTTCTATTGTCAACAGTTAACCTTCTAACTCTAGGTTCAAGAAGCCCATTTATTCCTGTTGATTTTACATATAAGTTTGTTTTATTAACATCATAACCAATACCACCATTAATAACTACAATACTAGTTAATTTTCCATCAGTAATAACAGGTCTTAAAATAGCACCATTACCAGTAACACCAGTAGTTGTAATTCCAGTAGTTTCAACTTCAATTTCTGGTAATGAAAAATAATCTTTACCTCTATCCAAGACAACAGCATCAACTATCTTACCTTCTACTATAATTGGTTTTATTTCAGCATCTTTTCCTACTTTTATTTCCACAACAGGATTTTTTTCATGATTAAGGATTTGAGATCCATAATTATCTCCTTCCTCATACAAATATGCCTGAGATATTTCACCAGTAATGACAGGAGTGAAATTAAACGATCCTGTAACTGTTGAAGCATAGGAAACCTCACAATTTACAGAAATATCAGGATATTTAAATGTCTGATATCCAATTCCTGTAGTTGTTAAATTAACATATTCTCCTCTATCATAATTTACTTTTGATGGTGTAGTAGTAATTCCTGCATTTGCTAATTTAAAGGAATCATCATCAATCTTCATTATATAATATCCAGTAGTGGTGCTTAATCCACCAATTGAATTTGGATTTGGATCACCAGTACCTGTATTATGATATTGTACTAAATCACCATCACTAAAACCATGATTTTTAAAGTTTATAGTATCAAATGCTACAGAAACTCCTGATGGTTTTACATTTAATTTTCTATATGTGTATCCAGAACCAGAATTTAATACTTTAACTGATTGTAATACATTCTTAGTAGATGTTCTAAACTTATGAATACCACTTGCATTAGTAGCAGTAGATAATCCAATAGTATTAATACCTGTCATTGCATCTTCATAAGAATTATAAAGACGAACAGTTCTTGTATTGACAACACTAACATTGTATGGAGCACCAGTTGCTAATGTTCCATCTGAAGTATTTGTAGTATCAAATGCAGGACCTATACCAAGATTAGCATTACCGTTGCTATTATAGTAAACTACCTCACCATTTGATAGATTATGCTCTGTAGTAAAGGTAATTGTTTCTTGTTCAATAGATAAACCACCAGAAAAGAATATATCTCTACTATCAAAAGATAATTCACGAACTCTTTTACTTACAACAGGTTCTAATTGACATCCAATACCATTACCACCAGTAATAGAAACTGAAATTACATCATTTATATCAAATTCGTGTGGATCTACATAAACCTTTTTAACTGAACCAGTTATTACTGGTTCTAATAAAGCAGTCGTACCTGCACTATCATCTATGATAAGTTTAGGTGGATTAATAATATCATAACCAGATCCACCATTATAAACTTCAACAGAAGTTAATGGACCATAATAAATGTAATCTTCAGATATTGGTGTTTTTATTTGAACACCATCAATCATCATACCAATATCATTAAGTGGTGTCTCACCTTTTCCAGAAACAAATAAGTTTTGATATAATGGGAATTTTCTTAAAACTTTATTTGTTGCTAATTTTTTATTATTATGAGATAATTTTGTGAAATTATGATTACCTTCTAATGGTTGTAAATCTAATTTAACATTAGTTTCAGTACCAATTAAACCTCTTGAAAGATATAATTTAATTTTTCCTGGATCTCTAACTAAAACTTCAACATAATAAGTTTGACCTGATACTAATCCTGGAATTGCTGTTCCATCTGTAGTGTATACAATAGAATCTCCTGTAATAAATTCAATAGGATTATCAAAAACTACATTATTGTATTCTTCAGTGTTTACATCATAACCTGTAATATGAATAGAATCTGCTGTTGAAATACCAGATTTTATAATATTGGTAGTAATTTCATAACTTGGTAATGAGTTTGAAGCAACATAACCATCAATATCACCATCAACATAAACATTCAATACATCAGAAAGAATCTGATTATTACCATCTTGCAGTTCAGCACCAGAACTAGTAGATTTCTTTAACTTTCTTACTAAATCATATTCCTTTAAAGGATCTTCAATAAATGCATTAATACCAGATAATACTACATTTTTTGTAAAAGGATCTATTGAATTTACAATAGCATTAGAAAATACAGCAACAGATTCGTTTCTTTCTAAAATATCAACAATATCACCCCTTTTTAAACTTGATTTATCAATTTCTGTAGATAATACAAAGTTTGGTTTGTTGACATCTTTTACTGGGAACCTACAAGATGTGTTGTATATCCAAGAATTGGCAAATATCTGCTTATATGAGGGATCAGATTGTGGGTTTAGTATTGACTCACCAACATTCTTAACATATACATTCTCACCTTCATGAACTAATGAAATATCTGAAACTGGTACAAAATTAGATAAAACCCCAGTTATTCTTAATTCTACTTTTTTCTCTAAATCTCCATCTTCGTAACCAAATATAACCTCATCTGATCTTAAATCAGCACCCATAGGTATATCACTAGTATTACCAGTACATCCAAGGAATTGATTAATAGTCTTTGAAGTATAGGAAATAATATTATCACCACATAAAACTGTTCCAGTTTCATGAAAACCGACTGTTGAATCAACAGAAATAATAGTTGAATTTGCTCCTATTGCTTCTAAAACTCTAGTTTTGCCAGGAATTGTAAATGTTCCTTCAATTAGATCCCTATCATTAAATCCAATAAACAAAGAAAGTTTGTAATATACATTATTTTCTCTTGTTAATATCTCAACTTCCGAGACAGAAGCATTTGTTCTTAAATCAGTAGATTTGTAGATGGTTTGACCTACTAACTTTGCTGGATCACCACTAATAGGATCTGCAATAACAACTTCTCTACGAATGAACTCCGCATCAGAAGGTTTAATTAAACGCTCTTCTAAATCTAATACCTGAGATTCTACACCATAAAGAACTTTAAATAATATTTTTATAGACTCTTCAATACCTTTTGATTGATAAAAAGTTCTTGCATGCTTTATAAAATTACCAACATCAAGGTCTGGAGTAAAATCGTTATCCTCTAAACCAGGTAAAAATGTTCTTTTTAACTTTTTATAGAACTCTTGAATGAAAAGTACACTTAGATTAGTAACTGATTGTGTACCAGTAACATCTGCAGTATGATTTGCAGCAGTTGTATTCTCAAAAACTAGACTTTCTTTATTAACATCATCAATAAAAGAGGAAATACCTACATTATAACCAGTAATACCACTAAATCCACGAATACATCCTGTAAATGATGTATCAGTCTTACCAGTATATGTGATAATTTCATCGTCAATCTTTAAAAGACCATATTCAGCAGGATATCCCTTTGTTGAAGAAACTTCAATAGTGGTATCTGTAGTACTAACATCTGCTAAAAGAGTAGTGACACCAACTACAACCTCTGGAACTAGGTTATCAACCTTAATATACTGATCAAAGTTACTAATTAGGTCAGATGGAGCACCTTGTGCCTCTTGTGAAATATAATATTGCTTAAAAAATTCAGTTGCCTTGGGAAAGTCACTAATTAAAAACTCAGGTAACTGACTTTCAATTATTTTATTGACTTTTATTCTATTATCTACATTTAACATATTTTATTCCCTTTCCAATTTCCCATTTGAGTAACTTGAAGTGTAATAATCTCTAGAGAACACAACGCCCGATACATCTTCGCCCGAAGCAATTACATCCTTAACCATATTTATCTTAGTATTTGAAACATCAAAACTTAGGTATAAATCCTTTAACCCAATAACATCATTGGAATCTGGGAATGCTTGTATCTCAACTATATCGTTAGGAGCGTTTGTTTCTGTTATGTTAATAGTATTTAATAGTATTTCACCTTTCTTATAATCAACTGTTCCAATTGATTTAACTATAACTCGTAATTCATTCTTCTTATCTCTTGAAATTGCACTCAATACTCCTTTATGGCTGCCATCAAGCTCACCCTTATCATTCTTATTTGGAACATCAGTCAAGAAAACAATATTATCTGAACCAGCAACCTTAAATCCAGTACTCTTAATATTAAATCCTTCAGGATTAATATGGAATTTATTACCAAAACACAATTCATACTGTGCAAATTGATTCACTAACACTTTCATATCCCTTCTAATCTTAACCTTAGTAATATTAGAAGTAATTGCAGAATCAACTCTATCAATTAATTGAAGTGCCTTACTATACTTAAACCTACCACCAAACTTATTAATATCAATATTTTTGGAATAATCAGACAAAGTATTAGTAATATTTGATTTCAATTGATTTGAATTAGATACTTGAGCAGAGTTATAATAGATTGTACTATCTAACTCAACATAAAGAACTTTAAGGTCAATAATGTCTGCATTAATACCAGCAATTGAATAACTCTTAAGTTTGTTTTTTATCTGTTGTTTGTCAAAATCTGATACATAAGTACCATTTTTGGGTTTGATACTGATCTGAACCTTACCAAATTGTGGGGGATCTAATTCTTCACCACCAACAACTGCAACTGACTCTGTTCTACTGTAAATGGAAGCAATAATTGCCTCATAATCCCTTCCTGTAACTGCTCTATATTGTGCTGAGTACAGTCTAGGTGCGAAATACTTAATAGAGGAAAGGTCTTCTTGTTCAGCACCGTTAGAGGCATTCTGAACGGTAGTTACTAAGATGCCACCATCAGGAATTACTGTTAATGCACCTATATCATTAGGGGTTTTATCTGTAAAAACACCTGCAAAGTCAAATTCTCCTATAGAACCTGATTTACCACCTGCACCATTACCTTCTTCACCATCAGTAATGAGGAATCTAACAGTAATTCTTGACCCGTTTTCCACCTTTTTACCAAAATAACCATCACCAAAGAGTATTTCATACTTTTCATCTTGTACTTCTTGTATAAAGAAGATCTCAGAGTTCTTATTAATGTTTAAAATGTTGTCTATTTTAGAAAATTCCCTTCCCATACCAGTATCAGAAGGTCCAGCAACATAAACCTTGATGGTATTAGCATCAATGTCTGCATTTGATAGAATAAATCTCTGATCTTTTGATTGATTGATGATAAATTGCTTCTCTAATAGTGTTCCTTGTAGGACTTCAATGTCATTAAAGGTTGCTACACCATTAATTAAGGATGCAGTATGAGTTTCAAGTGTTGAGAACCTATATGTTGTTTCATTTGCCTCTCCAATACACACTAAACCAGGTTTTAAGTACAGTGTTTGTGCAGAATTGGAACTTGTAACAGGAAATGAGACTGTTGCCTTTGCAGCAGTTTTTGAACGGGGTACATAACCTATGTTACGAGCAAGAGAAACTACATTTTCTCTGATAACTGCAGAGTCTAGGAAGGTTTCATTCGCAACTAGGTTAGCATTGAAGGCATTAATATAGGTATTATAGGCAAGTGTATCAATTAGGACACTAAAGTTAGATCCTTCAAAGTCAAAATCAGAAAAATTACTATTTGAACGAAGATAATCTCTTATTTGAGCCTTAATTTCGGTAAAATCTAAATTGGCAAACTGAGTAAATGGCATATTATTATCTGGTTGGTTCTAATAGGAATGAAAATGACTGAGTTGGAATTTGTAATCCAATAATATCGAATAAAACAACTACATTAAAAGCATTCATGTCTGGATAAGGGTCTATTTCACATCTTAAGTTAGTTACCCTTGGTTCATAACGCATTACTGTCTCATTTATCTGATCTTCAATCACCATTGTGAGTGTAGGTGTAAAGTTTTCAAATAAACTTGCACGAATATCAGTTCCTATATTTGGATTAAAAAATCTTTCGTTAGGAATAGTTTCTACTAAATTCCTTACCGATCTTACAATCGCACGTTCATTTTTTAATATTGGTAGATCTTTGGTCACAGGATGTGGTTCAAAAGAAAAACTAATATCTTTAAATGCTCTAGACTTTCGTGTTATTGACATCGAAAAGGCAATATTTAGTACTATTTACATCTTTTATTTATACTGAATTCTTGGAAACGGTATTAATCCTATATTATGTGATAATCTATAACGGTCAAAACTACTACCACTAGATGGATCAATTTCAATATCAAACCCAAGTGTAATACGATTTAGATCAAATTGTTCTTCAGAATTTAATTTAACACAATGTTCTCTATATCCCTTACCAATATAAACATTACCAACTTCGTTTATAATCTCAACATCTCTAAAAATTGTTGTTGTATCGTGAGGTCTGATTGTAATATATCCGTGATATGGCCACTTATGATCGTGCCAGTCAAGTAATTGAGAAGGACTATGGTAATTTAACCATGATTGCATCCATATTTGATTATACTCTACTTTCTGATCATCTAGAAAGTCATATACGATTGCATTTAATTCACAATACAGATCAAAAATATCCTTATTCGTACTTAATAAACCAAATACATTATATCTTGAATAGTTCCAAGTAAAATCATCATTTAAGAATACATCTTTTTGGGGAGGATTATTTGCAACCATATCAATAAATCCCGACATATCACTATGACGAGATTTAATAATTTCTGATTCGTATATTTGAAAATCGGACATTAGCGACCTTGTCCTCTATACTTTTTCTTTGCTTTGTTTCGAGACGAAGCGGAGTACTTAGTATGTTTTCCGTTTCCTTGTCGAGTCTTCTTCGGGATTGATTCTAACTCAACACTTCCCCATGCACCTGTTTTAGTTCTTACTGCCATGATTAGTCTTCTTTAATAATAATTTCAGTTCTTAGACCTTGTGGGTTATGAGATCCATTATCATAGAACTCATAGGCAAGGTCTTCCATTGC
>CETG01182143.1_pt1 | contig 19277 bp, 12 predicted proteins | sample 361471 | NCBI WGS metagenome assembly CETG01 (sample SAMEA2622696, study PRJEB7988) | marine metagenome | isolation source: saline water (ENVO:00002010), including | reverse complement strand
CAGTATTTCCATCAATGTTGAAGACGGATTGGAATGGTACTTCTCGCTGGAAAATACCGCAGATGCGCCAGCCAAACTTATGTTTGAAGATGCATGCATCGCAGAAGCTCATGTCATTTCTCCAAATGGTGAAATTGTATTCGATACGCGCGGGACGAAGCATTGCCCTGACACTGGCTCAGAACAAAAAATCGCACCACAAACAACGTACACAGTTCTTTCAGATAGTTGGGATTTCATCGGTTCTGACGGTTGTGAAATCGGAGATGGATTACATCTACTGGTGGTTACTCAACCCGACCACGACCTTGTGGCAACACATTCATTCATGCATGAAAATAGTGGGAATGACCCCGGGTGTGGCATCGATCAACAGGACGCTTCTAACGTAATTTTGAGGATTGACAATCTACACGTATTGGATGCCGATGGCTTGAATGAAAGAATTTCATTTGATGTCTCCATCACAAACTCTGGAAATGAGGAATTTGATTTCTATTGGCCTACTGATTGTTCACTTGAATTAGAACTCTCTATGGTTGGACAAGAGCCTGAGAGAATTTGGTATGAAGGGTGTGAAGAAATTGGTGGCCAAAGATCAACTATGGCCCCAATGCAAAGTTATTCTTGGCAAACCTTGGTCGTCCCATTTGTAGAGAATGGGCAGGAGTTGGCACATGGTAGCTGGCAAATTTCTGTACAAACAAACTCGTTGCCTGTATTCAAAGCACAACTTGCTCACACCTATGACGGTGTATATTTGCCAGAAATTGTTGAAGATGCCGAAGAGCAAGAAGTTCTAGAGGATCCTAACGAAGATGTGGTTGAAGAAGTTGCAGAATCAATTGTTATTGAGGGCAGTTGGAATTATGTCACAACATCGACTCAAGGCTGTTGGCTACTCACCGACTCTCTAGGAGATGAACACAATTTCATCAATCATTTGCAAGATGAAGAATGGAGACCTCAGCCCGGACTCAGTGGGAGTTATCTCGTTCAGACAAGTCAAGTAGATGGGGCATGTTCAGAATGGTCAGGTATGATTATCCTTCAAACATTGGATGAAACTGAAACTGCTCCACAAATACCCACTCCTATCGAACCATCAACCCCTACGAATACTCCTATCGATGAAATCGCTGATTTGGCTCCCGTAACCGTGACGGTTGTCGCAACGACTTCGTTGTCTATCATGAGTCTGCTTTACTTGGGCAATACAGAATGGATTCGAATCCCTGCGCTACAATTTGGTATTGGATTGGTAGGGATGGTTCGCCGCAACGGGGAGCATGATGGTGAATACCAACGTGGACGTATCATGGGGTACCTCACCGCGAATCCTGGTGTACACTTCAGAGCGCTTCTCGGTGCACTGAGTATGAGCAATGGACAACTCACACATCATCTAAAGCACCTAGAGAGTGAAGAGCGTATTTGGAGAAGAAAGGATGGGCGTTTGGTTCGATTCTATCCATCTACCATCCAATCAACACTTGATGAGGAAGATTTGCCTATTCCTCTGCTGACCCCCGATCCCAATAGCCTACAAGGGAAAATCCTGCGACTCCTTGATGCCACTGAAAATGACATTGTGAATCTAAGTCAGAAAGAGTTGGCCGTTCGACTCAAAGCCAGCCAGCAGTTAATCAGTCATCATCTCCGTACATTGGTTAAATTTGGCCTAGTAGAGCGAGAAAAGGTCGGCATGCGGTACAGATACCAATTGACTCGCGAAGCAATCTTCTTGGTCAATAGCAATGAATACGACATTTCCACAGAATGAAGCGAACTGTTGCGGTTCATTCAAGAAGACCTCTGAATTGGCAAAGCGTGCACCGAAGGTGCACGTACACGCATGAGGGACGCAGTCATGGAATACAATCCCGCTTCAATCGAAGCCAAATGGCAAGAGGCGTGGAACGATGCTACTGTGTTTGAGAGTGATGTTGATCAAAGCAAACCTAAATTCTACTGCTTGGAAATGTTCCCATACCCCAGTGGAAAAATGCACATGGGTCACGTTCGAAATTACAGCATTGGCGATAGCATGGCAAGATTCCGGCGTTTGGCTGGATTCAACGTTCTGTATCCAATGGGATACGATTCCTTTGGTATGCCTGCAGAAAATGCTGCAAAGAAAATTGGTGGACACCCTCACGATGTAACTTGGTCAAATATCGAAAGCATCCGCAGTGATTTGCAAAGGATGGGGTTCTCCTACGATTGGCGGCGAGAACTCGCAACCAGTGATGCAACCTACTACAGGTGGAATCAGTGGATTTTCCTCAAATTTCACGAAATGGGCCTTGTAGAGAGGCGAATAGCACCTGTCAATTGGTGCGATTCATGTGACACAGTATTGGCGAATGAGCAGGTCAAGAACAACCGTTGTTGGCGTTGTGCGGAAGAGGTTCGACAGAAGGACATGGCGCAGTGGTTCCTGAAAATGACCGCTTATGCCGATGAATTGCTGGACTCTTTGGCAGATATTGAGTTCCCTGAAAATGTCAAAGCCATGCAGAGAAATTGGATTGGTCGCTCTCATGGTGTGGATATCGATTTCCCTATCGTTGGTGAGGAGGATGTCATTCGGGCCTTCACAACACGCCCGGATACCATCTTTGGTGTAACTTTCGTTACACTGGCGCCTGAACACCCGCTATGTGAGTCATTGGTTTCAGGAACTGAATATGAAGCGGGATACCGTGAATTGGCGGATGAATGCGCCCGCATGTCAGAGTTTGATCGCATCAATATGTTGCGTGACAAAAAAGGGGTCTTTCTCGGTCGATACGCAACCAACCCGTTGACGGGGGAAGAAGTTCCCATCTATGCTGGAAATTTTGTTGTCGCATCCTATGGAACTGGCGCTGTGATGGCTGTCCCTGGTCACGATCAGAGGGATTTTGATTTTGCAAAGAAATATGATATCCCCATCCGTCAAGTTCTGTCAGAAGAGGAAGATAAAGATCCGAAGGTCACAGGAAGGGCCTTCGAAGGATTGGGCTGGATGGTAAACTCTGCTAGAGAGGGCTTTGATGGGTTGTATGGAGATGAAGCCAAGCAAACCGTCATTCAAACACTTGAAAGCGAAGGTAGAGGGCAAGGGACCATCCAATATCGGCTCAAGGATTGGTTATTGAGTCGACAACGATTCTGGGGGACACCGATTCCCTTCATTCATTGTGAAGACTGTGGTGTGGTTCCTGTACCCGCTGAAGATTTGCCGGTTGAATTACCATTGGATGTAGTCTTCACAGAAGGACAGTCCGGCAATCCACTTGCTTCACATTCTGGTTTTGTCGATACGAGTTGCCCCCTTTGTGGTGGCAAGGCTAAGCGGGAAACTGACACCATGGATACCTTCTATGATTCTTCATGGTACTTCTTGCGATTTACAGATGCCATGAATGCGGATGCGCCATTTGACAAAATCAACGCTGATTACTGGATGAATGAGGGTGTGGACCTCTACATCGGTGGAATTGAGCATGCAGTCATGCATTTGTTGTATGCCAGATTCTTTACCAAAGCGTTACGTGATGCAGGTTTGAATGATGTTTCTGAGCCTTTTTCTCGATTGGTTTGTCAGGGTATGGTCAACGCACCCACGCCGTATTGTGCATCGTGTAACGTGGAGCTACATGTCGATCTAGAAGGGAGTTCATGTCCAACTTGTGGCGACTCATTAACATCTAGATCTGCCAAGATGAGCAAGAGTTTGGGCAATACTGTCAGCCCAGAATTGATGATTGAAAAGTATGGGGCCGATACAGTCCGTTTGTTCATTCTGTTTGGGGCGAATCCGGAGGCGGGGATGGATTGGTCCGATTCCGCAATCGAATCCAACTATCGACAAATGCGGGCAATTCACACTGCTTTGGTACAGGGAATTGAAAATGGGTCCGATACGGGTTCTATGGACGAATGGTTACTGGCTCGAGCGCGCAAGTCTCACGCAGATTGGAACCATCAAATGTCGAATATTGGGCTGCGAGAAGGAGTCATGATTAGCCACTTTGAGATGGTCTCGGATTGGCAATGGGCACAACGGAGAGGTGGTGTGAGTCGTGATGCTGCGCAAGCATATCTACGTACGTGGATTCCAATGTTGTATCCTGCAACTCCCCATCTTGCTGAAGAGATGTGGCACATTTTGGGTGAAACCACCATGCTTGCAAATACGGTCATCGACATGGAATATACACCGAATGAAACTGATGCCGTCACTTTGGCTAAAGAGGAATATCTGCGACGTGTTATCGATCGTGCGAGGAGTGTGCGTGAACTTGCTCAACGCCACACAGATGGGATACTCTCGTCAGTAATCATCCAAACGGCACAACTTTGGAAGGATGAACTTGCAAACAAGGCAATTCAAATGCATCAAGAATCGTTTGACTTCAAACAAGGAGGGAACAAATTCTTGCAAACTCAGCCTTACTTCCGTGATGAAGAAACAAAAGGAGAAGTTATGCAGTTTTGGAAAATGGTCGTGGTCGGACAAAAGAAACGTCGCGGGCGGATATACACTTGGGGCGAGCAGGAAAACAATCTGATTCAAAGTGGATTTGACGAAGTTGCGTTCCTTACTGCGAATACCGGATTTATCTCGGAAGCGCTCGAGATTGGTACTGTTGAGGTCTACCGTGCAGGCGATGGAGAAGATGTTGCAGGGAAAGCTCGTTCAAGTTTACCCCTTGAGCCTGGAATTGCTTGGCGATAATGAATGAATCTGGTGATTCATTATGCTGGACAATCTTGTATTTGTGTTGTTTTGGGGAATCATATTTTGGCCTTTCTTTTCAGTTTTCAGATCATATATCAAAGGCGAGGAAATGGATAGGAGTGAGTTCAAACTCCGATATGTGTTTCCTCCACTTCTTCTTCTTGCTCTTGGTTTGATTTTGGGTCGTGCTTGGGGTGGCTAGATTTTTGTTCAGGATTCAAACTATAGCAAGTCCAATCTGAACCACTGATTGATGAACCCCCTCCTGTTGGAGGGAAACAGTGAGTACCAAACAGAATCCAAACAAGGATTCCACATCCCCAAAACCCAACAAAAAGAATGGGAGGGGGTCACGCCAACGTAAAGGTCGGCGAAGTGGAAATAACGGAGGGGGGGGGCAAAAAGGACCCGACCCCTTTGTTGTAGAGGCGATCAGCCGTGCAAAGTCTCGATTTGATCAACAACCACCTGCTATGGGTTTGCCCGCAGAGTTAAATCCGCCTCCACAAAATGTCAAACTCAAATGGAAATTGAAACCTGTTCCTAAACAAGTGGAACGAGAAGTACACGATATCGTGTGTCGTCCTGGCGAATTCGGTTTTCTTGATGATGAACGTGTTGATGAAATTGCAGAATTGCTTGGGAAGAGACCAATTTCATTGGAACAAGCCCTGAGTTTACGCGCTGCATTGAATCAAGAAAAGGCTGTGTTTAGCCACGGTCGATTGCAACGAAGAGCGCAAGAAATGAAACGGAAATATGAGGGAGGGGAGAGTGTTGTATCCCTCTCTAAGCGCTATGATTTTCCACCCGTCAATCTCTTCCGAGCGATTCTATCCGCTCGGAACTGGTCGAAAAACCGTATCAAGGAAACGCTCCGCGAACCTGAGCGAAAACTGAGCGAACGGGATTTGAAGGAATTCAGAAAAGCCGAAGCAGAGGATCGGGTGACACATGTCAATCAAGCCGAGACACATCATGCTGCAGATTTGTTTGAGAAAGTCCTCTGCAATCACTTTGAGGCTAACGGCGTTCGCTTTCGAACTCAAACCGATTTGTTGAAAGAACAGGTGGCTGAGGAGGGGAGGCCTGTTCGTACACCCGACTTGCTAATGCTCGACCATGTAGAGATCAATGGAGTTCCCGTTGCTTGGATTGATGCAAAGCACTTCTATGGTGCCAACCTATCTTTTCAAAGAAAGAAAACTCAGAAACAGGTCAATCGTTATGTGGAGGAGTGGGGGCATGGTGCAATCATTTACCGGCATGGATTTTGTGATGGGCTGAAACTGAAGGGTGCTATTCTCCTAGATGCAAGTCCGATTGATTTGACTGAATTGATTGAACACAACCAGCGCCTAAATGATGAACGCATCAATCAAGATTGAGGGCATCCGATGCAACGGATGCTGATGTAGCTCCGAGATTTCGAATCTGTAAATTCTCAATGACGGTTTGCTGCCAATCAGATGATGATGGCAATTCATTCGGGACGATAATCGCGCTTTCCCCTAACATACACAAACGCGTCACCAAGGTGCCATCTGCATAGCCCGAACCTGCGAGCGCTCCTCCGATTAAATGCAATAAATCGAGGCGCCCAGAATCATTCAACAAGCCTGAGCGTTCTGAAAATTCTGCACTCTTTGAAAGTAGTTCTTTCCAACGACTATTGTTCCACTGACCTTCACGAAGTCCAAACAAGCAGTGTTCTCCTGCGGCACGGATTGCTAATTTCCATTCTCCATCATCGATGTAATTCGAGGTGTGCTGACTTGAAGTGGTTCGCCAAACGATCACGACCGGGATTTCTTCGTGCCAGGAGATTACTGCACCTCTGCCACCCAAATCATTGGACAACTGGGGACAACCCGGTTCAAGGCGTAACTCAATCCCTCCAGCATGGAGGGCCGCGACATCTCCGAGTCCTCCAGATAACCTTCTCTCGACCCGATGTGCAATGTGAATCGCCCGATCTCGAGCCAATTCTTCCTCGATTTGTAATGCACGTTGCATGGCTAAGCAACTCGCGATTGCTCCTGCTGCTGAGAGTCCGAACCCTTGGGAGGGTGGGAGTTCACACGTGTGCCGAATAATCCAATCATAATCCGATACTGAGGGTTCAAAATTTGCCAATTCTTCCAAGACAACATGATGCAGCTCCTGACTAGGTGCATCGCCCTCAATTTGCAATGCTCCGTTTCCTTGTTCAGCGGTTACTTCAACAATTACACCGCGATTCAAAGACATGCCTGCGCCCCGACTACCTTGTTCAAGTAGGCTTTCTGCATCATCTTGGATGCTGAAAATCAACGTGACATGTCCGCCCACATGGGCTCTACCTATCATTCCAAACCCTCTGATGGGTTCTTGAGAATCTCAAAGGTCCTCTGCGAGTTGCTCAGAGATATTGGCAAAGCGGGATGAAAGTGACTTGCAAGCCATTTCAAACGCGGTTCGAGCAGTCATGGAACCATCGGTATCGAAGCTGAACAGGAATTCTCCTGGTACCTCTTCCAAGGTGATAGCATCTGCGAAATCATCGATTCTGGCTGTTCCATCGCCTACATGGTGCAGTTCTTGGATTAGTGTTTCAACCTTATCGATATCTTCGAGTTTCTTATTTTTGAAATCCGATTTGGTAATTGATAGGTCCAAATCCCAGAGTGTCTTGGCTTTACCAGGTCTTTCGAGGTTTGCAATCTTTCGAGAACTGAAAGATACACCCGATACTGGGTTCCACTTGGAGTGGTCTGAACCCAAGCCGAGAACTGCGTATGCGTAGAACTCAAGGTATTGTCCTGCGAACAGTTTGGTGATTGGGATATCTCGATACAGTTCTGGAATCTGTAGTTTATCCTCACCGAGAACGTTTAGATCGCCCGCTGTAACCAAGTGACCTTCAGGTGTTCCTCGTGCACTGCAATGGTAGATGATTTGACTTGCAGGTGTCCCCCACTCTTCTTTTGGAAGGCCCGCATTTCCTGGGTCATCCTCTAGGAAACAAAACTCATCGTGGAATGTAGGGATTGGAATCATTGCCAATCTGTGTGCAATCACTTCATCGGGAAGAGCTCCAACGGATTCGTAGGTTTCTCCGGTTTGATTGTCTGTGATCGTACCCAACTCAAATCGAACACGGTGAATTGCCATCTTTGGTACGTTGCTCATCAATGTGCGACGCATTGCATTGGCAAATGCTCGATCTGTTTCCTTCAATAGAAGGGATACGTGGTTATCTGTTTCTTTCAGAATTTCAATTTTGACCATAGAATCACCTCATACACGACGCCCACGGCGCCCTCCCTTCTTCTTGGTACCATCATGGGGGATGGGGGTGACATCCTCGATTCGTGTGATTGTCATACCCGCTCGAGTAAGTGCTCGGATTGCAGCCTGAGCACCTGGTCCTGTGTTTGGTGACTTGTTGCCCCCTACACCCCGATACTTGACGATGACTTGTGTGAAATCCTTCTCACGGAGCATGTCAGCGATTCGCTCAGCGGCACGGGTTGCTGCGAATTGACCGCCAGCATCACTGCCTTTCTTTGTCACTTGACCACCGCTAACCTTTGCGACGGTTTCAGCACCAGTCAGGTCTGTTGCAGTAAGCAACACGTTGTTGTATGAACTGTAAATGTGCAGTACTGCCTTGTGTGACATCAAGCCTCGCCCCCTTCAACATTGGTGTCTTCTGCGGTTGGGGCTGATTCGGCCGCCTCTGCAACACCTGCAACGTATTCTTCAGATGGGGCGGCGTCATGCTCGCCCTCACCATATTCGGCGGCTGCTCGAGTTTCCTCAATTTCAACACGAATCGGGTGTCCTGAATCGGTCAAAGGAGAGGTGTGGTGATATGTCAGAATACTTTCGTCGTCTCGGCTGATGATATAACTCGGTACAGTCATTTTCTGATCACCCAATCCGATGTGGCCGTGTACCACCAGTTGTCGCGCTTGGCGCATAGATGATGCTAGTCCGCGATAGTATACTTGACTCTGCAAGCGGCGGCTTAGCACGTGCTCAACTGAAATCTGTAGAATGTCATCAAGAGATGCACCATCACCCAATAGACCTCGGCGGTAAAGAGATTCGACGAGGTCGTCCTTCTCACGAGAGAAGTGGCCTTCTGATGTGTCGACTCTGCCAATGAGTTTCATCGCGTTTTGTCTCCAACGGCGTAGCTTTGATTTGGCCTTCCAGATCTCCTTCATTCCACCGATTTTCTTGAGGCCGAATTGCTCTTTCAGAGCGTGTTCTTCTTCGATTCGTCCCTTTTTCCAAGGGTGAGTCGGAGTGTCATACTTGGGTCTTGCAAATTTTGGATGTCCCATACATTTCACCTCCTATCTCACTTCTTCCGCTGCACACCGAGTGTGAGGCCTGATCGTCCGTTAGAGCGTGTGCGTTGACCACGTACACGCTTGCGTGCTGCGTGGCGTAGTCCACGATATGCTTTCGTCGCTCGTAGGCGAGCGATGTCATCGTCCTGAGTCATGGTCACATCCATAGAGAACAAATGCAACTCATCTCCGGTTTCAATGTCTCTTTGGCGGTTCAACATCCACAAAGGAACTTCGGTTGGATACGATTCAATCGCATCTCGAATTTTTTGTTGTTCCTCTTCGGTTAGATGTCCACCCAACTTTTCCTTGTCTACACCTGCTATTTCGCAGATGGCAAGTGCAGTTCGTGCACCAACTCCTTTCACGCTTGTCAATCCCATCCCAATTCGGGACAGTCCGTCTATGTCACTGTCAGCAAGACGGAGAATGTAGTTGAAATCATCTCCAAGTTCTGACTCGTCTATTTTTGCCATTTTTGGGTCCTCCCCTATTCATCGGTCGCCCGATGGCCTCATGTGAAGCATCCTCGCGACTCGCCTCCCCTATATGAACGACTCGCAGTGACTCAAATGCCCCTACGGGGCAGTTCAATTGTATTCCTTACAGATGGCATATCCATTATTGGTCTCAGCAATGAACCCTGAATGAGAAGATTCGTAATCGCTATATTGTCTTAGTTCACGGTCCATTTGGGACTGTAATTTCGGTTGGATTTCAGGGTCCAATGAACACCGTAGTTTGAGGGAAGATATCCCTTTGCGACTGGCAATATCAGCAATTTCGGGAATTGATTTATCAGATATCTTCGCAATGAGTGCAACAACTTCTCCTGATGTTTGAATCATTGAATGAGTCTTTTCGTAAACATCTCCATGATGAATTTTTTCGCTACTGATGAGAGTGGGGCGGCGCCCTGTTACCGTATCCCATCTGGTGTCTGAACTCGCACACATCTCTCTCCAAGATTCACCCAAACCACTTGCGATAAGGCTCGGGTCTGCAACCACCAAATGTTCCCCAACTTGAACATTAGAAGGCTGTGCAATCGATTGTTGGAATGAACCCTCGATTGTGTGTACTTCACCCGTTTTTGTCAGCCTAACCAAGCGACATTGGTGAGAACCTGCTGCACCCCCAACCCATAGTGACAATCTATCGATTCGGCCTCTGCCTTGAGTCAACCATTGCCAAGTCATCTCAACATTATTCCAAATTGAAGATACAATATCTACAATCTCGGTGCGTTGATTATCCAATAATCGGGGAGACACGTCTAAAATTAGAGCGGGATTTTTTCCCAAGTATGGCTTCCAAGAGTTCAGCAAATCATCAAGTCGAGGTTGCATTTCATCCAACGTGTGTTGTTGTGCATCGTTGGGGCGCGCAGGGTCGACATGCAACAGGGCAATGTTTGGACTCTGCTCGATGTGTTGATGATAGGTTTGCATGATGATTTCGGCTGAGGTTCCATCCCCCCATAATATCCGACTGTTTTCAGACCAGTCTTCATTGGCAGTCTGGCCGCATTTTTCCAAATTGATGGCTGCCAAAGGAGCCACTGCTCCAGACAATTCGATACCAAGACCTGGGCGTTGGAGGGTGGTACAGAGGGCTGCAAGTTGTGTTGCACTTCCACATGCCGGATCGAGAATAATACCCTGTTGTAATCGATTTGAATCAAGCAATTTTGCTTTTGCAACTGCAACAGACCAAGGTGTTGCAAGCCTTCGCATATCCTCAGTCACATGTAATGCAGGTGATCTCCCTTCAGTATGTGCAGGTGCAGTTGATTCTGCGTAAGCCCGCGCATTGTCATCAGGAAACATGACCACAGGCTGAATTATTGTCATCGAGGGCACCTTGCTGATTCAAACCGGGGCAATACGGGTGAGTGATAGCTCAAATTCCAGCCACGCCTCTTCCAATTGGTGTCCCTCTTCATTCCCGTACGCCAAATCTGGAGGGAGGACGATGGTGTGTGTTGTCCCGGTTTCGAATTGAGGATCAAAGTCATTGACATCTAAGCCTACAAGCCCCCATCCAAAACCCTCAATGTAGCAAACCCAGGGTATTGGTGAGTCACATCGCGGATCTTCACCAGCGTATGCACCAAGGTCCCCTTCATCCAGTTGTTCCCCAGTATCGGCATCCCACACCACATAGTGCACCTCAAGATGTTCACTTCGCGCATGGCTATCTCGCTGGATATTGTCGGCTTCAAGATTAACATCCAAACCAACACTAGCAGTTGGTAGAGCCGCATGGGATACTTCAACTGTGAATGACAATTGCTCTACATCCGATTCAAGGCGTAATGGGATAATCAGTGCGTCACCAGCTGCAACACTATCCTCTCCCACTAGTGAAAGGGTTTGGCCGTTGCCATCAATGGTGATTAGATCGGAATTGACCTCAATAGATAGGGGTAAGTCGTTTTCCTCATCGACGTTGTGAATCGCTAGGTGGGCATAATCGCCAGAGCCTTGGTGCAACCAACTACATTGCAGTTCACCCGGATACCAAAATATCTCATCCTGAGCTGCTAGATTTGTCGGCCAGTTCCAATCCCCTTCTCTTGAGTCACAGGAATCATCGCCCTTTCCTCCGAACAAAAGTGAGGCCTCCCATGTCCAGCGTCCATCGACTTGAATCTCTTTTTCATCGATAGACGCAAACGCATCCTCAAATTGTGACAAGAATGTGTTGGCCGCAAAACCAATCCAAATTCCTGCCACAATCAGCATCAAAATTGTGCCAACACTTGCGATAATCGAAAGGCGTGGAACTGCCATTTCGTTCAAACCGATGGGGATGACAGGGTGTTCCTCTGCCGCAGGTCGGTCTGAGATCCAAGAGCCGCTCACAATCAATGCTAGAACTGCAACCTGCTTGAACGTTCGCCCGTCCCTCTATGAGGGACGAATCTCAATCCTGAGCCAATTGTAAGTCGTATCTTGTACCTAACCAAGCGACGATTCCCAACTCGATTGCAAGGGCACCTAGCATCAGCAAGAGCATGATTGGGTCGAGCATTCCTTCCTGCAAAATGAGCAAGGCAATGCAGAAAGACAATACCAAATCCAATGCCCCAAAGACACGCATCCCTCGACGAAGTTGCAGGATGCCACCCACCCATGTTGCCAATGACAAAGCTAGAGTGCAAACGACCAGCCACTCTGACCATCCGGCAACAGCGAAAACTCCGATGGGGAGTAAAATATGGGCGTTCCAAAGCCAAGCGGATGTCCATTTAGGTAGACCTGCAAATATGGTGTAAACTTGACTTCCCAACATGGTCACACCAACAACGAGTAGTGTCCACCCCAAGAAGGTGGAAAAATCGGGTATGATGTCCCACGCATGCATGGCAAATATGCCACCCAATATTGCGTAGATTGATAGTGCAACGGCAGCAGGTTGTTTCCAATTGAATGAGCGCTTCAAACAAAGTAATCCGGCAACGATTCCTGCTGGGCCCGCTGAGATGAGGACAACCATCAGGGCAAAACTGCCCCTTCCAGCAGCACCTCGATGATCGGGCATTTGGTGCGCCCGTCGGAATCCTTCAATCCATTCCCATATAAGCACGAGAATCAGTAGCGAGATTTCATGGAATATCCACGGCAATTGCCAACTAATCATCTCAGTTGTAGGACATGTTTCTGTACAACCACTCACAAATGGATTCACTGAGAAAATGAACGGAACGGATTCAACAAAGACGGACCCGACGATTCGAGATATGAGAAGCATCATCACAACACTTTCCACGGCACTGGGTATACGCCATGGCAAATCTTCGCGACCATATAGCGATATCACGGACAAACCTAGCAATCCAAAGGTTAGGACAAACAAGTCCAATTGTTCATATTTTGAGCCATTAAAGTGGCCTACAAGATAAATCAAGGCAAGAGAACCCATGGTGACGAAAAATGGCATTTCGATTCCATTAATGTCCGGTAAACGGAGGTTATGCACCTTCGCGCGTTGACGGGATACCCATGTGAGTACCAAGGCAAATAGGCTTACCATCAGCATCAGTCCTGGATTTGTGTCGCTTTGCATCCAAGCAACAAAACAAGCCGCCAATGTGGTCACGGCAATAAATGATAGAACAATCACTGGTCGATGGTGAATATCTCCAACGAGCAAATCCAATTCTTCAGAGTTGTATTGGGCGCCTGATTTACGCCGGCGCTTGCGTTGCTTTTCGATGAGAGTGTATATTTCGGCATCAGCCATTTTCATCCCACCACGCGAAATTGCTTGTGACATGGACTTCGCCAAATTGCCAGTTGCATCACTGGTCGCTACTTTCGCCAAATCTTCATCCGCAAAGTGATACACATTTCCTCCTTGTTGAAGATCGAGTGAGGCGGGGTTTGAATCCGTGGCAACCGTCATTGCTGAAGAGCTGTCTCCTCGAGAATCTACCAGCAATTTTGGAGATGATTCGATTGGTGCAGATAAATTCCCCTTTTCCAATGCTGCAGCAAGTGCCCGTCGGCGGGATAATTCTGCAAGTCTAGCATCCCTCTTGCCAACCTGTTTCAATTCCATCCTGAGTTCGCCGGTGGCGGCCAAGTAAATCGCCGAACCAACAAACATCAATATGGCAATCATAGATTCTGCCAGATGCATTTCTTCTCCGGAGGATGCCCAGATTTGGGCCGCGAGTAAGCAAACTACCGCTATAGCTGGGGGAAGCAACTTCTCTAGATTTCGTGCGCGAGGAAGATAGATTGTCAATAAGCCTGCAGTTGCCATCAACATGACTGCTCCCGTTCCCATCCTGTTGATTGGTTCGGGGTCTAACAGGAGTTGTTGGTTTGTGCGATCGAGTCCAAAGAGAACGATTTGCAAAGTCAACAATCCCATTGTTAGACTCATCAATTGAGAACTTGGTCCAGATTCTCCTCGTGACAAAAGGATGGCAATGGATGCACAACTTAGCATTAGAATCCAGAATATATCGGCCCCTACATTCCATTGGAATACCGTGAATACGATTGCCAAGCAAATCAAAATGAAACGCGGGTTCCCTTGGTGTCGGCCTTGGACTTCAGCAAATATGTGAACCGCCACTAAGGTGGCGATTCCAATCAAAATGTACCAACCAATCTCATCTCTTGCATCCACAAACATCAGCCATACTGCCAAACCTGAAATTAGACCCAAGTTCCACAAACGCATCATGCCCGAATCCCGGAGTCTTGAACTCAATTCGGTGGCACCAAGTAACTTACCAGCAAGGTTCACACCTGTATCTCCCAATCTGATGTTGATGGGATATTGTATCAATGCTGCAAGTGTAAGATAAAATGCAACGTATAGTGGATCAAGAACAATCAGTACATCCCACGTGTCGATATTAGGTCGCGCTTCAGAAAATGTTTCGATGGATGATGTCCACAAGGCATGAACAAACATCCAACACCACGGAGCCAATACAGTTACTCCGGCGATACTGGGGGATACTCGTTTCAGAGCTAAGGCTCCTGTCGAAATATGAACGATGGCGAGCGCAATCAAGAGCAGGCGCCCTTCATCCCCTCCTTCAGATATGGATTCTGCAGGAATTAGAATCGTGAGTAGTAAAATCAGTACCAAACTACCAAGCCATAAGACACGATCAGTAACATTTGATTGATGTCGAATCAAAATTGAGAAGGTGACCAGCGATGCTAGAGACGCAAAGGTTTCGTAACCGGAAATAAATGTCAACGTGACAAGTTCGGTTTCTAAGGTAATGAGGGCGATCAATAGAATCGGAAGGGATGCCAAGAGCGGTTTGAGCACCTCCATCGGTTCAACGCCTCGGACCACAAGGTAAGAGCCCCCATAGACGGCTAACAAGGAGACCAAAACGCCCAATGCATATCCGGTTTCATCGCGTCCACTCGCAAGGAGCAGTAAGGCGCCAATCATCCCTAAACCGACGGAAACACCCCACAATCCAGGCGTTCCCAAACCTGTGACTGAGATGCCCTTGCTAAACCAATTTTCTGCTCTGGAAAATCGAGCAGCCATCGAACCGTTGATGCAAGTCACTGCCAAAGCAAGTAGGAACAATGGCATGGGGTCTACCAACGGGAGGATTTTCAGTGCTCCAATTTCGAGAGGTTTTGACTGAATTGCATGTAGGCCAATCCAAAGGTGACTGGAGGCGATACCCAATGATGCCAAGTTTCCACTTTGACGATGATAAGCAAGCCCGTGCAGCAGGATTGTGGCGAGAAGAATCATGACAACAATGCCCATTTCCCCCCCAACAGAACCTGCCGCGGATGCCAACGCCAAAGATACCAATGTGGCTTGAGCCATGATGGCATCATGTTGGTGCCTATATCCAACCAAAATGTTGACTACAATTAAGCCGATTAACGCCATTCCAAGTTGGGGTGTATCTATCCAACCCCAATGATGAGCGTCTAGGGCAAGTCCGTAGAGGAGTTTCATTGAAATGATAATCCAAGTGACTCCTAAGATGTGCATACCTTTGTCTGGAACCCACCTTTCACCAAGGGCGAAACCCATGGCAGCCAAAGATAGCAAACCGGCGGTCGCCAATAATGGGTCCAATGCTGTGGCAACTATCCATCCAATCAGACTGTATACGACAATCATTGTCACCATCAAGGCCCAATGCAATCGCCGTTCTCCTTGGACTGCAACCTCAGTAATGGTATCCAATTCAGGTGTTTCAAATACGGTTCCATCTGGCAGAATGTCACCCGGTTTTGGACCTGAATCTCGCTCAAAGGGATCAAAAATTTCTCCAATCGCAGCATCCTGATTCTCGTCGATAAGGGTGGAATCATGTTCACTACCGGCTGTTGCATCTGTCGGGGAGCCGGCAGGTAAAGCAGGTCGTTTTGCATCGGCAAAATTTTCCGGAGAGATGAAGGCATCGAGGTCGATTCCCCCTCCTAACTGGAATGAGCGGGAATCGATGACTCGGTCCTTGGCAGAGGACTTCTTGTCGCCTTCTTCATCCTCGGCCATGCATCCATGCAGCAGATGCGTCGCATAAGACTCGCCCCCTTTTGTATTGCCAATATGTTGGTCTCAAGTCCAATTTATTGGGCTCAAAGTCAAGTTCAATCCTCCGAAATGCACTATAATGGCCAGTGGGGCGCAAGCGGTATGGCCCTACCGGTCGTCGGTTGCGCTGACCGGCGTGGAGACCACGGTCTACATCATCATGGACTGAATCCAACCGGCACAATTCACTGGAATTTAGAGTGGCAAGCGTTGTACGATGCTGCTATTCAGCGGGGAGAAGGAAAGTTGACTTCTCACGGAGTATTGATGGCTGAAACGGGGGAGAGAACCGGTCGCTCTCCAAATGATAAGTTCGTCGTAAAAGACGATGAAAATGGTTCACTGACACGGGACATCTGGTGGGGGGATGTCAATGTCCCAACCACGCCTGAAATTTACCAAAAATTGAGTCGTAAAGTTCGCGATTATTTATCGAACCGTGATGAATTGTATGTGCAAGATTTGTACTGTGGTGCCGATTCAAGTGAGCGGTTGGCGATTCGGGTCGTCACTGAGAATGCATGGCATTCTGCTTTTGCTCGCAACATGTTTGTGCGGCCCTCTGTTTCTGAAATCGAATCGCATGTACCTGAATTCACAATTTTGCATGCCCCCAATTTCCATGCAGAACCAGAAATCGATGGGACCAATTCGCATGTCTTCGTAATCATTTCATTTGAAGAAAAAACCGTCATCATTGGTGGAACTGAATATGCTGGAGAAATCAAGAAATCGATATTTTCAATCATGAATCATTTGTTGCCGGGTCGCGGTCATTTGCCCATGCATTGTTCGTCAAATACAACCGGTGACAATACCGCAGTTTTCTTTGGTTTGTCAGGAACAGGGAAAACGACTCTTTCCGCGGATCCGGAACGTGCCTTGGTCGGAGATGATGAGCACGGATGGTCGGCCAAAGGGGTGTTCAACTTTGAAGGTGGATGCTATGCCAAACTAATCGACTTGTCCGAAGAAGATGAACCTGCAATATTTGCTACGACGCAAATGCCAGGCTCAATCTTGGAAAATATTGTTGTCGATGGGGATGGAGTGCCAGATTTCTCTGATGACTCATTGACGGCGAATACACGTGGCTCTTACCCGATTGAATTTATCGAAAATCGTACACCTGACTCGATGGCAGGGCATCCTCAGAATGTTGTGTTTTTGACTTGTGATGCGTTTGGGGTTTTGCCACCTATCAGCCGGCTTAACCCTGCCCAGGCTGCCTATCATTTCATCTCTGGATATACTGCGAAGGTTGCGGGTACAGAAGTCGGTGTTAAGGAGCCACAAGCAACATTTTCAGCTTGTTTTGGTGCACCATTCATGCCACGACATCCTAGTGTTTACGCGGATTTATTGGCAGAAAAAATGTCACAACACAATGCCAAGTGTTGGCTATTGAATACGGGTTGGGTTAGCGGTGGATATGGCAAGAGCAAGAGAATACGCATCAAATGGACGCGCGCTTTACTCAATGCAGCACTGGATGGTAGCCTAAACGATGTTGAATTTGTTGTTGATTCGCGATTTGGATTTGAAATACCCCAGAGTTGTGAAGGGGTGCCCGATGAAATTCTCAATCCTAGAGATACTTGGGGAGATGGTGCAGAATACGATGCGGCTGCAAATCGATTGGCTGAAATGTTCGGTGAAAACTTCTCACAATTTGCAGAAGGTGTGAGTCCCGACGTTCTCGCTGCTGCTCCAAAGCCGCTTTACTGAAACAATCTGGCTGGAAACACTTAGGCGTCAGCCTTGTTGGGTCACATGATGGATGTCACTGCGGCAGTGCTCTTCCCCTCCCTTGCGAAATCGGGAGGTGCGGTGACTGGCCTGAGTATGCCCGAAGAGGAGCCAGTTTGGAATTTGCTTGACAAAACTAGTCCAAACGGAATGGCGAATCAACTGGAAAAATTACTGCAGGGTTTGGGATCAAATAGACGAAATCTGCACCCATCTGTAACGATTGATGAGTCCAAGGGACCAGTGCATATTGTCGACGGAGCGATGATTGGACCAAGTGTTCACATTGAGGGGCCGTCCTACATTGCCGGGGAGGTTCGACATGGTGCATACGTTCGAAGCCACTCTTGGATTTGCAGAGGTGCAGTTGTTGGTCATGCTACAGAAATCAAGCACAGTTTGCTACTGCCTGGTGCCAAAGCACCACACTTCAATTACGTAGGTGATTCAATCCTAGGAACTGGTGTCAATCTTGGCGCGGGTTGCAAACTTTCGAATCTGAGAAACGATGGACGCCAGATTCGGATTCACAATCTATCACTCGATACCGGTTTGAGGAAGTTTGGTGCCATCTTAGGTGAAGGGGTACAGATTGGATGCAATGCTGTCTGTAACCCGGGCACAGTTCTAGGTGTAAATTGCAATGTTTGGCCTAACGTCACAGTAAGTGGAGCACATGCAAACGATAGCACGCTGAGAGAGTGAATACATGACCGGACCAAGGCTGCACGGTACGGATGGTATCCGTGGAAGGGTCGATTCACATTCTGGGGATGACGAAAGTGCACTTCAGGCGTTGATTGAACAGCGTATATTGAGTTCACGAGCGATGCGAATAATTGGTGAGGCTACTGGACTTTTCTTGGTGGATGACATTGGAGAGTCTCCTCTCGTTCTAATCGGTTGGGACCGAAGAGATGGGAATCCAGAACTGGTCGATGCGTTAGAATCCGGCCTAGGTGCCGCCGGTTGTCGAACCATGCGGATAGGTGAAGTTCCAACCCCTGGGATTCACCATGCCGTGATGATTTGCGCGGCTGATGCGGGAATGATGGTGACTGCTAGTCACAACCCTGCAACTGATTCAGGAGTCAAACTGTTTGATGCGAAAGGGTACAAATCCATGCCGGAAACTGAGGAAAAAATCTCACAATTGGCTTGGGGCTTAGCCGATGGTTCCCATGCAGCACCTCAAGAATGTGGAAATGTATTGGATGAAATCGATGGTCTCAACCTTTACAGAAATGCAGTCCAATCTCGAATTGTAGAACTTGAATCATTGTTTGCACTGGAATTTGACGCCATCAATTGGGCTGGGACAATTGCCAACCCTGGACTGTTGCTCGATTGCTCGGGAGGTGCAGGGGCGACATGGTTGGCTGATCAACTGACAGAGAATGGGCTTG
>CETG01191656.1_pt1 | contig 19286 bp, 5 predicted proteins | sample 361471 | NCBI WGS metagenome assembly CETG01 (sample SAMEA2622696, study PRJEB7988) | marine metagenome | isolation source: saline water (ENVO:00002010), including | reverse complement strand
ATCCCTCAGTTAGGGCCATGCGTGAACTGGCTTACTTACCAAAAGGAAAGATGGATCCACACGAAGTCCCTGATAGCGAACCCCGTGTAGGTGCAAGATAATAATGTTAAAAAGTATTAATCCATCCAATGTTGGATGGTTGGAACATAAGCTAAATGCTGATGAATTGAAGCATTTGTGGAAGTGTGTTGATGAACATATTAATGATGCCAAACCACAGTTAATCGGGCATGTGGATAGGAGTATCAATATAAAGGACATAGATGACCTATTCCTGTTTAATACTATCAATCCATTAATCAATCAGTTTAACAAAACCTTTCAGTATAAGCACGAGAACATATACAAAGAGCATCCTTACTTCCTTAAGGACTTCTGGGTAAACTATCAACATCAACATGAATATCAACCCATCCATAATCATGGGGGAGGATATTCATTTGTTATATGGTTAAAGATACCAACAGACTACGAAGAACAAAACAAAGATAATACTGCTAACTTTAAGTTAAATGGTGTATTTGAATTCCAGTACCTGAATATACTAGGAGAGTCATGCATGTATCGTTATCAGCTAACAAAAAAGGATGAAGGTACAATGTTATTCTTTCCGTCTAGGTTATTACATGCAGTGTATCCATACTATAATTGTGAGGAAGAAAGGGTGTCGATCAGTGGTAATGTATGGTTGAACACGGACATTAGTCGCTAAATAGAAACAGCCTTGCTGTGTCTACATGCCTTCCTTTCAGACATTTAAAGATCTGAGTTTAACTTTTAAGAAGCACCCTGTTTCCAATGATATGGTAACAGTGAAGGATAATGCAGCTATCACACAATCGATAACTTCATTACTTCTTACTGGTAAGGGAGAAAGACTATTCCAACCCGAATTTGGTTCGGATTTAAGAAATCTTTTATTTCAACCTCTAGATTATGGTGCAGCTGCACTTATTAAGAGTAAAATTACAGAATGTATTAGTCGTTACGAACCTAGGGTATTTGTTAATGAAGTAATTTGTTATCCAGATATGGATAATGATGGTTATAATGTTGAATTGTATTATACAATTATTGGAAGAAACGATAGACAGGTGGGACAGGAATTCTTCTTAGAGCGTACACGATAATGCCTTATACACAGGTTGCTAATTTAGACTTTGAGGATATCAAAGTAACTCTCAAAGATTATTTGAGAGGACAATCGGAATTTACTGACTATGATTTTGAAGGTAGTGCATTAGCAAACCTGATTGATGTCTTAGCGTATAATACCTACTACACGGCATTTAATACTAATATGGTAGTCAATGAACTATTCATTGATTCTGCCACCTTGAGGGACAATGTAGTAGCAATTGCGAAGCAGTTAGGGTACAGACCCAAAAGTATTACTTCTCCTACTGCATATGTCTCTTTTACTGTAACATATAATAACCCAACAACTGATACTGAACTAATTCTTAAGAAAGGAACAGGATTTATTGCGACTTATGACAATAATATCTACCAATATGTTACACTTGATGACGTAAAAGCACAGGTTGCTAACGATGTAGCTACATTTACGAATGTTACTGTTGTAGAAGGTTCGCAAATAGTTGATAGTTTTGTTTTTGATGCTGCAGCAAAGAGTCAAAGATTTGTTTTAGATAATAAAAATATTGATACCAACACAATTAGGGTAAAAGTATACCCTACTGGAGGCACTTTTAGCGAACCATACCTTGTAGCAGACAATATTTTAGGTGTGGATGGTACATCAAAGGTGTTTTTCCTTGATGAAGTTGAAGATGGAAGATATGAGATCTTAATGGGAGATGGTGTACTAGGAAGAAAACTAGAAGACAATTCTCTAATTGAAGTATCTTACATGACCACATCTGGTCCTGAAAGTAATGGTGTGAAGACATTTGTCTTTTCTGGTGTATTAGAGAACCCTAATGGTGTCTCTCCTAGTTCATTTACAACTAACATCACCTCTAGTGTTGCCTCTGCAGGCGGTGAGGAGCAAGAAACCACTCAGAAGATCAAATACACTGCTCCTAAGGCATACGGCACACAGGAGCGTGCAGTGACCGCACAGGACTATGAAGCAATTGTAAGAAAAGTTTATCCTGCGACCAGTGACATCATTATTTTTGGTGGAGAAGATCAAGAACCACCTGAATATGGAAAAGTTTTTATTTCATTGAAACCAACTGACCAAAGTTATCTTACTTCTTTAACAAAACAGAAGATTATTGCAGATCTTAAGAAGTATGTTGTAGCTTCTGTTGAACCTAAGATAGTTGATCCTTCTATTCTATATGTTGAGATGAATAGTAAGATCTATTACAACGGAGTAGCTACTGATCAGACAACATCACAGATTAGAGATAAAGTTATTGGTGGTGTACAGTCTTATCTCGACACTTCTGATACTGAGAAGTTCAATGGTAAGTTCAGATACAGTAAGATGGTGGGTGTAATCGATGATGTAGATATTAACATCAATTCTAACCTAACATCTATTACAATGAGAAAGGATTTCTATCCTCAGTTGAATTCCACCTTCTATTACGAAGTGTGTTTCCAAAATTCTTTTGATAAGGACTGTGAAGAACCAGTCCTTTCATCCACTGGGTTTAGGGTTACTGAGTATCCTAATTTTGACGTTTATCTAGAGGACAGGGATGGCAAAATTATCCTATATAGTCTAGATAGCGTAACTGGTGAAAAGGTTGTCCTTGACAAGGAAATTGGCGATATTGATTATGAGCATGGCGAACTTAAAATGTATGATTTAACTATCATCAAAGGTAGCTTTTTTGATAATCGTATTTCTGTTAGAGTCAAACCCAAATCCAACGATATCAAGGCATTCCGTGAGGTTTATCTTGACGTTGACGTTGCTAATTCCTCGTTCACTGCATACAAAGAGTAAAGTAAATGCCTGCTGTAAAGACTAAGAGAATTTCTACTCTCATTGAGACGCAGCTTCCAGCTTTTATTACTGATGAATATGAACTCTTTAGTAAGTTCGTTCAAAAGTATTATGAAGCACAGGAGGTACAGGGTGGTACCTTGGATGTTATTAACAATATCCAGAAATACGCAGATATAGATTATTATGAACAAAATATTCTTAGACAGTCTGATATCTTGGGCACTAGTATTTCTACTAGTGATGATACAATTGTACTACAAGATGCGACGAGTTTTCCAAAAAGAAACGGATACGTAAAAATTGATGACGAGATCATCTTCTATGCTTCTAGAACAGACACAGAGCTGAGAGAGTGCTCTAGGGGCGTCAGTGGCAATACATCGCTTGGAGACCTATATGAGTCTAGTAGCTTCACAACGACGGTTGCTGCTGCTCACAACGCAGGACAGAAGGTTCATAACATAAGTAACCTTTTCTTATATGCATTAGTTAAAAACTTTGAAAATCAGTATCTAGGTTCTTTCCCTGAAAAATATCTTAGGGGTGAAGTAGATAAGAGAACTCTGATCAAGAATATTCAGAAGTTTTACAAATCTAAGGGAACTACTAGTTCCATCAAGTTTATTTTTAATACTGTTGTTGCTAAATCAACAGATAATAAACCAGACGTATACAAACCAAGAGATTTTACCTATAAATCTTCTGAAGCAGATTGGACTAACCTTTATGCACTTAAATGTAAGGTTGTATCTGGAGATGTAAAGAATCTGATCGGTAAGAAGATTGTACAGACAGCTACTGAAGAATATGGTTATGCTGATTCTACCGTAGATAATATTTTTGCTGACGGCAGATCAGATGGTGAAGAAATTTATAATATTGTATTAGCACCTGAGACAGTTAATGGTTCCTTTGAAGTATCTACTAAAACTAAGCTTGAAAAAACCCTGTCAGGGACTGCGATCTCAGGGGATAGAATTGATGTCTTCTCTACTATCGGTTGGGGTAAGACAGGATCAGTATTAATTGGTGAAGAGACGATTACTTTTGATAGTAAGAATGTAACACAGTTCATCATTGATGAAAGGACGGCACAAACTGCTGTTCAACATGCAGTAGGATCTTCAGTATACAAACCAGTAACCGTTAGTGGTTCTGGAGTTGTTTTACTGACCTTAGGTGTTGTATACAACCTACAACCATCTGATGCACAACCATATTCTGCTATTGGGGACAAGATTCAAATCTCAAATCCAGGATTTGAAACTTCCGATTCAAAGATTGTTCAGACTGGTACTAATCAAACCAGATGGGTGTTAAGTTCAGGTGCTGCAGTCGATGTGCCTACGCTTCCATCAGTTGCATCCTCCTTAGATCAAGTTTCTACTAACGTATCAGCGATCTTTGAAGATGAACAGTATTATTATATCACAAGTTCTAGCTACCCATCACATAAAATTTTAGATGGATCTACTGTTAATGAGACTACACTAGATCAGAAACTTCTTCGTATCATTAGAAAACAAGCAACTAGAACTACAGAACAATATAAAACACCAAAGAGGGATATTGGTATTGCTCTTAATGGTGTACCTTTCTATGGTTATAAAGATCCAGAAAGTGTTAGGTTTGGTAAACTAGAAGAAATTAAGATTGATGTTAGAGGTACTGGATACGAAACACCTCCATTTGTCCTTGTAGATCAAGTTCCAAATAAAGCTAGAGCAATTCTTGCTGGTCAGGTTGTAGAAAGTATTATTGTTGATACTCAAGACATTTTCCCAAGAACTCCTGATATTACTATTACTTCTGGTCGTAATGCAGATGTAAGTGCTATTGTAACAGGTGGTAAAGTTACTAGTCTTGTTATTAACAATGCTGGAGAATTTTATTCTACTGCTCCTTTAATTAGAATAAGAGATAATGCAGGTCGTGGTAGATTTGCAGAGTATCGTTCTATTGTTAATACTGATGGTGCAATTACAGGATTTGATAAAATTTCAGAAGGAAACTTCTATAATCAAGCCACTGTTATTGTTGATGTCATTCCAGTTGGTAATAGTGCAACTGGTATTCCTTTACTTAAAGAATGGAACTTTAATAGATTTGAAAAATTAGAAAATGAATTAGATACTGAATATGGTTACATTTTTCCAAACTATAACAACGTATTGGAATATGGTTATGGATATGCTGCTAACCCCAAAGCTTTGCGTGTTGATTTAAACGATAATGTTAACAGTGCAGGAACTGAACCTGCTACAAAAACTCATTCTCCTATTATCGGATTTGCTTATGATGGTAATCCGATCTATGGTCCTTTTGGATATGAGAATCCTCTAGATGCTACCTCATCCATTGTTAGGATGACTTCTAGTTATGCTATAAATGGAAATCGTTCTGATGGTCCTTCATTGACAACATACCCTCTGGGTACGTTTGTTAATGATTACACATACACTCATAAAAGTGGCACATTAGATCAAAACAATGGAAGATTTACAGTTACCCCAGACTTTCCAGAAGGAACTTATGCTTATTTCATTACTATTGATAGCAATCAAGTACCGCAATATCCATATGTTATAGGAGAGAATTTTTATTCTCTACCAGTAGATAGTAACTACAATTCTAATATTAATCAAGATGATATTCCTAAGAATTCTAGAAGATTCTATCAAGCAGGTATGCAAAGAAATGGCGATGGTGTCATTGCTCAAATTGCAGAGGTAAAACAAGGAAATGTAGAAGAAGTTAACGTATTAGATTCTTCTGATAATTTTTCTATTAATTCACAAGTATATTTTGATAATAAAGGAACAGAAGGTTCTGAAGTAGAAGCTATTGTAAATTCAGTTAAAGGTAAGAACGTTTCGTACTTAGAATGTAAAGAAAATAAAGTTGTAAGATTAACGACAATTCAAACTGCATATCTGTTTGCTGATGATACATTAAACCAACCTTCCTCAGGGGCATCTGGTTCTATTGTAGGTACAGTTAAGAACGATAATACAATTGTACTAAGAAATGTCAATGGTACATTTGATGAAACAGGGACTTTCTCTGCAACTATTAAAACATTTACTATTCTTTTAGATCAGAGAAGTTCATATACTAAAGGTGCAACATTAAGTTTAACTGATGGTGTCAATGCACCTATAGCTAAAGGTGAAGTATTAGAAGGAACAAATAGTCAAAACGTTGTAGAGATCAAGGTTACTGAAGGAACTTGGATAGTTAATGATAACTATTTCTTACAGTCAGATGATCTATTCAATACTTCTGGAACTAAAGTTGCAAGACTTACTTCTCTTAGTGATGGATTAGAACCATTTGATGTTAATCAAAGTGTTGCGTTGATTGAAACAGCAGCACCTCATGGATTAGGAATTGGAGATCAAGTAACAATTGACGTCAATCCTAATGACGCAACTAAAACAAAAACTTATTATTTAAGAAAGAGGTTATATCAGGAAGCTATTCTTCTACCACCTAGTAATAAGTCTACAATAGATTTTACAGGAATAGGAAGATTTGAAATACTCAATGGTGGTGCTGACTATACAGCTGGTACTTACACTAGTGTGGCTCTTACTGGTGGGTCAGGATCTGGAGCAACTGCTACCTTTACTGTTTCTGACGCAGGTGTAGTTTCTAATATTCAAATTCAAAATGCTGGTTCTGGATATGCTAGAGGAGATTATATTGGTGTTGCAGATGAAGATCTAGAAAGATCTGGTGCATCACAATCTACTTCAAGATTTACTTTATATGTTGGACATGCTGGTGTTTCTGCTGGTAGTACAAAAGTTACAATCAAGAGTGTAATAGGATTTGCCATTAATGATTTAATTAAAATTGGTAATGAAGTTTTAAAGGTTGAAAGTATTACAGAAAATACTCTTAATGTAGCTAGAGGACAAGAAGGAACTAATGATGTTGATCACTTTGATGGACAAGAGGTAGTATTATATAAACCACAATATAATTTTACTACTGATTATCAGATTTTTAGTGGTAATAATTCTGGATATATTCAGTCTTATGATCCAGTAACTCATAAAATCAATATTGTATATGATTACGGTACTATTAAATCTACAGCTAACAAAGTAGTATTAAGTTCTAGTTTCTTTGATAGTAGTAATCCTCAAAGATTAGTCTCTATTAGATCTGCATCGGATATAGTTTATAATTTTGAATTCTCAGAAGATAATAGTACATTTGTACCTAATCCTAATATAGAGTTACAAGAATTTTATAAGTATAAGTTTGATACGTCTCATTCTAGTCTTACTGGGACTTACTTTGATATTAGTCCAAGTAATAACTTTAACTTAATTACTACAGAGAAAACAGAATCTACTATTCTTCCTGGTAATTCAGGTGCGTTTACAGATGTCAAGTTTGGATTTGGTTCTAGATTATCTGTTAATAACTATCAGACAAAGACTGGGACTGATTTTACTAATTTCTATTATTTTGATAAAAAGAATGTAGTTGATTCTGAGAATGCATATTTCAGTATTATCACAGATCCTTTGCAAGGTACTAAGACACTCAATTATGTTACGCCAAACCGTTTTGTTTATGATGTTACTAGGGCTCCTCTCTGGGATGGTTCTGGATCCATTTCTTATACTACTACTGGTCAGTTCGCTATCGGTAAGATTAATACCACTCAAATAATAAATCTAGGATTAAATTATAAGAAAGTTCCTGTTATTACTGGTGTTGATCCAACTGCAAATTATAGAGCAGAAGCTACAGTAAAATTTGATGTTGCAACACAGACTATTACTGATGTAGAGATTACTAAAAAGGGTTCTAATTATGTAAATCCAAAAGTCTTTATTACTAATGGTGATGGTTCTGATGCTAGGTTTAACATTCTAGTTAGAGATGGTGAGATTGCTTCTATAACTGTAGATAAACCTGGTAAGGGATATACATTTGCACCTGAGATTGTTATTGTAGAAGGTGAGGTAGAAGCATATGCAGAGAGTACATCTATTGGTGTTCCCAAGAGTGTTAATCTTACTACAAATGGTGGAGCATTCCATTTAGATAAAACTGTATCTTCTACTTTTAGTTCAAATTATATTGTTGCTGTTAAAAACATTAATGGTAACTTTAGTATTGGTGAAACTGTACTTCAAAAAATTAATGGTGTAGAAGTATTCAGAGCAACTGTTACTGAGTGGAGATTTGGTTCTAATTTATTAAAGCTTGCAAATGTACAAGGTATTATTCGAGAAAATGTTTCTATTGAGTCTTTAAGATTCCCTGTAGATGCAATTGTAAGTAAGATATTTATTTCTACTTTCCAAGAAGAGATTTCTAGTTTCTATGACAACTTAGGATACTATACATCAGATAGAGGAAAGCTTGGTGTTTCTAATCAGAAGATTATAGATAGTTTCTTCTATCAAGACTATTCATATGTTGTAAAATCTAAAACTTCTATTGAAGAATGGCGTGACTTAATTAAGTCTACAACACACCCTGCAGGATTTAAGTTATTTGGACAAGTAGATGTAGAAGCTACTGCAAGTTCTGAGATGCCTGTTGAAGTTCCAAAGGCATCACACTTTAGTGTTATTCAATTATGGGATCCAGAGAAGAATAAAATTACTGTTGAAAACACAAGTAGAATTGTTACTCAAAGTATACAAAAAGTTGAGAATCAGAGAATCCGTAAAGCATTTGGTACTGCTGCTCCTAGTGAGTTCTTATTTAACGAAGTTCGCACATTTGAATTATCTCTTGGAGCACCTTTTGATGGATATATTGACACTGATGGAAGACTACAAGGAACTACACAATTCCAAGTATTAGTTGCTGGTAATCCATTCACTTTATCATCAACATATGGTACTGTCATTACTTTAGATGGTGTAATTCAAGAACCAGGTGTTGCATATACAATTTCTGGTGATCAAATTACATTCTCTGCTCCACCATTGGGAGATGGAACCAAATTTGGTTCTTCTTATAAAGGTGTTACTTTCTATGGTAAGGTATTTCAATTTAAGGATGCACAATACAATACAAAGTATCTTAGAAAGTTAAGAAATATCTTCCAACGTGGTGGTATGTGGATTGATGCTGCAAATCAAATTGAAAGAAATGTTGATTTTATTATTAATGAAACTATTGGATATGGTAAGGCAACTCATCCTACTCTAGATTGGTCAACTAAACAAGATGATTATGAAGAAAATATTAGATTTATCTTAGATGCATATCAACATGATTTAAGGTTTGGTGGAAATATAAAAACAATTGATTATTCTGCTATCTTTAATAGTAGTTCTGAATATCTCTATATTCAAAACAATAAAACAAAATCTATTGATATTTTTGAATATGTAACTAGATTAGCAAAACTTGCTATCAGAAATTGGGATTATATTGATACAGGAATCACTTACAATCAAGGGTCTACTACAATGACTGTTAGTAGCACTAAAGATCTTGCTGTTGGTTTATTTGTAAGTTCTGGTAGAGGATATCCCGCAGGAACAAAGATTGTATCTATCGATAGTGATACTGAGATCACATTAAACAATGCAGCACTAGCTAACTCTGGTGGGGGAGGTGGTGCTCCAGTAGGAACCACTTTACTAAGTGGCACAGCATCTACTGGTACTTTACCAACTAGCACTGGTGCTGTTGCTCCTGGCAATACTTATACTGTGCCACCTGGTGTAACTGTCACAACACCTTCATCTTTCTCTGGTACTTCACAGGCATCATTCTCTTGGAGTGGTTTAAACAAAGGTATGTTCTATAAAGCAGGACAACTAATTGCATTAAACAGAGCATTTATCATTTCTGAATCATTGTCATGGGCACAATTAACATATCCATCACTTAATTGGGGAACTATTGAAACTAAGTGTGGTAGAGACATTGGTCTTATGTTGGATGCTTATGTTTACTCACTTAAGTTTGGTGGTAACGAAAAAATTTTAGAAGCAGCACAGTTATACTATAAGAGTAAGGAATATCCTTATGGAGAAGAATTATCTTATATTACAGATTCTCTAACTGAGACAGTTGCGACATTTAGCTATGCTAAAGATTTAATGGTACAGGCAATGAGAAATCAGTTGCCAGCTACAGATCCTAATGCTTTAATTGATTCTATTACTCCTGTATGTGCAGAAGTACAGAGTACACTTAATACCTATCACGATATTGTTACTACCATTTTAACAGAGGGTAAAGGTCTTATAGAGAAGACAAAAGAGAATCCTAATAAGTCTGGTAATTGGACACAAGATACTACCTACTCTAACTATAATATTCTTGGAGATCCTTTACTTGTTGAACAAGAATGTGCTACTGTAATTTCTGCAATGAATTCATTGTTTGATAACTTAGATGATATTATTAGAGAAGAATCTGTAACAAGATCTCTTCCAGATTATGTTGATGGTGAAAATAAAGAATTTGAATTATATTGGGACGATAATACAGAAGTTGATACAGAGGAGGATGAAGATTTATTCTTAACTATTAATGCAGTATTACAAAGACCTAAGTTTACAGAAGATTATCCTTTAAGGGATGCATATTGGATTGATAGATCTGTTATTCCTAATAAGATTAAATTTGATGTAGCTCCTATATGGGATCAAGATTTAGGTGCTAAGACTGTTGGTGAACCAACTGCTGTAGAGAAAGTTGTAGGTATTGGTGTAGGTAACTATAAGAGACTTACTATTGACTATGATTTAGTTGATGGTGTTAGAAATGGACCATTCTTAATTCTTGATGTACTAGACTACACAGTTCAGAACATTGAATCTGAAGATAGTTTGTATGTATTTTTAGATGGCATTCTACAAGTAAAAGGAAAAGCATATACTGTATCTGGTCCTAATATTACCTTTACTAAACCTATTACTAAAGAACATAATGTTGATATTAGGTATCTTTATGGTAGGGATGTTGGTCAGGTTCTAAACATATATGATTTTGCTCCTGATTCATATTTTGCACAAGGTACATTCTCATTCACTGCTGCCACACCTATTTTAGATGATCTATTAGGATATACTTGGATGGGTGATGGAATTGGTAAACCTATTCATTGTTGGCAAGAAAGAGCTAATGGAACTAGAAATCTTATTGGTGAACTTAAAAATGCAATTAGAACTGGAAATAATGTTGTCTTTGAACTTAAAGGTCATAACCCTGTCATAGAAAGCGATTTAGACTTTACTTTTGCTGTTAGAGGTTACTATGATAGAACAAATGTAATTGTTGATGGAGACATTACTAATCAAACACTTACATTTAGAAAAGACGAAACAGGTAGAAAACTACTAAGAGATGATAATGCATTATGGTCTGGAACTTTCTATGGTAGGACTTACAAACCACCATTTGTATATCTTGCAAATGGAGATAACATTAGAGTAGAGGGAGAAGAAGGATTTAGGAAAGTTAAGAGACTTCCTACTGAGGCAACAAGTAAAGATGGAAGACCCAACGAACAAACATCTGATGATATATTTGGTACAGTCTCAATTGAGACTTATACTGGACTCACGAGAGGAGAAGGTCTCTCAGTAGTCGCCACTATTGAGAATGGATCTGTTACTAAACTAACATGGAACCAACGTAGTTATGATCCTATTACACAACCAACTGCATACCAATACTTTACACCACCTATACTCAAATTTGAGACACTAGATGGTAATGGTGGTGGTGCTAGAGCTAACGTTCTAGTAAGCAAAGGTCAAGTTATTAGTGTTGATTTAATTGATGGTGGTTCTGGTTATACTACAGCACCTAGGGTTATTACAACCAGAAGATTTGATATTCTTAAAGAAAGAGATATTGGTGTTTCATTAATCAATATAGGTGTTAGTCCATTTGTACAAAGTGGAGGTTTAACTGGTTCATCAGTTATTACTGAGATTGATGAAGCTGGTCTTACTTCAATTACTGGTATTAGTTCTTTACCTGTACAGATGTCATCTGATCTTGATGTTGATCTTACAGCAGAAATTCAAACTGGAGCTACTGGATTACCAACGTCTAATATTGTAGATAATGGATTTGATATGCCAATTGGTGTTGAACAACCTGGTGGTGCTCAGATTGTTTATATTGAACCAGAACCTGTTGAGATTGAAGGAGAGGGTGGTGTACTAAGACTTCAAGGTAGTGAATCTTATGTCAAGGCAGAAATTCAGGATATTATAACTGCTAACACTATTTCTAGTGTTTCTAAGGCAATTACACAGACTCAGCAGATTGAGATTCCTAATAATGCAATCAGTAATATCAATTACTTTGAGAATGCTGCATATCTTGATGTTGATCTTGGTATTGGTGATACTGAAGTCTATATTCCTGATACCACTAAGTTTGCTGTTAATGGAAGAATACTAGTTGGTAATGAGATTATATTTTACAATAAGAAATTACCTGATAGATTCTTACAAATCATCAGAGGTTATCAAAACACCACAGAACAATTCTGGTCTGCTGGTGCATATCTAAGACAGATTGAAGATGTAACAGTAGGATACGCTGGTATTGCTTCTATCGAATCTGAATCTGATGTCAGCATGGTGACTATATCATCTGCTGCTGGTGGATTTGAAAGGAGAGTAGAAAGACAAATTTCTCCTGCTTCCGCAATGTCCGTAACTAGAGAAGCTACGGAAGTTATTATTACACCTCCACCAGGCGGTGTGGTTGACAGATATCTAGAAATTGCATTCTTGAGTGATCCTATTGGACAAAGAAATGGTCCTGGTGTAACTCTGGTTACTGGAGCAGAAGATAAATATTATGTTACTCAAAGAAATGGAAATGAACAAGTAATCAGAAACCAATTGTTTACTGTAACTTCTGGTTATATTGGAAATTATACTATAACTACCGTTGGACACACTATTGGTCATTTTGATTATTTCTTAGATGATGGTGTTGGAGTGTCCAGTATTACTATTGGAGAAGTATCAACCTTCTTTGGTGGTATGACTCTTGAAGACTTTAGTAAGAGGAGAGACTCACAGTATACATCTGCTGGTGATAGATTTAATCTTGCACCTCCTTCACTTCAACAACCAGTTACAACAACAACTACTACTGGTACAATACCTACCAGTATAGCTGCACTAAATACTGCATACTTTGCGGATTCTGGTTACTTCTTCACTTCGAGTGGATCAGTAATTCAATATGCATCTAAGACTGCTAATACTTTTGATGGATGCACTCTTATAAGGGGTAATAACTCCATATCAAACGGGGATGAGTTGATTCCGTTCGCAATTTGATAAATATTGCTATAAATATAAATAACTCAAGGCACATACACTACGTCGGAACAGAAAAACAATGGCTGCTATTATCTCTGATAAGTTTAGGATATTCAATGCTAAACAATTTTTAGAATCTCTCACTGAAGGTCCCAATGACACTAGTGCGGAACGCTCTAGGATGTACTTCTTTGTGGGTCGTCCACAACCATGGAAAGGGTACTTAGAGATTCATACGCAAAATTCCACGGCGTTCGTAGTTGGCAACGAAGTGTACATTGGAACATATGGTTCCACCGCTTTCCGTGCCACAGTTGCTGCAGTTTATGATAGTGCCCTTCTTTTGACCGACGTTTTTGGTAGCAACGGTGTTAACTCTGCTCCTCCTCTTGGTTCTGCTCTTAAGGGTAGAAGCGGCGGTGCTGGAGGATCTGACACAGGTGCCACAGCAGTTTCTGGTGTATATCGTTACGCTACAGAAGATGTTCCACCACTTCCTCTTGATAACCAAACAGAGAAGTTTGCTCTTTATGACGAATTGATTGCTGCAAAGCGTATCACAGATTCATTTGCTAGAACAGTTATTCGTCGTTACAATTGGGACTTAGTAGCTAACCCTAAGTTTGACATGTGGAAACCTGACTATTCTGCTACACCAGGTGGCGGTGGTCAAATTGGTAAGCAAACTGCAACAGGTGCTTCAAGCATTGCAGATGCTAAGTTCTATGTAATGAACTCCTCATACGAAGTATTTAAGTGTTTGTATAACGGAGAGAATCCTTCTAACACAACTGGTCAGAACGCAACTGAGGAACCATCTACAGCAGGTGGTAATTATGCTTCTGCTACAGGTCTTTATACAGAAAGCACTGGTGCTGGATACATTTGGAAGTATATGTATACCATCCCAACTGATGATGTTCTGAAGTTCCTTTCTTCTGACTTCATGCCAATCGTTCTTTCTAATAATACTTCCAGACAAGCAGTTGTAGCTCTTGCTGTTGCTGGTGCTGCTGATGTTGCTTTGATAGAGAACGCTGGTTCAGGTCTTCCTGCATCACAGACTCTATACACATCTATTAAGGGTGATGGATCTAATGGAATTGTTAAGTTTGTAACAAACGGTTCTGGTGCAATTACATCTGCTGAGATTCAAGCTCGTGGATCAGGTTACACTTATGCTAATGTTCTATTAGGAAATGGTAACCTCTTCTCTGATGCTGGTCTAAGCAGTGCAGTCGCAACTGGTGCATCTGCTGTTGGTGCTATCGAAATTGTTCTTCCTTCTGCTGGTGGACATGGTTCTGATCATGAAACAGAACTAAATGGTAAGCGTGTTATGACAAACATTCGCTTAACCTATTCTGAAGGTCAAGGTGACTTCCCTGTAGACAACGATTTCCGTAGAATTGGTATTGTTTCTGATCCTTATAACTATGGAACAACAACTTTCGCAACTGCTGACACATTATCTGGATTGAAAGCAGTTAAGATTACTGGTGCTTCTGCAGACTTCTCTGTTGATGAGAAGATTACTCAGACTGTAACTGGTGGTACTGCATATGGTACAGTTGTATCATGGACATTAGACAGTGGTTCTACTACTGCTGGAGTTCTTAAGTATATCCAAACATCTGATGCACATACCGATCAAGGTGTTGTAAGAGCATTTGAGTCTAATGGTTCTAATGCTATTAGTGGTGAGACTTCTACTGCTTCTGGTAACGTTGATACTTCTTATAGTCAAGCACTATTAGGTGTCACTTTCGCAAGTGGTCTAGCTAACCCAGAGATCGAAAATAACTCTGGAAACGTGATTTACGTTGAGAACAGAAGACTAATTACTCGTGCTCCAGACCAAATTGAAGATATCAAACTAGTTATTGAGTTCTAACATCCTCGGATCTCTGCTAAATACTTTAACGAGAATACTAGTATTATTGGCGGAGTACGATGCCTCAGAAGACTAACTTAAATGTAAGCCCTTACTACGAGGACTTTGATGCGAACAAGAATTTCTATAAAATTCTTTTCCGTCCTGGTTACTCTATTCAAGGCAGAGAATTAACACAGGTTCAATCTATTCTACAGAATCAGGTTGAATCTTTTGGTAAGTATGCTTTTAAACAAGGCGAACTTGTCATACCTGGTGAGGTAGGTCTTAATACAAAATTAGATTACGTAAAATTATCGTCTGTTTCTGAGGTTGCTGTCTCGGAAGGAGACGATATTGTTTATAAGAAATATGATATTTCACAACTAATCGGTCAACAACTGGTTGGTTTAACTTCTGGTGTCAAAGCTACTATTCTCGCAACAACTTTAGCAACAGAATCTACTGCTGATACATTGTATGTTAATTACATTAATAGTGGTAGTTCAAATACAGAACCAACCTTCCGTCAAGGTGAAACTCTAGAAGTTGTTGATGGTGTTAATACACCACTTTTAGTTGTTGGTACAGATGGTAGTGTTCTCCCTACAAGTATTCAAGTAACAAATCCTGATACAGGTGAAGTAACTTCATTAGAAAGTTCTGCTATGGGATTTGGTTCTGCTATTAAAGTAGAAGAAGGTATTTACTTTGTTAATGGTTACTTTGTTCGTTGTAATCAAGAATTATTAGTTATTGACGAGTATTATGATAAACCATCTGCAAAGATTGGTTTTACAATTAAAGAAGAAATTATTACTCCAGAGGAGGATCCATCATTATACGATAATGCAATAGGATCATCTAACTATACTGCACCTGGTGGACACAGATTAAAAATCTCTTTATCATTAAAAGAGTTTCCTTTAAATGCAATAACTGATAAAAACTTTATTCAACTTCTTACTGTTTCTAAAGGACAAGTACAAAGTAAGATTTCTACTACAGACTTTAGTGTTTTAGAACAAACTTTAGCACGTAGAACATTTGATGAATCTGGTGACTATGTTGTAGATAATTTTGCTATTGACATTAGAGAATGGGCACAAAAGGATAGCAACAAAGGTTTATATGGTGTAGATGAATTTGGTCTTTATAATGGATATGATGCTGGCACAGCTGCTAAAAAGATGGTTGCTAGTATAGGTCCTGGTAAAGCATATATTAAAGGATATCAGATTGTTAATAAAGAAACTAAGTATCTAGAAATTAATAAAGCTAGAGAAAGTCTTTCTTCTGATAATGTAACTCTTAAAACAAGAGGTCTTCCTTCTTATAGTATTACTAATGTATATGGTAGTGTTCCTTTAAACAAAGAAGGATCAGAACTTACTGCATATCCTGATATATTTTTATATTCATCATTTAATGATGGATCTATTGGACAGAATAATACAGAACTTACAACAGATCATAGACAGACAATTAATAGAAGAGGAAAATTCTTCTCTGCAGACGATGCTATTAAAACTATAACTATACAGGTTTCACATCCAACTGCTCAAATTGGAACTGTAACAGATTCATCATTCCAAACTACATACGGTGAATTATATTTTATTAAAACAAAACAGGATAATTCAGTAACTGCTATTGGATCTTTCAAAACTCTTTCATATGCTACTACAAACAAACCACTTATCAATCCAGCTGAATCAGTTCAATTCTTAGAGCTAACTGTATTTGGTCGTAAGGATGATCTAGATTTATTGTTGGTTGAATATGATGTTCAATCTGATGGTTTTCTCAGAAGAATTTATTTAAGTGAAGCTGATGCTGCATCAGAGGCAACTGAATTTGGACATATTGTAGATTATCAAAGTGTTATTACTCCTATTATTGGTAAAGCGAAACCAAATAACTTCTTCTTGAAGCAAAGAGGTTCTGGATTTAACGGAGATTCAGATATTGTTCTTTCTAGAGGTCGTCTTGCTGCAGGAACCAGTGCATATAATACAACATTTGGATTATCTTATTTTGATCCCCAATTCTTTACTAAAATTATTTTAGAAAATACTCCTAGTAGAGTAGCAGACGAGAAAGCATTTGATGAGGGTAAATATGTATTTGGTGTAGATAGTGGAGCATATGGTGTTGTAGAAGGAACTGCATCTGGTGTATACAGTACAGGAAATATTTTATTTGTTACAACATTATCTGGTAAATTTTTATCTGGAGAAACAATAAGAGATGAAGGTGGTACTACTGTAAGAATCGCTAAAGATAATACTATCTCTCATTTTGTTATACAGAAGAGAGGACTTGGATATGCTGATGGAGTTACACTTTTAATTAATGGATTAGAATATGATAGCTCTAAAATTGAATTTGAAAGGAGTGAGACAGGAGAACTTTATAAAGGATCGGTTGTTAATAGATCTGCTGTTAATGTAGTATATGCACAACCACCTGCTGTAACAGCTAAGAATCCAGATGGAGCTGCAACTCCTAGTAGTGCTGCATCTATTGTTCCTGTTTTGTTTAGAAATACAGTTACTACTTACACTCCACAGAATGTCAAGTCTCTTGGTTGTTCTTATGGATCTGGTAATGCTAATGCTTTTTCTGCAGACGTTGTTGTAGATAGTCAAAAATATTCAGAAATTAAAGCAGTAACAAATTATACATTTATTGGTAGTCAAGGTTCTACATTTCTTGAGTCAACAAGTTTCAGTGCTGATGCATCAAATACTGTGCAGCAAGGTGATCTTATACAATTATCAGATGATAATAACAATATTGTCAGAGCATTTGTACAATATGCTACACAACAAGAAGGATCATATAAATCTAGAATTTACTTAGATACAGCTCTACCAGGAACAGTCACTAATGCTAGTATTGTAAGATTACGTCCTAAGGTGGACAATTCTACAAGTGGCACATTACTATTCTCTACTGGCAGTAAGCAAGTATCACAAATTTCTGCTGGTGGAGATGATACTAAGATTAAGTATTTCTTCCGTAAAGATTTTGTAACTACTGCATCTGCTGGTGGTGGTATTATTACATTTGCTGCACAGTTACCATTTGGTACACAAAGATTTGCTTCATACAGTGAAGAAAATGTTATGGTCACTGTTATAGATCCAGGTGATGCACCTGATATTGTTGAAGGTGATATTATATACTTAACAGAAGACAATGTAGAGATTTCTTCTTCTACCGACACTGCTAGTGGATTAACATCTGGTAGTATTAGTTTACAGCTACCATCAACATATTTTGGTTCTATTCCCAATAATGGAACATATCCAAAACTTAAATTGACTGCAACTCTAGAAGTTGAAAATGCAAAACCAAGACTTAAGACCGTAGTAGAAAATAAGAGAATTACAGTTTCATCTGCTGGTGACCGTGTTGTACCTTTAAGAGGAACAGATTATGATAGTGAGGCAGTAGAAATATTATCATACTCTGATGCATTCAAACTTAGATATGTTTATGAAGGAACTTCTTCTCAAGCACCTCAAATTGATACTGCTGGCAATCTAATTTCTGGTACTGATGTAACTTCTAGATATACATTTGATGATGGTCAACGAGATACTATATACGATGTTTCTCGTATAGTTCTAAAACCAGGATTTGAAGAAACAACTGGTCAACTTGTAATTGCTTTTGATTACTTTGAGCATTCACAAGGTGATTTCTGTACAATTGATAGCTACTTACATGAAGCAGGTGTTCCTGAGAATGAAATTCCTACATTTAATTCTTCTGTTCTTGGTATTACAGAACTTAAGGATGTAATTGACTTCAGACCAAAGGTAGATTCAACTGCTATTATACCAGGTTTCCTTGATACATCTATATTAGAAAGAACGCAAGGATCGTTTGCTGGTTCTGGTGCTATTATTGCAAGTAGTCCTGCTCCTGATAGAAACTTAGAGTTTACTTTTTCCTTTAGTCAAAAACAATATCTTGATCGTATCGATGGTGTATTCTTAGATCAAAAAGGAAACTTTGTTGTTAAAGAAGGTAATTCATCACTTAACCCATCCAAACCAGATCCAATAGAAGATGCTGTTGCACTTTTCTATGCATATATTCCAGCATTTACAAAGACAAGTAAAGATGTACGTATAACACCAGTTGACAATCGTCGTTACACGATGAAGGATATTGGTAA
>CETG01008847.1_pt1 | contig 19301 bp, 17 predicted proteins | sample 361471 | NCBI WGS metagenome assembly CETG01 (sample SAMEA2622696, study PRJEB7988) | marine metagenome | isolation source: saline water (ENVO:00002010), including | reverse complement strand
TTATCCAATTTATCGTTGCAGTTATATGGCATTTTTCTAAAAATGGGCTATGCTCGTACAGAAGAAGAAGCTACAGCGATTCATAATTATTTTGAAACAAACTTACCTGGATACACTTTTGCAGATTTGGGATTTAAGGAGAAGTTATGGCTATTTCAGGCTCATTTGTGGTATAGTTTTATTACGCAAAACTTCCTGAATGCTTTTAAATATTCTTCTAAATGGATCGATCTTTTTAACGATAACAAGCATTTAATTCCCGTGCATCCTGTTTTCTATTTAAAAGGCAACCATTACTTGTTAGAATCATTATTTTACCTAAACCATACTTCAACTTTCGAAAAAGTTTTACATCGATTTGAGGATACGCTTAAAAACCCAAAAATTCCTGATGATGATAATATAGCCTCCCTGTCTTTCCTATATCTCTATGAAAATAAACTAAACTTAAGGTTTATGAAAGGAGAGTTTCACGGTGGCGAAACTCTGGTAGAAAAGATCGATCAAAAAATCAAGCGATTTAAAGGAAAAATCGATGAGCATCACATTATGGTGTTTTATTATAAAATCGCATCGCTTTATTTTGGTGATGGTAATAACAAAAAATGTATCGAATATTTAGGAAAAATCATTCAAAACAAATCTTTGGAAATGCGTGAAGATTTAATGTGTTTTTCGAGGATACTGAGTCTGGTTGCTCATTATGAAGCAGGCATGGATTATCATTTAGAGCGATTAATAAAATCTACTTATAAATTTTTAATCAGGATGAACGACCTACACGAGGTTCAAAAGGAAATGATTAAGTTCCTTCGAAATCTGCCTGATGTTAGTCCGCTTGATATAAAAGATGAATTCCGAAAGCTTCACGCCACACTAAAACGGTACGAAGATCATCCGTATGAACGTCGTGCTTTTTTATATCTTGATATTATTTCGTGGCTAGAAAGTAAAATCGATAATCGCCCCGTTGCCGATGTAATTAAGGAAAAAGTAAATGATTATGCACGCTAAAATGCTGTAATTTGGTTGAAGAAAAAGCCTACTTAAAACATATCTTTCAATTAAACCTGGCAGTTGTAATTATTAGTACTTCTGGGACTTTGGGTAGGTATATAGATTTGAGTCCTTTTTTAATCATTTTTCTTAGATCTTTTATTGCTGTTTGGGCGTTGCTTATTTTTTGTAAGCTTAAAGGTTTTAAGCTAAATTTTGAAAATAATAATGATCTTCTGAAAGTTTTATTTGCTGGTTTTCTAATGTGCGCGCACTGGCTCACCTATTTTCAGGCGCTAAAATTATCTAGTGTTGCTATAGGGATGCTCTCTATATATACATATCCTGTTATCACCACTTTTTTAGAACCGATAATTCGTAAAACGGGTTTCAATAAGCTACATCTGCTTTTAGGTGTTCTGGTGTTATTAGGGGTTTATTTTTTAGTACCAGAATTTAGTTTGGATAACCAACAAACCATTGCAGTTTGTTTTGGTGTTGGTTCGGCTTTTTTATATTCACTTCGGAATATTTTAATGAAACAGCAAGCCTCAACTTACAATGGTTCGGTTCTAATGTTGTACCAGATGTTTGTAGTTAGCGGGTTATTGCTTCCGGTTTTGTTTTTCTTTGATTTATCGGTTATTCCATCGCAACTGGCACCTGTTTTAATATTGGGATTATTCACAACATCTGTAGGCCATACTCTTTTAGTGAGTAGTTTTAAATATTTTTCGGCGACTACCGCCAGTATTATAAGCAGTGCCCAGCCTATTTATGGTATTGTATTAGGTTATTTTATTTTGAATGAAATTCCGTCAGCAAACACCATGATTGGCGGAGTATTAATTGCCGCTGCTGTTTTTACAGAAATTTTTAGAAGTTTTAAAAAGTAGCTAATTTACATAGTTAATTATTCTTTTTTCTATCCATTTTTTTATTGAGTTCCAAACAGGCATTGATGAGTGCCAAATGCGTTAAGGCTTGCGGAAAGTTACCAACCTGTTCCCCGCTTTTACTTATTTGTTCACTAAATAATCGTAGTGAATTACCATAGCCTAAAATCCTGGCAAAATTTTCAGCAGCTTCTTCGATGCGGTCACCCAGTGCCAAACATTCGATATACCAAAAAGAACACATGGTAAAGGTTCCTTCTTCGCCTTCCAGTCCGTCAGTATCGGTTTCGGCAGCACGATAACGGTATATAAGCACATCGTATTTTAATTCTCGCTCTACCGCTTGCAAGGTTTTTTTCCACTTCTCGTCGTGTTTATCAATAAAGTGAAGAATTGGCATTAATAATACCGAAGCATCCAGTTCATCTGTACCCTTATGTTGAACAAATGACTGTTTTTCTTCGTTCCAAAAGTCGGTGTAGATACTATGCTTAATTTGTTCTCTTACTTCTTCCCATTTCTTTCGAGGAAACTCGAGATTATTTCCTTCTGCAATTTTAATTCCGCGATCCAACGCCACCCAACAGGTTAATCTGGAATGTAGAAATTCTTTTTTATCCCCTCTAATTTCCCAAATTCCGCGGTCTTTATCTTTCCAATGTTCACAAACATATTCTATATGATGTTTTATATTTTTCCAGAAGTCTTTTTTGATTGGACCGTCGTGCAAATAATAAACGTAGACGGCATCGATAAGTTCGCCATAAATATCAAGTTGGGTTTGATTTTTAGCTTCGTTGCCCACCCGTACCGGTTTACTGTTTTTATACCCGTTAAAATGATCTAGTGTACGCTCATCTGGTGGTGTTTTTCCATCATAAGTATATACTAAATCCATTTTATCCTTAAAACAATACTTCTCTACCCATTTAAAAAATGAAGTTGCTTCTTCTTTAAAACCGAGTTTTAAAAAAGCATACATAGCAAAAGCGGCATCCCTGATCCAGGTATATCGATAATCCCAGTTTCTTTCACCTCCAATTTTTTCTGGCAAACCAAATGTGGGTGCCGCGATAATACTTCCTTCTTTATGAGAAGTTAGGAGCTTTAAAGTAATGGCCGATCTTATAACTGTTTCTATCCAGCGACCTTTGTACGTGCATTGACTTACCCATTTTCTCCAATATTCATTACTTTCTTCATAATATTTTTCTCCAAAGTCAGACATGTTTTGTTGTTGTTCTTCAGACAAATGGAAATCGGTTAGAATGAAATAAGCCGATTCTCTTTCGGATAAGGTAAATTCAGAAAAACCATCGTCCATAGCGATATACAAATCCTGGCAGCTATTTAAACAAAGAATGCTTTTATCGTCTTTACAAAAAGTAATTTCATTTTCTTTTTGAGAAGCCGTATGCCTTTTCTCAGCATGATTAAATCGTGGTTTGCATTTTACGCGATAAGAAACATTACCGTAGGTAGTGGTTATTTTTCTAAGCAATTTAAACTTGTGATCCTTTTCATCGATCACCATGGTATCACAAATTTCGCCCATCCCGTCTTTGGACGAAAACCGGGTGATAAGATTGGCGGTATCAGTGATGTAAAACTGATTATATTCTAAATTTTCAATTAATGGCTCAATAGAAAAACAGCCACCTTTGTCTTCATCCAGTATGGTCGCAAAAACCGTAGGTGAATCAAAATTGGGAAAGCACATAAAATCGATATCCCCTTGTTTGGAGACTAAAGCAGTAGTTTGCAGGTTTCCTATAAAACCGTAATTATTAATTTTAGTAAAATTGTTTTTTCGCATTTGTCTATCAGATCGTCATTTTTATTCAAATTACGCTAAGAAGAGGGGATCAAAAAATCTTCATCTAAGCTTTGGGAAATATTTAATAGCATGGTTGAAGATTTTAAAAAAAATGAAATATTAGAAAGCCTTAAATGGCTTTTCATCCTTGCTTTTGTAAAGTAAGGGAAAGTTGATGTGGAATTAGAATCTTGAAATAAAGAAAATAGACCACTATGCTTCTGGATTCAGGAATCAAGGCAATAGCTCATAGAACAATAGACTTTTTCATTCTACATTGTTGAAAAATTTTGGATTGTAATAGAATTTGTTACCTGTAGTAGGTTCTTCGTTTTGTAAAGTGTAAAACTTGAACTTTCAACTTTTAACTTTGAATTTTACAAGCCTGCCACAAAGCTTCGTCTGGAACTTCGGCAAATACTATTATCGGTTCCTTTTTTACCGGATGAATAAACTCTAGTTTTCTGGCGTGCAGATGAATGCCAGCATCATTATTACTACGATCAAAGCCGTATTTTAAATCACCTTTTATAGGGCATCCGATGGCCGAAAGCTGACTACGGATCTGGTGATGTCTTCCCGTTTTTAAATCGACTTCCAGTAAAAAATAATTGTCTAATTCTTTTAAAATACGATATTCCAGGATTGCTTTTTTACTATCAGGCACTTCGTTTTTATGGGCAAAAGACTTGTTTTGTTTGGGGTTACGCTTTAGATAATGCACCAATATATCCTGATCTTTTGGCGGCCTGTTTTTTACCACGGCCCAATAGGTCTTTTTAGCATCTTTTTGCTGAAATAATTTATTAAGCCTGGGTAGCGCTTTTGAAGTTTTCGAAAATAAAACAATACCGCTGGTTGGCCGGTCAAGACGGTGTACTACGCCTAAATATACATTACCCGGTTTGTTGTGCTTTTCTTTTAAATAGGCTTTAACTACTTCACTAAGCGGCTTGTCACCGGTTTTATCGCCTTGTACTATGTCGCCAACACGTTTATTGACAATGATGATATGATTGTCTTCGTGTAATACCTGTAGGTTGTTTTTATTGGAAAGTAACTTATCTGCCAAAATTGAATTTAAAACTTAATGGTAAAATAACTAATTTCTTAGAATAGTAATTTGCATCAGATCATCGGGTGAATTCCTCAATAATCTTCTTATGTTGCGGATATTTTTTAATTAAAAATTCCCGTTTAGCTAGCGTAAAATCAGTAAAATCAAATCCCGGTGCAACCGTACAACCTACAAAAGAGAATGCGTTTTGTTGTATAGCTTTTGCCGCAAACCAGTAATTTCTTGGAACCACATATTGTGGAACTTCACCGTTTTCCAAATCTCGCCCTATTTTTATTTCTGTAAGTTCCCCCGAAGGAGAAATGGTATATAAAAGAAGAGGAGAGCCATCATAAAAATGCCAAACCTCTTCTTGATTTATTTTATGAAATGCCGAAAAATTATCGGAAGTCAGTAAAAAGTAAATACTGGTAGAATAATTTCGTTCGGTTTTAAAAGCTTCAGGTAAAGCATCAGCCTCTAGGATATCTGAACTTCGATAAACTTCTTTAAAGTAACCACCCTCTGGATGAGGTTGTAAATTTAGCCCGGTGATAATTTTTTCCGCAGTATTCATCTGGCAAAAGCTTAATATTGTTCGTCTTCAGACGGGAAATCACCACTTTTTACATCTTCAGCATAACGCTGAAAAGCCCCTGTCATTTCAGTATGGAGATCTAAATACCTGCGTAAAAATCGTGGATGGAATTCCTTAGTCATTCCCAACATATCGTGAACCACTAAAACTTGTCCGTCACAACCATTACCGGCACCAATACCAATAATCGGGATGCTCACGCTTTTAGCAACTTCTTTAGCTAATTTTGCAGGTACTTTTTCTAAAACTACCGCAAAACATCCTAATCTTTCCAAAAGTTTAGCATCAGATTTAAGCTTTTCTGCTTCTTCTTCATCTTTGGCCCGAACGGTGTAGGTTCCAAATTTGTAAATAGATTGTGGAGTTAATCCCAAATGCCCCATTACCGGAATCCCCGCATGCAAGATTCTTTTGATAGACTCTTTAATTTCTTTACCTCCTTCAAGCTTTATGGCATGAGCACCACTTTCTTTCATAATTCTTATCGAAGATCGTAACGCCTCTTTTGGATCACTTTGATAAGAGCCAAAAGGAAGATCTACAACGACTAAGGAACGGCTAATAGCGTTTACCACACTTGTAGCATGGTAAATCATATGGTCCAGAGTCATGGGCAAGGTAGTTTCGTATCCTGCCATAACATTACTGGCAGAATCTCCTACCAGGATCACATCGATCCCGGCACCATCCATAATTTTTGCCATGGAATAATCATAGGCGGTTAACATAGAGATTTTCTCTCCACGTTTTTTCATATCGACTAAAGACTTAACCGTAATTCTTTTATATTCTTTTTTAGCAACAGACATTAATCTAAATTTTTATATGTGTAAAAATAGGGTTTTACTAATAGATTAATTAAGATATTGTCAAGAATTTGGAAAGTCAAAGTTTTAAATACTATTCTTAAAATAGAAATTTAAAGAAAAATACAGTGTATATAAAACTGTAATTAGCGTGATGAGCCAATTCCATTTTTTTAGAAAAATCTTACTGATGGCAAAAAGGAAAAACCCTGAAAGTGTTAAGATCCAGGGGAATACATAAGGAATTATACCTGCATGATTAGAACTCGGTGGCATATACGTATTGCATGCGACAAAGAACGTAACCAAAGCGGTACAAAAATAGATCCTGAAATTAAATGTCCAGGAATTGCATTTACTCTTCTTAATTTCCATTTTTTAAATTCCGGTAAAGACTTTCTAAAAGTTCACCATCATCTGCGTGATATTGCCAAAACATTGCGCCACCCAGGTTTTCTTTTTTTATGAATTCCGCTTTCTTTTCTAAAGAAACTGGATCATCATAGCTTATAAAAATTTTGTCTTTAGCATTCCATAAATAAGGTGCTTTTGCTTCCTCATCCCAGTAACGATGATATTTACCGGAACGTAAACTATCTTTTATAGCGATATAATTTAAGGCAAAAGACTGGCCTTTTGCTGGTTGGTATAATCCATTATTTACAGGAGTTACTTTTTTCCAGCCACGACCATAAAAGGCGGCACCAATAACTAATTTTTTTGGGTCGGCACCAGATTCGATATAGTTTTTAACAACAAGTGCGGTACTTTGTTTTTGATTTTTAGGCTCTGCTAGCGAAATCAGTAAATTGGTATGATGGCAAGTTGAGGTATTCCAATCATCATGGAAATCATAACACATAATATTTACAAAATCTGCAATTTTTGCAATTTGATCGATTTCGACATTTTTTAAATAAGTTGGATTAGGAGGAGTGGCCACCGTTAATAAATAGTGATTGTTCGTTTTTGCTGAAAACGAGTCTAATTTTTGTCGAATCTTGGCCAATAATAACGTGAAGTTTTCTTTGTATTCAGGGAAGAATGGAGTGCTTCCATTGTTTTTATGTGCCTCCCAGTCTAAATCGATTCCATCTAATTTATATTTTTTTAAAAATTGAAGTGTACTATTAGCAAATCGTGTTCTGGTACTATCACTACTGGCTATCGAAGGAAAACTTGCTGTATTGGACCAACCACCAACCGAAATTAGGAGTTTTAAGGATGGGTTTATAGATTTTAATTTATTTAAAGTTTTAAAATGTTTAGGATCATCTTCATTAGTAATACTTATTTTTCCGTTTTCAATTTTAGCGAATGCATAGTTTAAGTGCGTTAGTTTTTCAGCCTGAACAGGATTTTCAGCTTTCTCCATCAGATCACCAAAAACATAACCAACTATTTTATGTTCTTCACTTGCATTTTGCTGAGCAAAAAGTAAATTTCCAAAGAAATATATCAACGAAAGGAATAGATATATAGCAATTTTCATTAAGTAGATTTTCTAGATTGTTCTAAATTTAGAAAAATTATATAGTAAGTTTGGTAAAGCTTGATAAACTTAACTTTGTTTTAAATGAAACAGATTTTATTAGTAATTATTCTTCTGTCTTTTAATGTTGTAACTGCGCAGAATGAAAAGGAAAAGGTGAAAAACACAATCGATTCTTTTTTTGAATCTTTTCATAACCAGGATTCTGTTACGATGAAAAAAAATGTTTCAGAAAAGGTAATTATCCAATCAATAGGGGAGAACCAAATAGGAGGAACGGTAGTCAATGAAACTTCATTTTCAGATTTTTTGAAGTCAATTTCAAGTATTCCCAAAGATATTAGTTTTAAAGAAGAGCTATTGGATTATCAAATTTCGATTGATGGAAGTATGGCGAATGTATGGACACCATATAAATTTTATTTTAACGACAGTTTAAGTCATTGCGGTGTAAATTCTTTTCAGTTGGTGAAGATCAACGGTAAATGGCAAATAATTTATATTATTGATACACGCAGAAAAGAAAAATGTGAATAAAAAAGCCATCAATTAAGCGATGGCTTTTAATGGTACTTCAAAAATTGTTTTTCTCTATGGTTTTAAAACCACTCTAAATCGAGCTTCATTATCCATCATTTTCTGATAAGCTTTCTTAACATCAGTAAGTGGATATTCTTCGATCATTGGTTTCGTGCCACTTAAAGCGCTAAATTTTAAAGTATCTTCACTATCCATAGCTGTTCCGCTAGCCCAACCTGCAACGGCATTTTTCCCCATGATTAATTGAAATGGAGAAACCGATAGCGGATCTCCCGTAGCACCAACAACAAGAAGTTTACCATTTGGTCCCAGTCCATCAACCACACTACTAATTGCTTTACTATTAGGTGCTGTTGCCAGAATTAAAGATGCGCCACCTAATTTTTGTAATTCATCTACGGTATCCTGTTCTTTTGCATTTATAAAATGATGCGCCCCGAGGTTTGATGCTAAGGATTTTTTATCGTCGCTGGTGGAAATAGCAACGGTACGCATTCCCATTTTTGCAGCATATTGAATGGCTAAATGCCCCAAACCACCAATTCCCTGGATAGCCACTACATTACCGGGTTTAATTCCAGAATTTCGTAAGGCATTAAAGACTGTAATCCCGGCACAAAGTAAAGGAGCAGCTTCGGCTGAAGATAATTCATCCGGAATACTGGCAATCGCTTCCTGGGGTGCCGTCATAAATTCGGCATAGCCGCCATCATAAGAAATACCACTAATTTTTGCATTCTGGCAATTGATAAAATCACCACGTCGACAGGGTTCGCATTCAAAACAATGACCACCATGCCAACCAACACCTACACGTTGTCCTTCTTTCCATTGTGTAACACGTTCTCCCACCTTTTCTATGATACCTACAACTTCGTGTCCCGGTATTCTTGGATATTCGATGGGCATCACACCTTCTTTGGTAATGGCATCGCTATGACAAATACCGCAGGCTTCAATTTTAATTAAAACTTCGTTTTCCTTTGGTGAAGGCTTGTCGACATCAACATATTCAAATTCACCACCTTTTTCTTTTACTTGTACTGCTTTCATCATTCAATTTTTTGTTTCCTTAATTTACAAAATTGAATAATGAAGATTTCTAAGTCTTTGTTAAATAAACAAATTGGTAATTTCATCAGCTTTAGAAGACAAAAGTACTACGATTCCGTTATTCATAGCATGAAGCAATATAGGCCAGTATAATTGCTGATTTTGCACCTTTAACCTTCCAAAAAAATATCCGGCGATGATTCTGGGGAAAATAAGGATGAAGAGGATAAAGTTAAACTCGAATCCTGAAACGTAATTCCATACATGCACATAGCCAAAAATTAAGGCTGATAGCATCCAGATTAACCGGTAATACTTATGAAGATAATATTGCATTTTTTTCATCTTCTTTTCCGGAATGATCGATTTCAGAAATAGGAAGATGATAAAAACGCTTAATAGAAGTAAACTGTATTTTAAAATCAAATTTGCTTTGGCAGGAATAAAAGGAAGGCTTATAAATAAAATCCACGAACAAATAAAGACGAGGATTTCATTTTGCGAAGGTTTGATGAGACTTCTAAAAAGGCATTCTTCTATTATTGGTGCGATGATTACTGCCAGGATAAAAAATACCAATGGATTGTTGGTCATCATCTCATAGATTTCTGTCTGCTGATAACGGTCGAAATCTAACTCAGGAAAAATCGTGTTTAAAATACCCATCCCCATAAAAAACAGGAAGTAGCACGCCATGGTTAAAAAATAATGACGGAAGAGATTCTTGATTTTAGATGGTAAATTTTGCTCGTACAATTATAGAAGGCGATTAACAGTCACTAAGGTTTACTTTTACGGCAAGTCCGCCTTCACTGGTTTCTTTGTATTTGGAATTCATGTCTTTTGCCGTGTCCCACATGGTAGCTATTACCTTATCTAATGGCACTTTAGCTTTGGTAGCATCACTTTCTAAGGCAATTTCGGCAGCATTAATCGCTTTAATAGCTCCCATGGCATTGCGCTCGATACATGGTACCTGTACCAATCCGGCGATAGGATCGCAAGTTAAACCTAGGTGATGTTCCATTGCAATTTCACTGGCCATTAGAACCTGCTCTGGCGTACCACCAAGCAGTTCTGTTAATCCCCCTGCGGCCATTGCCGAGGATACACCTATTTCTGCCTGGCATCCTCCCATTGCGGCAGAAATTGTTGCTCCTTTCTTAAATAGACTTCCAATTTCTCCTGCAACCAGCATAAAGCGTTTCATATCTTCAAAAGTGGCCTTATGATTTTCGATCACCATATAATACATCATAACGGCAGGAACGGTACCGGCACTACCATTTGTTGGGGCTGTAACTACACGTCCCAGACTGGCATTTACCTCGTTTACACTTAAAGCAAAACAACTTACCCATTTTAAGATTTGGCGAAATTTTACTTCAGTATTTCTAATGGCGGTGATCCAACTTTTAGGGGAATCGTATTGTTCTTCACCAATAAGACGTTGGTGCATTTCGAAAGCGCGACGTTTTACACTCAATCCGCCTGGTAAAATGCCTTCAGTATGGCAACCAATATACATTGATTCTAACATGGTATTCCATATTTGTTGCAGACCGGCGTCTATTTGTTCATCATTTCTTAGGGAACGTTCATTTTGCAATACCAGTTGTGAAATGCTCATATCTTCAGCTTTGCAATAGGCTAATAATTGATTAGCACTTTCTACCGGAAAAGGAAATTCATCAAACTTATCCTGTTTCTTTTTAGCGTTTTTTCGAGTTTTTTTTACAACAAATCCTCCGCCTATAGAAAAGAAAGACGACGAGCATTTTTTACCATTTTTAAGCGTGGCTCTAAAAATCATTCCGTTAGGATGAAAATCCAGGAATTTACGATTGAATTTTATATCAGTTTCAAAGTTAAAAGGAATGTCCAGCTCCTTATTAAAATGAATTATTTTGTGTTCTTTAATTGCAAGAATTTCCTCATCTATAATAGAGATATCCATGGTTACGGGGTCATGACCACATAGGCCCAATAGGGTTGCAACATCTGTAGCATGACCTTTACCTGTTAAAGAAAGCGAGCCATAAAGATCAATATGAATTTTTTCTACCTGATTAAAGAGTTGTTTGGCCTTAAGTTCCAGGATCCAACGTTGGGCGGCGCGCCAGGGACCTAAGGTGTGAGAACTGGACGGGCCTACGCCAACCTTTAACATGTCGAATACGCTAATACATTCCATATTGAAAATTTATGCAAACAAATGTATCATTTCAGGGACAGAATTAGAAATAAAAAATTAGCAGTACCTGCCTATTTATACACAATTTATCGAATACTCTGCAAAACTTGCATTGATTTTTGCTCAAAACGGGGATGTTTAAAAATGTCTCTGCCAACCTGTCATAAGATTTTTGCTGGCACAAAGATTGACTTTTAGAGAGCGAAACAATGAATAAAATATTAAATCAACGTATAAAGTTATGAGTAAGATAATTGGAATTGACTTAGGTACAACTAACTCCTGCGTTTCAGTTATGGAAGGTAACGAGCCTACGGTAATCCCTAATGCCGAAGGTAAAAGAACAACTCCTTCTGTAATTGCTTTTGTAGAAGGTGGTGAAATAAAAGTTGGGGACCCTGCAAAAAGACAGGCAGTAACCAATCCAGAGAAAACTATCGCTTCGATTAAAAGATTTATGGGAAATAAATTCTCTGAATCTGAAAGAGAAGCAGGCCGTGTGGCTTATAAAGTTAAAAAAGGAGATAACGACACTCCTCGTGTAGATATCGATGGTCGTCTTTACACTCCACAGGAACTTTCTGCAATGATCCTTCAGAAAATGAAGAAAACTGCTGAAGATTATTTAGGGCAGGATGTTACTGAAGCTGTTATTACAGTACCAGCTTATTTTAATGATTCTCAACGTCAGGCTACCAAAGAAGCTGGTGAGATCGCTGGTCTTAAAGTAAGACGTATTATTAACGAACCAACCGCTGCGGCACTTGCTTACGGTTTGGATAAAAAGTCTACCGAACAGAAGATTGCGGTTTATGACCTTGGTGGTGGTACTTTTGATATTTCTATCCTGGAACTAGGGGACGGTGTATTTGAAGTATTATCTACAAATGGTGATACCCACCTTGGTGGTGATGATTTTGATGAAGTAATTATTGATTGGTTAGCAGATACATTCCAGAAAGCTGAAGATATTGATCTTAGAAAAGATCCTATGGCGTTACAGCGTCTAAAAGAAGCTGCGGAAAAAGCTAAAATCGAGTTATCTTCTTCTTCTCAAACAGAGATCAATCTACCTTATGTAACTGCTACAGCTAGTGGACCAAAACACTTGGTAGAGACATTAACAAGATCTAAGTTTGAGCAGTTAGCAGCCGAATTAGTGACTAGATCTATGGAGCCAGTTAAAAAAGCGCTTCAGGATGCAGGTCTTTCTAAAAGTGATATAGATGAAGTAATTTTAGTAGGTGGGTCTACACGTATTCCTAAAATTCAGGAAGAAGTAGAAGGTTTCTTCGGAAAAAAACCTTCTAAAGGTGTTAACCCAGATGAGGTAGTATCTATTGGTGCTGCAATTCAGGGTGGTGTATTAACAGGAGATGTTAAGGATGTATTGTTATTAGATGTAACTCCACTTTCTTTAGGTATTGAAACTATGGGTGGTGTAAACACTAAGCTTATTGAAGCGAATACTACTATTCCTTCTAAAAAGTCACAAACATTCTCTACCGCAGCAGATAATCAGCCATCTGTAGAAATTCACGTATTACAGGGTGAGCGTCCAATGGCGGCAGATAATAAAACTATTGGTAGATTCCATTTAGATGGTATTCCACCAGCACCAAGAGGAACTCCTCAAATTGAAGTAACTTTCGATATCGATGCCAACGGTATTATTAAAGTAAGTGCTACAGATAAAGCAACCGGTAAATCTCAGGATATCCGTATCGAAGCTTCTTCTGGATTAACAGAGGAAGAAATTGCTAAAATGAAGCAGGAAGCTGAAGCAAATGCCGATGCCGATAAGAAAGCGAAAGAAAAAGTAGATAAGCTTAATGAAGCTGATGGAATGATTTTCCAGACTGAAAAGCAATTAAAAGAGTTTGGAGATAAACTTTCTGATGATAAGAAAAAGCCTATTGAAGATGCTTTAGCAGCACTTAAGAAAGCTTACGAAACTAAAGAAGTTGAAACTATTCAGCCAGCTTTAGACAAATTGAACGAAGCATGGAAAACAGCCTCAGAAGAAATGTATAAGGCACAAGCTGAAGCTCAGGGAGGCGCTCAACAAGGAGCAACCGGAGCTGAAGGAGGTCAAGCCGGAGGCGGAGAAGCCAAAGGTGGAGACGATGTAGAAGATGTTGACTTCGAGGAAGTGAAATAAGCTTCATCCAGATATTTTATAAAAAGCCGCTGATTTTTCAGCGGCTTTTTTTGTACGCAACCTTTTAGCATTTTTGCATCTGCTTAGAAATCAATTAAATATTATGATCAGAAAATTTTCAATCTTAGTTTTAGTCATTTTACTCTTTTCGTGCTCGGGTGATGACGAAGGTCTTAGAGCTAATTTCAATGATTTTGAAGCGATATCTGCAGCCTACCCATTTTCTGATATTCAGGCTGATGACCCAATCACTTATTTTGAATATATCCAGTCGATGCCAGATTATGAAGATCCTGGTGATCCAACTTCATTAGTATATCGCAATAATGTCCACTATTCTTTTGGTGAAATTTGTGCAGATGCCGATTGTAGAACTGCATTTTACAATCTACAAGCAGATGCTGGTTTTATTACTGGGTGTTTGCCTTCATATTGCTTTTATTACATTAAATACCAAACACAAGAGGAAAGTCATGTAGCTACTTCTAAAGAGGATGTTCTTGATTTTCTTGGAGAAATAGATACACCGGGTGAAGCCTTACTTGTTGCCAGAGCTAATGATTATTATTGGTCTGTAAATAATAAAAATAATGGTGCTATTAAAGAAATTCAGGATGGTTTCGAATTAATTGTAATGGAAACGGTAAGCTATTGTTTACCTTTTCAAACTAATCGATTTCATCTTAAAGTAGATCGACAGGGAAATATAACAATAGTTTCTGAAGAGATCGCAGAGATAGGTGAGAATTCCTGTGTATAATTCGTTTCTATATAAAGAAATTATAACCCAAATAAGCAATATTGAATACCAAGAGCATCACAAAGCATACTATTGTAAATATTCGGTAATTTTTACCGGGACGGTCGGCTTCTGGCATTTCTTTGCCGGTAACTAATTTGTAATTAAACCAAGCGAGTATAGGTGCAGATAAAAAAGATAATCCCGCGGCAAAATCTACCAGAATAGTAAATGAACCTGAGGTAAAGTATAGAATGGCTAAAGATAGTATTGGAATGATAAGGATTGATATTTTATAAAATTGCCAGCGTTTTTTTCGATTATCGGCTTCAGCTTCACTTGACTTTTCTGGATAAAATAATTCAGAAATTACCCTGGGATACGCATCAGTCACCGTAATTACAGTACTTAGCATGGTTACAAAAGCAGCTATGGCAATCACCGGTTTACTCCATTCTCCCAATGTTTTTCCGTAGAGATTAATAAGTTGCGAAGAAAATTCTACACTATTACTGCTAAAGCTTTCGCCACTTCCAAACATCACCAAAACGCCAAGTAAAAAGAACAATACTCCAATAAAACAAGCCGATAAATAACCAATATTAAAATCTAAAAAAGCACCTTTTAAACTAAGCTTCTCTCTATTTTCGTGTGCTTTTTCTTTGGTCCAGATCGAATGCCAAACGGCAGCATCTAAAGGAATAGGCATCCAGCCCATAAATGCAATGATAAAACCGAGGCTTGCGGTAGTCCACAAAGGCGGAACTTCAACAGTTTCTATCGGTTCTTTTTGAATCCCCAAAGCCATGCAGACCGCAGCTAAAGTAGCAAGTGTAAGTAAACTAACAATAATTTTCATGCTTTTATCTAACCCCGGATATTTTCCTATTAATAATAAGGCAATGCTAGCTCCAAAAATTATAAAACTCCACGTAAATGGCGAAAGTCCAAAATTAAAAAGGCGTTCTGCCAAACCAGCTGTTACGATAGTTACTGCCGCCTGAATAATAAACATGCTGGCAACTGTAATAAATATGAATAGCAAATAAGGAATCTTACCCAGCTGCTTATATCCGGTAATTAAATGTTTCCCGGTTCCGGCTACATATCTGGGACCAAACTCCAAAAAAGGATATTTAGAAATACAGGCCAATAACAACGCCCAAATAAGAATATAGCCATAATCGGCCCCGGCACGAGTAGATTGTACTAAATGGGATACACCAATGGCAGCTCCCGCCAGTAAAAATCCCGGACCGATATTCCTTAAAATTGAAGTCTTTTTTGTTTTTACTGGGCTTTTTTGTGATTTCATGATGTTTCTAAATCAGATTCAGCGAAAATATTTAAAATTTTTAAGAAAAAATTGAAATATGAAGAGTTTAAAGGTTACAGAAAAGCTTTTACGTTTTCAGCATTCAGCGAAAAACTAAATATTATTTATTAATAATTTTTTACTACTCACTAATCACTGCAAATGTGACTTTATATTGCGACTGCTAACTGTGACAGACTTCTCGATACATTTTATTTTTTCGCTGCGCTACAAAATAAAACACTCGAAGTGATATTTTTAGAATTTGTCATCTTATGTTTGTGATGATTAGATTTACGTGAAATAATGATTACATTTTAATAGAAAAAGGGAAAGCAATAGAACCTGGCTTTGTCATCTCGACCGAAGTGGAGAGATCTTTTTTGAAACAGGATAAAGATTTCTCGACTTCACTTCGTTGTGCTCGAAAAGACAAATTATAATCAAAGTTAGCAGAAAAGCTTTTAGGTTTTTCAGCATTCAGCGAAAAACTAAAAATTATTTATTAATAATTTTTTACTACTCACTAATCACTGCAAATATGACTTTATATTGCGACTGCCAACTGTGATAGACTTCTCGATACATTTTATTTTTTCGCTGCGCTTCAAAACAAAACACTCGAAGTGATATCTGATTTAATTCAAAATTCAAAATTTTTCACCTTGGCTCCAGCTTACCACATTTTCAAATTACGAAAGCATCACATCATCACATCATCACATCATCACATCCTCACATCACCAAATTTTCAAATTAACTCAGTTTTTCGATAATGTCAGTATTAAATTCGTGTCCGCCATCATAAGTTTGGAGCTCGAAATTATAAGGGAAAAGGGATTTTAGTCGTGTTTCTTCAACTTCAATAATACCTTTTTTAAGATATTCGTCTTGTGTTCCGTAGAGATAAGTGACTTTGGTATCTTTCAGGAACGCAAAGTCTTTAGCAGTTAATTCAGCAGGAACTTTTCCAGAGTGTAAAATCAGTTGGGCGCAATTTATCTTTCGTTGCGCCAAATAACGAGTGGCTACAGAAACACCTTGCGAATAGCCCAAAACGATCAAATTGGGAACTTTTGCTAAATTTTCTTCCATAAAAACTTCATCTAAATAATTTAGGACATTATCAATTTCAGCCTCTAAATTCTCCCGCGTTAGCCAGGAAGCGCCTACATGTCTATAATCAGATTTTAGATAATATTTAGACTGCGCCTGTGGCGCGATAATGTAGTTTGCATCGGCATCAAGATGATTAAAATGCCGAATAAAATATCGGCTTAAATAGCCAATGCCATGGCAAACCAGCCACACGTTTTTTGTCTTTTCCGTAAACCTGTTTAAAACACTATAGGTATTGGTGATTTGGTAAGAAACCTGTTTTTCGCGGCTCATGCTGTAGATTCAATTTTGTACTTTTACAAAGTAATTAATCGTATTGCTATGAACAAAGAAGAAATCCTGGGAATGTGTGCAATAATGTGTAAAAACACATTAATGGAAACCTTGGATATTGAATTTATCGACGTAGGTGAAGATTATTTAACCGCCAAAATGCCGGTGACGCCAAAAGTACATCAACCCGATGGAGTGTTACATGGAGGCGCGAGCGTTGCTTTGGCAGAAAGCGTAGGAAGTGCGGCATGTTATTTATTTTTAGATACCAAAGATTTTGTGATTCGCGGAATAGAGATTTCTGCTAACCACATTAAAAGTATTAAAGAAGGCCATGTTTTTGCCAAAGCTACTTTTATCCATAAAGGGAGAACCACACAGCTTTGGAATATTCATATCACCGATACCGAAGATAATTTAATTTCGCTGGTAAAATTAACCACCATAGCATTAGCAAAAAAGAAATCATGATGCAAGCGATGGCGTTTTTTAACGTACTAGAAGATCATATCCATAAAAACTTAGCATGTGTAGCTTATCGAAAACCAGATGAAAATGTGATTAAGGCATTTTTGCAAAAAGATAAGCAATCGCATAAAACCACCGATTTTTCTGAAAGTGGATTTGTTTTTTCTGATTTCTGCGGAAGTGAGAGTTTATTAATCCCTAAAGATCAATCTGATGTGATTAGTACCGAATATGAACCAGAACATTCATTAAAAGAAACTTTAGAATACGTTCCTGAAATCACGAATTCCCGCGAACAAAAAAAGCACGAAGAGCTGGTGGCTAAAGTAATTGCTGAGATTAAAATGGGAAATATGAAAAAAGTGGTCTTGGCCCGAAAAGAGCAAAGTCCATCACAACTTTCAGCACTCTCTATTTTTAAAAATCTGTTACAGCATTATCCAAAAGCATTTTGTTATGTATGGTCACATCCAGAAAGCGGACTTTGGATTGGAGCTACACCCGAAACTTTAGTTAAAGTAGAGCGAAACCGCTTTAAAACGATGGCCCTTGCAGGAACACAAGCGTATAAAGGAAAGATAGAAGATGCTGCCTGGACGCCAAAAGAAGTTGAGGAACAGAAAATTGTCTCAGATGAAATTGTACAGAAATTAAAGGATTTTAAAGTAGCTTCTGGCGTAATTAATCTTAGCGATCCTTATACCGTAAAAGCCGGAAATCTGCTTCATATTCGTACTGATATTTCAGGAACTTTAGAGAATGATAATCTCTCTAATTTGTTAGAAAGTTTACATCCAACACCTGCTGTTTGTGGTTTTCCCAGGGAAAAGGCCAGAGAATTTATTTTGGGGAATGAATATAGCGATCGTGAATTTTATTCGGGATTTCTTGGTGAAATTAACTTAAAGCAGGAAGTAAAGCGAAATTCGAATCGCCGAAATCAGGAAAATCAGGCGTATGCCAGCATTCTAAAGCAATCGCAGATTTTTGTAAACCTAAGGTGTATGAAATTAGTTGAAGGCGAAGCTGAAATTTTTATTGGTGGCGGCATCACAGCCGACTCTAATCCAACAGCCGAGTGGGAGGAAACGGTAAATAAAAGTTATACCATCAAATCTGTTTTAGTGCATCAAGACTGAACGAAAAATTAGATCCCACAGGCCCTATAGCTATACGGATAAATCTGTGAACTTTATCAAGTCTTCTATATAAAAAAATCAGTTAAATCCTTTTTAAAGAGGTATGGAAGTCTGCTTTAAATCGTAATTTTGGGATATAATTTTAATACGCGGTAGATTTTAAAACTCCCCACAAACTTCCGCTCGCAAAAAAATAAAATTTGTGAAATACTCTAAAATACCTTTAGCACGTAATGTGGTTTCCCTTTGCGTTTCAAAAAATATAAAACACGTAGTCATATCTCCCGGTTCGCGTAATGCGCCGTTAACAATAGGGTTTACGTATCATCCCGACATTAAATCTTACAGTATTGTAGACGAGCGTTGTGCGGCCTTCGTGGCATTAGGTATGGCTCAGCAATTGCAACAACCGGTAGCGCTGGTATGCAGCTCAGGCTCTGCACTACTAAATTATTATCCGGCAATCTCAGAGGCATTTTATAGCGATATTCCGCTTGTGGTCATTTCTGCAGACCGTCCCATTGAGCGTATTGATATAGGGGACGGGCAAACTATCAGACAGAAAAATGTATATGAGAATCATATTCTGTATTCTGCCAATTTATATTCTGAACTGGTTTTAGAATCTGAAATCATTGA
>CETG01051926.1_pt1 | contig 19382 bp, 15 predicted proteins | sample 361471 | NCBI WGS metagenome assembly CETG01 (sample SAMEA2622696, study PRJEB7988) | marine metagenome | isolation source: saline water (ENVO:00002010), including | reverse complement strand
GACCGCCCATCCGGAGCACCTCGACTCCAGGGTTTCCCCCGCCGGGCCCAATCGCACATGTCCAATTTCTGTCTCGGTTGGTGATGCCCCGTGATACAACTCCCCGTCGATCACCAACCCGCCGCCGATGCCACTGCCAAGCGTAACATAAAACACCGGCGATTCACCCTGTCCCGCCCCGTCACGGGCCTCGCCCAGCGCCGCCGTATTGGCGTCATTGTCAATATGCACCGGCAGCCCTCCCGCTTGATCACTCAACCAATCACGAAGCGGGAAATCGTCCCAGCCCTTGATCTGATGCGAGCAGCAGGTTCGGCCGGTCTCACGATTGATTGGTCCACCGAACCCGACCCCGATGGCACGCACCGCGTTGTCGGCTTGCACCTCCCGCAACGCTTCGGAAATTTGTTCGCGAATCCCTTCCCCGCCCTGAGCCTTGTCCGCTGTAAATCTATGTCGATCAACAATCCGAGCCCGGTCATCGCCGGTGACCACCTGGATTTTTGTTCCGCCAATTTCGATCCCAACGTAAACGGATTCCATGAACGCCGGTTATCCCCTGTGCCGGGGCGGATGTCGAGAGGGGCATTTTGGAATTGCCATTTTCGCCTCGATGGCTTGCACTTCCGCGCATGCATTCCTTGCGTATTTTCAAATCTCTCGCGTTCGTATTATCGCTGTCGATTGCCGGCAGCGCCGTGGCCCATCCGGATCAGGCCGCCGCAGAAATGGCCGACGCGGCCAATGCATTTCTCGCCGCGCTCAAGCCGGAACAAAAGGCCAAGGCCACCTTTAAACTCGACGACAACAACCGCACCCGCTGGCATTTCGTCCCGACAGAGATGCATGCCCGCCACGGGTTGTCGTTCCGCGAAATGCAGCAGGATCAGCAACACATGGCCTACGCCCTGTTGGCGTCCGTGATGAGTGCCAAGGGCCTGCAGAAGAGCGCGCAAATCATGAGCCTCGAGCAAATTCTCCACGATGCCAACCCAAAGGGCCGCTTTGCCCGTGACCCGAAATGGTACTTTGTCAGCATCTTCGGCAAGCCAAGCGCGGAAGGTACATGGGGCTGGCGCTTTGAGGGGCATCACCTGTCGCTAAGCTTTACCGTGGTGGAGGGTCACATTGCCAGCATCACTCCGTCCTTCTGGGGCACCAATCCCGGTAAGGTTTTGGACGGGCCGCGCAAGGGTTTGCAGGTCTTGGCCAGGGAGGAAAACAGTGCGCGAACCCTGGCACAGTCACTCACTAAAAAACAAAGCACCGGCATTTTCGCCGACAAGGCACCTGCCGACATCATCACCAAGGCCGATCGCAAGGCCAAGCGCCTCGAGCCGCTTGGCATCTCCGCCGCCAAGATGAAGAAAAAACAGGTGACTCAACTCTGGGGCATCATCGAGGAGTACCTGCGCAACTACCGCCCCGATATCGCCGATGAGGCGTTGGCCAACCTCGAGAATGTGGATTTGAAGGACATTCACTTCGGGTGGGCCGGCTCGCTCAAGGTCGGCGAAGGTCACTACTACCGGATTCAGGCACCGGACTTTTTGATCGAGTACGACAACACGCAGAATAATGCCAACCACGTGCACTGTGTCATTCGCGATTTGAAGAACGATTTCGGTGACGATCTACTGCGGCAACACTACGAGAAGCACCACAAAAAGTAGCCTCCGATTTCACATCAGACTTTTGCAGGGCCGGGCGTGCGGTTAACGTACCCCGGCCTTGGTCTTTCCATAGCGCTTGGCCAAGCGCAGGCTGACACCCATTGAACGAGACATCGACCATTCCAACTGCCGCTGCAGAACCGATCACACACCCCGAAATTGGGCAGCGTGTTACAATGCAAATCGACGACATCGCATTCGGTGGCGAAGGCGTTGGCCGGGTGGATGGATTCGTCGTGTTCGTGCCACTCGTGATCGAGGGCGAAACCGTCGAGGCCGCTATCACCGAGGTTAAGAAAAACTTTGCCCGGGCCGAGTTGGAAAAAGTCGTCACCGCAGCGGACTCACGCATCGAGCCGGAATGTAAATACTTCGGGGACTGCGGCGGCTGCCAATATCAGCACATGAGCTATGAGGCGCAGCTCGGGATGAAACAAAAACAGGTAGCCGACCTCTTCGAGCGCATCGGCGGCTTCTCGCAGGACAAGGTCGCCCCGGTTATTCCCTGCCCTCAGCCCTACCACTACCGCAATCGGATTCTCGTCCGCAGCCAATGGAACGGCAAGGCGAAGAAATTGCTGGTCGGTTTCCGCAAGCGCAACTCCCACTGGGTGGTGGAGATTGACGACTGCAAGATCGCCGAACCGGCACTCAACGCCCAGATCCCGGAAGTCCGCGCCAACCCGCCCAATCGAGGTGGTATCAAGGTTAATTTGCGGATCACCCCCGAGGACTGGATCGTACCGGATCATTCCTTTTTCCAAACCAACTATTTCATGCTGCCACGCATGGTCGAGGCGGTGCGCAAGCTATTTCAGTCCAACGGCTCGGAATACCTGATCGACACCTACTGCGGTGTTGGCTTCTTTGCAATTGAGCTGGCCAGCTTGGCCAAGCGCTATGCCGGGGTGGAATACGACAAGGGCGCCATAAAGGCCGCCCGTGAAAACGCAACAAAGTTTGGTGGAGACAACGGCGAGTTTATCGAGGGCCGCACGGAGGATTTGCTCCCCGGCCTCCTGTCCAAGTTTGATGCCAAAAATACCAGCGTCATTCTCGACCCACCCCGCCGGGGTTGTGCACCGGCAGCATTGGAGCAACTCCGCGAGGTTCGCCCAGCACAGGTGATCTACATCTCATGCCACCCGGCCACACTGGCGCGGGATTTGAACATTCTCTGCGCAGACGGGGTCTATCGACTCGAGCAGGTCATCCCCATCGACATGTTCCCCCATACCCAACACGTCGAATGCATCACCGATCTGCGATTGAACAAACCAAGTGAACCGGAATCACATGAATCAAAGGACTAAAAACCGCCTTGTCAAAATAGAGCGGTAGGTTTCAACTGCTCCCGCAACCGTTCTGATGTCAGACAACAACAACCCGTTGAATTCATTTGCCGCCACGCGACTGCCCTGGGTGGTGGCCGCAGGTGCGCTGGTGCTTTACCTCGCCACTCTCCATTCGTGGATTAGCTTTGCCAGCCTGCCAGCCGTCTCACATGTGGGTGGTTGGCATGATCTTCCCCAAACCAAGCAACCGCTGCTTTACCTCGTCACTCTCCCGCTGAAGTTACTGCCGGCATCGGCACTGCCGTTAGCGGTGAACGGGCTTGCCGCGGTTTTTGGAGCGCTCACTCTTGCATTGTTGGTGCGCTCAGCCGCCCTCCTCCCACACGACCGCACGAAGGAACAGCGTCAAAGGGAACAAAGTGAACACTCACTCTTAAGTATCGGCCTAAACTGGATGCCGCCGTTATTTGCCGCGCTGATCTGTGGTTTGCAACTCAGCTTTTGGCAGCACTCGACCTCCGGCACCGGGGAAACCCTGAACCTGCTTTTGTTCGCATACGTCATCCGCTGCCTGCTCGAATACCGGCTTGACGACAAACCAAGCTGGCTGATTCGCGCCACGGTGGTATTCGCGATCAGCATCCCGAACAACTGGGGCATGATCGGCTTCCTCCCATTGTTCGGTGTGGCGCTTTTGTGGACGGGCCGCATGCGACTCTTCCGCGAAGGGCTTTGGTTGAAATTGCTGTTCACCGGCATCGCCGGCCTGTCACTTTACCTGCTGCTGCCGCTGGTGGCCGTTATGACCGGTAGCGGATACAGCTTTACCGAGGTTTTGACGGATAACTTGGGGGATCAAAAATCGTTCCTGTCCAACCTGTTTAGCAACCGACTCGTCGTTATGGTCATGGCCTGCACGTCGATACTGCCGCTTCTGCTACTTGGTATCCGTTGGCCGGTCAGTTTTGGGGATACCAACGCCGCCGCATCCGCCATCACCACCGTCCTGTTGCGCTTGGTTCACTTCCTGTTTTTGGTCGCCTGTGTTTACACGGCATTCGACCACCTGTTCAGTCCCCGCAAACTCGTCAAGGCCCAGCAGGTCGTTGGAGTCGGGGCACCGTTTATCACGTTCTATTACCTTGGCAGTTTGTCCGCCGGATATTTCCTCGGCTACCTGCTCCTGCTATTTGGCAAAGAAGATGCCAGGCGCTGGCAGAAACCGACTGAATTTACCAAGGCACTCAACCGCGGAGCCTACGGCGGTCTGTCGGTTGCCGCGCTGGTGGTGGCAGCCTTGCTTGCGTGGCAAAACATCGGTGCAATCTGGGCGCACAATAAAAACGATGTCACCGGGATTTACACAAAGTGGCTTTCGGCCAAGCTCCCGAAAGTATCCGCCGTCCTTTTGAGCGACGGCGACATGAGCCCCCAGCGTCAGCTATTAAAAGCTGAACTGGCCCGATCCAATCGCGAAAATACCCCGCTGCTCGTGGACACACATCGCTTGGCTTCCCCGAGATATCACGCGCGCTTGGCCAAGCTCAGCCCTGCTTGGCCTGCCCTCTCGGACGAAGTCGCTGACTCCGTTCGCGTGGACGAATTCCTAATCCTCGATAAGCTTCACGAGGTCGCTGACAAGACGCCGATCTTCTACACCCATCCCAGCTTCGGATATTTTTTCGAGCAATTTCACGGCCAACCTGAGAATGGGCTCTTCCGCTTGGCCAAGTACGACCTCGGCGGCGAATCGCTGGGCAAACCCAGGCTCGCTTCCACCGCAGCCGGATCGGAGACTGAGCGACTGGCATCGATTAAGTCCACCTTCTCCGACTTGGCCGACGAAGCCGGCGACCTTCAGAAATCCAACTTTCAGGACACGCTCATCATCATGAGTTGGCTGTCCCGAAACGTAAACGCACGCGGAGTGGAACTGGCCCGAAGCAACCGTCCTAGCGAGGCAGAGGCGATGTACCATGCTGCCAACGAATTGTTCAAGGGAAGCCCCGGGGGCAACATCACAGCACAGGCAAACCTACGGCATCTGTTCGAGATGCAAAACAATACTAATCCGGAAATCGAGTTCACCGAAAATCTCGCTGAAATGTTGAGCGAGCAAAACCTGCTTTCGATTTCCCAAATCAATCACACATTAAAAACGTACGGCCCGCTGGATGAACCCAACGCCTGTTTGCTGCTTGGCCAGTTTTTTGAAAGCCAATCCCAGATTCGCCAGGCCTATCACGAACTGGTTCGTGCGACGGAACTGACCACCACTGATCCGGAGCCGCTTCTGTTTGTCGCCAACATGTTCGTCACCTACGGCATGCCCGACAAGACGCAGCCATTCATCGACAAGCTCCGCACAATGAAACAGGCCAAGCCGTTCCAGATTGAACAGGAGATGCGACTAATCAAAATCGAGACCGGAGTTCGCCTCCTCCAAGACGACCTTGAGACCGCAGAAAAATATTTAACCGGGCAACTACAACCCCACATGGACACCCTGCCCGGTCTGCGAACTCTTCTCGGGTTTTACATGGACAACGAGCTGCCGGAGAAGGCACTTCCCATTCTGGATCTTTGGATCAAGGAGAACCCGAATGACATCGACGCCCAGGTCGGAAGAGGCCTCCTACTCGCGCAACTCAAGAAATTCGACGATGCCATTAGTGCGCTGGAGACCGCGTTCGAAGATTCAAGCGGCAGTGCAAAAGCGAACATACGATCCCAGTTGGCAGCCGTGCTTGTTGAGAAAGGCGAATTCGACGCGGCATTGAAGCATATCAACGATGCCCTCGATAACGACCCCGAGTCCGGAAAGTTTCTTTACCAAAAGGCAACCATCTTCATGCAAATGAAGGAACACGAAAATGCCATTCCCATCTTCGATGATCTACTCGCATTGAATGAATGGAATCATGAAGTGCTCGCCAATCGGGCCGAGTCCTTCATGGCCACCAAGCAGTACGCAAACGCGAAAGAGGATTACGAAAAACTGCAATCCCTCACCCCGAACGATCCCCGCATGTACCTAAGATTCGCCCAGATTGCCAAGGCACAAAACTCCGCCGCCGAGGAACTAAAGAATTACGAGTTGTTCCTGAAGTATCTCGAGCAGGATTCCGTGCCGGCCACCGAGCTGGAACAGATCCAAAAACGGGTGGAAGAACTTCGAGCGGCGCAGGGTGCCACTCCGTAATCCATGCGCGTGGCGCATGTCATCACCCGGTTGATCGTCGGCGGCGCACAGGAAAACACCGTCGCAACAGTTTTCGGGCTTCACCGAAAAGCGGATGTCACAGTGCGTCTTTACTCTGGCCCCACCACCGGCCCTGAGGGTTCACTCGAGTCGGGCGTCCGGGATATCGAGGGCCTTTTCCATCTGATTCCATCGCTCATCCGCCCGGTTCATCCACTCCGGGATTTTCTTGCCTACCGTCACTTGGTTCGTGAGTTCAAAAACTTTCGTCCCGACATCGTCCACACTCACAGCGGCAAAGCCGGCCTCATCGGTCGCCTGGCTGCAAAACGAGCAGGAGTTCCACTGATAATCCATTCCATTCACGGCCCTTCCTTCGGGCCATTTCAGGGGAGGGTCGCCAACGCCCTTTTCAGCGAAGCCGAACGATTTGCAGGAACGAGAACAGACCATTTCATCACAGTTGCCAACGCGATGAGAGACCAGTATCTCGCCGCCGGAATTGGCAGCAGGGAGGACTACACTCAAATTTTCAGCGGCTTCCAACTTGAGCCCTACTTGGCCGCCGAGGACGCTCCATCAATTCGGGCGAAACTTGGGCTGCGAAACGACGATTTTGTGGTTGGCAAAATCGCCCGACTATTCGATTTGAAAGGTCACGAAGACCTGTTTGCCATTGCCCCCCGCTTGGCCAAGCGGGTGTCCAATATCCGGTTTCTGCTCGTGGGCGACGGTGTGTGGCGGGAGAATTTCGAGCGCTTGGCCAAGCGCATCGGCTGCGAGGGAAACTTCGTGTTCACCGGCCTGGTCCCGCCCACAGACATCCCGTCACTCGTGGGCGTCATGGATTGCCTCGTGCATCTCTCCCGCAGGGAAGGTCTGCCCCGCGCCCTGCCGCAAGCGATGGCAGCGGGCAAGCCGGTTGTGGCTTTCGACTGCGATGGAGCCGGAGAAGTCTGCATCAACGGAGAAACCGGGATGCTCATCGCCCCGGGTGACTTGGCCGAGCTGGAGGACTGTCTCGAGCGCTTGGCCAAGGACGAGGCCCTGCGACAATCGCTTGGCCAAGCGGGCCAGGCGTTCGTAAAGGAAAAGTTTACCGTCGATCAACTGGTCGGGGACCAGTATCAGCTTTATCAACGCCTGCTCGCCGAGAGTTAGGTGAGGATCGAACTGACGTGCCGACGCTCGCGCTTGGCCGGGCCGAGTTGGTGCTTGACGCCCATCGCAGCCACCATCGTGTTGTAGACGTCGAGCCCCTCAGCCCCGACGTCCATAATCTCGCCGGTTTTGAAGCGGCTATTGGCGCCGGTGATCGCGTGGAACACCCCTGAGAGTTCGCGCTTGGAGTCGTTGTGACGCCCATCGCCGGACTCGGTGGAGATGGTGATCATCGAGTTCTCGAGAATCGACTTCCCGTTGGCTTCCTTATCCGAATCGAGTCGGTTGAGGAAATAGGCCACCTCGCGCATTTTCATGTGGGCATGGGCGCGAAGCTGCTCATTCTTTTTCTTCTCACTGAACTTGTGCCACCACTCGTGACTGCAGCCCTGGTCTCCCGAGGCATTCAACTGCTTGGGATCGTTGAACTCAAAAATCTTCCGACCATCGTATTCGTAGTCGCCCACCAAGCGAATACGCTCACCAGCGGCCAGAAATGTAATCGAACCAAATCGCACGCGATCCATTTGAACGGATAAAGCGTAAAGGTCGGCCATCAGGTGCCACTCGGTGGTCAATTCCTCCAGTGTGATGTCGATACCCTGCCCGCCGGGATCTGCCTGCCCTCCATGCAACACCTTGGACCGAGGCGGCAGCTTCGGCCCTTCGCTGTTGCGATGTTTCATCTCGAAAGCGCGCAACTCATACTCACGGATTCGCTCGAGGTGCTCGGCCACACGAGTCTTGGACGCACTCCCAAGCGGAGAGTTTGCCCCGGTGTAAAACTTGTATTGATCCACCACAGAATCGAGCACGCTACGCTTGAGTCGTTGCTTCCTCGCATCACCATCAGTGCCGGCGTTGACGACACCAAACACCCGGTCAAACAGATCACGCGGTTTTTCCTGCATGGTACCGGCCACCGTGCCATCAAGTTTGTAACTATGCAGATAACGCCCGACGCGGCTGCGCCGAAAGTAGGTTCCCCCGATCAACGTCGGCACCATGCCCGGCGGCAGTCCATCCGGATAATGCGCCTGACGCACGACCTGATCGATTGACGGCCCACCTGCCTTGGCTTCGCCTCCGGCCGGCATCGCCGTGAACGAACCGGTGGCCCCGTCGAAGTGGGCGTTGATCCCGCTGACATCGCATCGCACCTGATCAACATTCCGCATAATGAGCAGCTTATCGCGGAGCGGCTTGAGCGGCTCGAGCACACCATCGTAGCCCTCCTTCTGGAGCGGAGCTGGGATGCCAAGGCCAAAGAAAACATTGAACGCTCGCACCGGAACATCCTTCGCAGTGGTGCTCACCGCGGAAAATGCCATCTCCTCAAGCAACGGCAACCCGACCGTGATGCCACCCAACCCCTTGAGCATCGCTCGCCGATTCATTGTTTTACTCTTCATTGTCAGACTCTGTTTGTGTTTTTTGAACTAAATCGCTTTTGACAATCGCGCGAATCACACTGGCGTACGTACCTCCACCCTTCTGCGACTCCTGATGGATCTTGTCAAGGGCAAGCGCGTCAGGTTGGCCAAGCGGGCGGCCAAGCGCAAACTGGGCCACCTTCCATGTTAAACACTGGTTCACCCGGTCACTGCCTGAGAGCAGGTTCATCAACTCCGCCGAGGTCTTGTATGGCACCGGCTTGGCCGTGCCGGGAAATAAAATCTCGCCATCCTCTCGGAGATTGTTTCCGTGTTCATCCTTCCTATGAAAGGCACCAATGCCATCGAACATCTCCAATCCGTATGCCAGTGGTTCAAACTTGCCGTGACACCCCCCGCAGGACTTGTTCGCCACGCGATCCTCCGCGATCGAGCGCTGCGTCAGGCCCGGCTTGGTCAGCACAGGTGTAGTGTCAACACACGGTGGTGGGTCCTTCACTCCACTCCGCAACAGGTCGTGCAGCACAAACAACCCACGAGTCACCATTGAGGCCTCATCACCGCCGATGGTCAGCACACTCCCCTGAGTCAACAGTCCCCCACGCTCCAGTACGTTCGACAAGTCGTACCTGGCCAAGCCCTTCCCCTTGGCTGGCTCGAGCCCGTAGTGCTTGGCCAAGCGCGGAGTCGCGAAGGTGACTTTCGCGTTCATCAAGTCCGCCAAAGGACGGTTTTGTCTCCAGATGACCTCTTCAAAAAACGCCAACGACTCAGCTTTCATGTCCAGCGCCAGTTCACGGCTCCACCCCGGGAAGCGCTTGGCATTCGGACTCATGTTGGCCAAGCGATCGAGATTCAGCCATTCGTTGGCAAATTCGATCGACCGCTTAACCGCTCGGGGATCCGCGAGCATCCGGTCGATTTGCCCGTTCATCACCTCAGGCGAAAACAAATCCCCGCTCTCGGCCAACTCAAGCAGGGTTTCATCCGGCGCCGCACCCCAGATGATGAAACTCATCCGCGTGGCCAGTTCGTACTCGGATACCGGCCAAAAATCGCCGTCCCCCCTTTGGTTTTCCACTCGGTAAATGAATCGGGGAGACTGCAGCATCGCCTCGAGCATCAGCCCCACGCCTTCTTCAAGCGTTCCGCCGGTGCTCGTCACGGTGGTCGTGATTCCACGAAACGCCGCTACCTCAGATGAGTTCAAGTCGCCCCGTAGGAAATCCCTGCCCATGTTAGAAATAAACCCGCGCATGGAATTATCCGTCGTGTTTAACCGCTTGTCGTAACGGTCGACGAACGACTGTACATCCATTTTTTTTACAATCAAACCTGCCAACGTGGCGTAGGCCTCAATGTGCTTCAAATCGACCTTCAGGTTATAGGCTGTGTTGCTGAATCCATCCGCTCGAATGTCAGACGGCAACAACTCGCGAGCCTCCTTTTCAATGTCGACACCGACGACGCTTTTCACGGAACGGATGTACTCCGACACCGTCAACCGCCGCACCCAGTTTTCCGTGGCACGCCGGTCGAATGTGTGCGCCAATGGATCGATCTCATCAGTCGTCCAGACTGCGCCGTCATCGATCCACTTTCGCAGTAGTTGTTTTTCAGCGGAAGTAAGCGGCTCACGTTCGTCCGGCATATCATCCGACTCAACCACCTCCCAAACCAGACTCTCAGCCGACTTGCCGGGAATGATCGCCTTGTCTCCGTTACTCAACGCGAACGCCTTGGCCTTTTTCGACAGATCCAGCTTACCCTTTCGGGTTGCCGTATCGTGGCACTCGAGGCAATGCCGAGAGAGAATCGGTACAATCTCCTCATCGAAAAACTTTTCCTTCGCGGTTCGCTGATTGGCAGCTAGTTCCACTTGGACACTCTCGCCATCCAGCCCGGCCTCGAAATTTTTTCGCACCTCGTCCGCGCCAAGTTCGCGCCCATACACCGCGACCAAATTATAAGTACCCAGCCACGGCCTTCCCTTGCTCAACTCATTGCCCAGGCCAAGCCTGTAAGTTGGATCCCACCTCGCCGTCCGCCCCCCGATCGACCTGCTGCTGTTCAGCTTTCCATTCAGATAAATCTTGGCGTGACCGGCCGTGTTCCGGGTGAAAACAACGTGCGTTAATTTCAGGTTTAAGCTGCCCGGCTTTGAGGCCAGAGAAGGCAGTCCGTTGTTGCTCGTCTCAGTGGTTCGAAAACGGGCGTCATAACGATCCTCCTCCTGCCCAAGGGTAATATTCCGATTGGTGCTGTTCCCTGAAATCGTGACGATCCGGGCCGGGCCTTCCTGCTTTTTATTGTCGGGCTGCACCCATGCCTCGAGCGTAATCGCCGCAGATCGCTTAACTGCATTTGAGATTTTCGAAGCCGGTTTGACGGAGCGAACCAAAGTCTGGCCGCGAATCTCAAGCCCCCCCTCTGAACGGCGAACATTCTTCGGGTTCTCTATTTTCAAATCCAAAGGCTGCCCCGCCCCGGAACGATCCTTAACCATCTCGCCCTTGGCCAAGCGGAAATCATACAACGCCAGCAATCCTTCGTGAACCCGATCCCCGGCTTGACTAGGTACAATCGCAACCAGCATAGCCAAAGCCAACCATGGAGCGCTTGGTCTTGTGCGAAGGCCGGCCACGCAGGACACAGTTAACAGTTTGAATAGTTGGAAACCACGCATTGTAATGAACTGGGGGAACCATGCTGCACCCCGGACGCCCTGTCAAAAGCCCGATGAAGGACATTCTTCCAACTTTGAATGCGCTGGGCTACTTTTCCGCAGCGCAGACAATCTGGTGCTACTGGAAAAAACGAGGTGATCGCGGGAAAAGAAAAATGGTGGAGCCGACTGGGATCGAACCAGCGACCCCCACAATGCCATTGTGGTGCTCTACCAACTGAGCTACGACCCCACCAGAGGGACAGCGATTGTATGGATTCGCCTTAAGCCGTCAAACGCTTTTTCAAAAACAACAAATCAACCTTTCGAATGACTCATTACGAATTAAATCACGTGGCACTTCACGTCGCTGACGTTGATAAAAGCTGTGACTTTTATCGAAATGTCCTCAAACTCGAGCCGATGGAACGGCCCGCGTTCGATTTTCCAGGCGCTTGGTTTCGGCTGGGGGAATTTCAGGAACTGCACCTGATCGGCGGCCGCGAAGACGCAGTCATCTCTAGACCGCGCAGCAACCATTTCGCCCTGCGCGCAGACAACCTCGACGAGTGGGAGAACTACTTCAAAGAAACCGGACAGGAATACGTGCCAAGACGCACCCGGCCTGACGGCGCCTTTCAAATCTACGTGGCCGACCCGGATGGGTACCACATCGAGTTGTTCACCGGCCCATAAAAGTCGCGCTTGGCCAAGCGGCTACTGCGTATTGAAGCTCTCGGCCAATGCCAGGGCCTTGATCATCGCCTTGGATTTATTGACCGTTTCCTGAAATTCGCTCTCCGGCACGGAGTCGGCCACCCAGCCGCCTCCCGCCTGCACGTAAGCTTTGCCATCCTTCAACAACGCGGTGCGGATGGTAATGCAACAATCCAGATTCCCATTGAATGAAAAATAGCCGACACACCCCCCGTACGGTCCGCGGGTGGTCTGCTCGAACTCGGAGATAATCTGCATCGCACGAATCTTGGGCGCACCAGACAACGTTCCTGCCGGGAAGGTCGCCCGGATCAGGTCATACGGAGTCCGTTCTTCGGTCAAGTTGCCCTCCACCTGTGAAACGATGTGCATGACATGGCTGTATCGCTCGATAATCATTAGGTCCTTCACCTCGACCGAACCGTAGTCGCAAACACGGCCAATGTCGTTCCGGGCCAGATCAACCAGCATCACGTGCTCAGCACGTTCTTTTGGGTCCGCAAGCAGTTCCTTTTCAAGCGCGAGATCTTCGTCTGCATTCCTGCCCCGAGGCCGTGTGCCTGCTATAGGGCGAATTTCAACACGCCGATCCTCGCAGCGGACGTGAATCTCCGGCGAAGCCCCAACCAGCGAGTAGCCTTCGAATTCCAAAAGAAACATGTACGGCGATGGATTGATCGATCGTACCGCACGGTAGACATCGAGCGGCGAGGCATTGACCTCCGCCGAAAACCGTTGAGAACCCACCACCTGAATAATGTCCCCTTCGTTGATATACTCCTTGGCCCTTGCGACGTTTTTTAAAAAACGATCCTTCTCCTGATTGGACTGAAATTCTTTTTCGGGCAACTCCGCCGGGAACGAGACCGGTTTGTATTCGCTCGATTGCTCAAGCAACGACACGACCCGTTCCACTTCCGAGGCTGCCTCGTCGTATATCACCGCAGGATCATCGCCCTCAGAAATGATACCGTTCACGATGATGGTCAGCGTTTGCGCCACCCTATCAAACACAAGCAACTCGTCTGCAATGATGAAACAAACAGTCGGAGTACCCAATTCATCTTCGGGCGGCCTGGGCACGACCGGCTCAATGTCGTGGATGAACTCGTGCCCGACAAACCCAAGCGCCCCACCGGTAAACCTGGGTAAGCCATGGACATTTACCGGCCTATAATTGGCGAGCACTTTTTCCACAACCGCCAAACCGTCGGAAACTTCGTTCTCATTTTGGACACCACCGCGGCCAACGACCTTAAACGACTCGAGAACTTGCCCCCCCTCAATCCACTCCACTTGATCGCCGGTTTGCCGGATCATCCCACGGGGATTGCACCCGACAAACGAATAGCGGCCAAGGTGTTCTCCGCCCTCAACCGATTCAAAAAGAAACGACTCCCCCTGGCCCCGGATCTTCCGGTAAGCCGTCAACGGAGTTTCCTGATCAGCCAACAGCCGGCGAGTGACCGGAATCAGGTTTCCCTGCTTGGCCAAGCGGCAAAACTCTTCCTTCGTTGGGCTGCAAAACTCCATGCGGCAGACAGTCTAAACGGCGCCCCTCACCAAACGCCAACACAATACAGGCCAAGCGCTTGGCCAAGCGGCACTATTTTTTGTAAACCTCCTCCGGATTCACAAGGCGCTCCTCCGTGATATCGAAGTCGCCCTCCCCGGAAATTGAGCGGAAAAAACAGGATTTGTAGCCCTCGTGACAGGCAGCTCCGTGCTGTTCAACCTGGATCAGCAACGTGTCGCCATCGCAATCAAACGCAATGTCCTTCACCTCCTGCGTATGCCCGCTCGACTCACCCTTCATCCAATATTTCTGGCGTGACCGGCTCCAAAAATGCGTCTTTCCGGTCTCAATAGTCGATTTCAACGAGGCCTCATTCATCCATGCCATCATGACCACGCGGCCGGTTCCCTCTTCCTGCACGATCGCCGGGATCAGCCCATCATCGTTGAACTTTAGTTTTTCTATGAACTTCATTTTATATGCTGCGAACTGGTATCCCGTCCGCCTTCAGAAAATCCTTCACATCGGCCACTGTGTATTCTCCAAAATGAAAAATGCTCGCAGCCAGCACGGCATCGGCCCTGCCGTCGTGCAAAACGTCCGCCATGTGCTGAAGACTGCCCGCCCCACCACTGGCCACAACAGGCACATCCACCGACTCACTAATGCGCCGGGTAATCTCAAGGTCATACCCAGCCTTGGTCCCATCGGCATCGATACTGTTCAGAACGATCTCTCCGGCCCCCAATTCGACTGCCTTGATGGACCACTCAATAGCATCGAGCCCGACCGCCTTCCGACCGCCGTGTGAAAACACACCCCATTCGCCGTCACCGGTTTTTTTAGCATCCACGGAAACCACGATGCATTGGCTTCCAAATTTCTCAGCCCCCTCCCGGATCAACTCCGGCTTGGCAATCGCAGCACTATTAATGCTGATCTTGTCAGCACCTGCCTTGAGCATCGTGCCCATGTCATCCACCGCACGGATTCCCCCGCCAACCGTCAACGGCATAAAACAGCGACTCGCCACCCGCTCCATCACATCGACCATCGTGTCCCGGCCATGGGCGCTGGCTGTGATGTCAAAAAACACCATTTCGTCGGCGCCCTGTTCATCATAGCGGACAGCCAACTCAACCGGATCGCCGACATTTCTCAAGCCACCCTCTTCCGCACGGCCAAACTGCACGCCACGTGTCACAGCACCATCGTGCACGTCCAGACAGGGAATGACTCGTTTCGCCAGCATGAAAAGAAAAACCCGGCGACTCGTGCCGCCGGGAAATGACTATCCTTTATCAGGCTGACGTTCAAGTTTGGCGAACACAGCCGGACGGGATTAAGCTGCCGTGAACTTGCCCTTGTTGTTTTTAAAGAGCTTTTTATTCGAGTAAAGCAGCACCCGGATCGAGTTCATCGGGTTTTTGCCTCCGAACTTGTGCCCGGCCTTTTTGGCTGACTCGAAGATCTGCTTGGCATCCAAAGCTTTGCCCTTGGTGACCTCCAACACCACATCCTTGAGAGTGGTCTTATTCTTGGAACGTTTAGCCGATGCTTTTTTTGCGACCTTCTTTACAGTCTTTTTGGCTGCTTTTTTAACCGCCTTTTTAGCTGTTTTCTTGGTTGCCTTCTTGGCTGCTTTTTTTGCTGCAGGTTTGGCGGCCTTCCTTTTACCGGCAGGACGCCCTCTGCGCTTGGCAGGAGCAGCCTTCGCTGATCCGCCCAATGCCGCTTCGATTTCTGCCAGACGCTTTTCCGCACTGGCAACCGTGGCCTGTGCAGAAGCGAGATCCTTCTGCAGAGAAGCCTTCTCAAGTTGCAACGCAGCAACTGCCTGCTGATATTGCTTAACAATGTCTTTGCTCATATACTATATGGTTAACGCGCCAAATAAAGACGCGAGGGCGAAAGGTACAACAATGATGAACCGTGACAAGTTGTTTTATTAGTTAATTTGAACTCAAAATAACACGCTATTAGCGCCTGGCAATATGCAGGCTCATCGTACCGAGCATTATATTTGCCACATTTACCGAACTGAATCCGATCTCATCCAAAATATCTTTTACACCACCTTGAGCAGGGTATTTTTCCAGCGAATCCAGAATATAAGCGTACGCCGAGGCACTACCACAAAACAGCCAACCGAAAACAGGAAGCGCCCACCTCAAATACTTATAGTACAACCCCCGTACGAATCGATTTGGTGGTTTTCCAAAATCGAGTATAGCCAAGCGCCCCCCGGGTTTTAACACCCTGAAAATTTCCTGAAGACCTGTTTTATAATCCGCCAAATTTCTTAAACCGTAGGCAATCGTCACAACATCAAACTGCCCGTCGCCGAACGGCAGTTGAAGGGCATCCGCCTGGTATAATCTCGATTGGCCAATATTGCACTTGGCCAAGCGGCGTCTGGCGACATTCAACATCGCTCCATTCATATCCACCCCGGCCACTCTACCTCCCCGCTTGGCCAAGCGGACGATCAAATCTCCTGTACCACAACAAACATCCAGCGCTTGTTTGCTTTCACCAAGCGCAACTAGTCGTGCCATTTTACGTTTCCACAAACGATGCAACCCGGCGCTTTGAATATCATTCACCAAGTCATAACGCATCGCAATGGTCGAAAATAATGCATCGACCTTTTCAACGTGGGCCTGGTTACTAAACTCATCTGCCACTCTTTGCCATTCTTATCATTCCCGTATTCCCACTGCGAGAAAATCCACAAATTTGACGAATCAGGTTTGATTCAACCACCGCCATCACAGAAAGTCGCCGGGATGTTGTCACTGGAACAGGCCGTCGAAAAAACTCTCGCTTCCGTAGCGCGGATGGAACCTGAATTCGTCGTGTTGAATGAAGCCTACCGCCGATATGCAGCTCAGAATTTGCATGCGAACGTCTCAATCCCTGGCTTCGATAATTCGGCGATGGATGGCTATGCAGTCATCAGTTCCGACTTGAAGGGCGCCAGTGAAAAAACGCCAACCTCTCTACAAAACATCGGAGTTGTTCCTGCCGGAGATGGGCCGGATAAGAAAATCACCCCGGGGTGTTGCATGAGAATATTCACCGGTTCACCCATACCCGAGGGTGCTAATGCTGTTGTCATGCAGGAGAGTTGCGAAATAAATATGAACAAAAATCGTGTCCTATGCGCGGACGAAGTTAAGCCCTGGGAAAACATCCGGATGAAAGGGGAGGACGTTCAAACCGGCGACCAACTGCTTACGAAGGGACAAAAAATCAACACAGGAGCACTCGGACTCTTGGCGGCAACCGGCCATCACCAAATCAAAGTTGGCCGCCAGCCGAATGTGGGAATCATTTCGACCGGTAACGAATTGGTCGAAGCGCCAAAAAAATTAACAACCGGCAAAATATACGAAAGTAACCGCACCATGCTCGCCTCGATGGTTTCCCGGTCCAACGGGGTACCGAAAATATACCCAATTGTTCCGGACAATTTGGATGAGACATCTTCGGCACTAAAAACAGCCTTTCAAGAAAACGATATCATTCTCTCTTCCGGTGGAGTTTCCGTGGGTGATCATGACCATGTTAAACCTGCCATTGAACAGATTGGCGGCACGGTTGACTTCTGGAAGGTTTCCATCAAACCGGGAAAACCGTTTGTCCTTGGCCAAGTCAACGATCGAGCCTTGTTTGGACTGCCCGGCAACCCAGCATCGGCTTTGGTTACATTCCAACTACTTGTTCTACCCGCGTTATTAAAAATGCAGGGCGCTTCCGACTGTCGCTTGGCCAAGCGCCGAGGTGAATTGACTGAAGAATTCGCCAACAAGGGAGACCGTCGGCATTTCGCTCGCGTGTCGATCAACTCTCAGGGGCAAGTTGTCAGCACTGGAGGACAGCGATCCCACATGTTGGGCAGCTTGGCCAAGGCCAATGCCTTGTTGGACGTACCGCCGGCCAGCCGCTTGACCAAGGGGGATTTAGTTGAAGTATTAATGATCGAGGACTGATATTAGTCCTCCTCCTTTTTCAGGAGTTTCAATTTACTGAGCGCCTCTTTTTTCTGTTCGTCCTCTTCCCGGATAACATCTTCAAGAGACCGCGCAACACATTCGTGGATTAATTCCGCCACACTTTTGCTGGTCACGTTTGCAGCGGACTTTAAGGCATCCAGCAATTCGGGAGGCAAGACAACGAAGGGCGGCTTTTTCTCCCCGCCAGCCTGTTTTGGCTCCTCAACCTGCTCATCCTCTTCCATTGCCTCTCGAAATTTATCCCGAACAAATCCCACCATTTGTTTACCTTCCGTGTTGGCGAACGATTTCACCTCCTTAAGGAAACCTTTCGGAATCCAGGACTGTTTTTTCTTCTCTCCGCTGTCTGGCGATTCTTCAGGCATGTTACTTGGACATCTTCGCGATCAATCGATCGTTTAACTCACGTGCAGGATTATAACCTGCGGCACTGAGTTTTGTACTTAACGCAGCGACCTCTATCAAACGGGCCAAAGTACGACCGGGTCGTACGGGAATACTAATGTGCCGAACCTTCACCCCGAGAATTTTCACGTGTTCCTCGTCCATTCCCAGTCTGTCCACATCGTCCGACTCTTTCCACCCCTTCAATGTCACCACCAAGTCCATTCGTTTTTCCGTACGAACACTCTTGGCCCCGAACATCGCCCCCACGTTAATAATGCCAATTCCCCTCACCTCCATGTGATCGCGTGACAATTCGGAACTTGTACCAATGATCTCGCGACCGTCCAGCAGGGTGACTTTTGTCACGTCATCCGAAACCAGGCTGTATCCTTTCTCGATTAACTCAAGTACAGTCTCACTTTTTCCGATACCGCTTTCCCCTCGAATCAACACGCCAATGCCGTGGACATCAACCATGCTGCCGATCACCGAATCACGGGGCGCAAAGAGCAAATCAAGCTCGATAGTAGCCAAATTGACAAACCGCATCGTCACCATCGGGGTTTGAAAAATGGGCACACCTGCCTCGTTTGCAATCGACTTGAGCTGCTTATCGACAGGCAGATTTCGCGTATAGACGATGCAGGGAATCTTGTAGGAACAAAGTTTTTTATACCGCTTCGTTCGCTCACTTACAGACAACGACTTGAGGTAATAAGCCTCAGCGTTGCCAATAACCTGTATACGCTTGTACGCGATATATTTTGTGAATCCAGCCAAAGCCAAGCTCGGTCTGTTGACGGTCGGTTCAATAATCGTCCGGCTTAAGCCGCTTTTCCCGGCGACCAATTTCATTTGAAGCGGGCCGGCTTGCGCTTCAAAAAAATGCTGCGTCGAAACTTTCTCCCGCTTGGTTTTCTTTTTTGCCGGCATGATTACAGGTTAAATTCCGGGCCAAGATAAATGTCCCGCGCGGTGGGATCGTTGACGAGATGCTCCGCCTCGCCCTCACATCGCACATCCCCCTTGTGGATGATATAGGCCCGGTCGACCAGTTTAAGAGTTTCACGTACGTTGTGATCGGTGATCAGGATTCCCATCCTGCGCTCGGTCAGGCTCTTTAGAATTTTCTGAACCTCGTACACTGCAATGGGATCAATGCCACTAAACGGCTCATCCAAAAGTAACATCCGGGGAGAGGTGACCAGTGCCCGGGTGATTTCCAATCGACGTTTTTCGCCTCCGCTTAACGTGTACGCCTTGCTCTTGGCGAGTGACGTCAAGTCCAATTCCTCCAGCAAAGATTTCAAACGGGCCTTCTGCTCGACCTTATCCCTCGTGCAGGTCTCCAGA
>CETG01188029.1_pt1 | contig 19464 bp, 17 predicted proteins | sample 361471 | NCBI WGS metagenome assembly CETG01 (sample SAMEA2622696, study PRJEB7988) | marine metagenome | isolation source: saline water (ENVO:00002010), including | reverse complement strand
TCGAACATAGTTGTCTCAATGATCACATTTGAAAGCTACGGTCCAGGATCACCTCTCGTCAAGGTACCTTCTGTCTTATCTTGGCCTTGCCATACTGGAAGAGTAAAAAAGAAACAAGCTCCTTTGCCTGATTCAGACACTACCCAAATTCTTCCTCCATGTACTTCTACTATCCTTCTGCATACAGACAATCCAATCCCAAAACCTGATGTGGCCTCAGAAGTTTGAGGTAATCGAACACGATCTAAAAATATTCTTTTTTGTTCTTCAGCAGGAATGCCAGGCCCTTTATCGCAAATGCTTACCTCTACCCATTGACTAGTTCTGTGAAGCATTGTGATTGAAATTTTTCCTTTATCTTCTGAATATTTAAGAGCGTTCTCTATGAGATTTAATAGGACTTGTCTAATCCTTCTTTGATCAGCATAAATACTAGGAAGATCAGCAGGGATATCTGTATTAATTCCAATACCTCTGTTACGCCAAAGCTTTTCAAGTTCTAAAATTGCCTCTGCAGCAATATTTGCCAATGTGCTTTTTTGCGGATTAAAAAGGGCCTCCCATTTTGTACTTCCTACTTCTAACAAATCTTTAGAAAGTAATTCTACGTCTTCTAAGCGTCTTTTAAGAACTTCCTGTAATTTCTCAATTGATATTTGTCCAAGCTTTTGGCTTTGAACCGCTAACCCTGCAACCGAAATAGGGGTCCTTAACTCGTGAGCGACCATTCTTAAAAGTTTTTCTTGAGATTGAATTTGATTTGTAAGTGTTTCGTTTTCTTGTCTGAGTACTAAAAGTTCATCTTCTAGTAAGAGTTCTTTTTGAGACCGGTTGTTTTCAGATTCAGAAGAATTTAAGTCAATATTTGGAGAGTTTACAAAACCTTCTTGCTGCCATCTTGGAATCCAACTTTTTAATTGTTCAAAGATGCTGCTTCCTGCAAATATTTGCTTAGGCGTTGGGAACAGTTTGATAAGAGCTGGAACAGCAATTAATCTGTGCAATTCTAGGATTTCAGGGTTCTCACTCGGATCTATTAATTGAAGAGAAACTTCAAAATCACACTCTTGACTTTCCAGATATTTGATAAGAGAGCTTAAGTCACCTCTTGAAAGATGTCGTCGTCCAGCTACTAAAAGTAGCTTAAGGTGTTTTTTCTGTTTTATTTCTTCCCCTTGCAAAACAGTAAGGCTTAAATAAACTTTGCCATACCTTAAGGTAGAGCGATCAAATTACTGTGTTTTTCAATAAGTAGATCGACATCTTTTTGTCATTAATACCCTAAAGCATGTAAGTATTGTTCAAGTTGTGAATAGCTTCATTGCTTTTCATCTGAAAATAATCACTACCTTGAACCTTTGAGACTTTCTATTCGATCATTAATCAGGCCATTAGGTATCTTTTTCCTTCTAGGACCTATATTCCTTTCAGGTTTTAATGCATCTGTTTTTTCTGCAGATAAATCTAAATCCAAGAATGAAACTTCTAAGACAAAAGTTGCAACTAAATCAGATACTTTTTTATATCGACAGATTGGAGTCAATATTTTATGCAGAGCTCGTTTAGCAGATATAGAGTTTCCAAAGGCTATTGGAATATCGGCTGCAACTTTTGCAGATGTTATTTTACAGAAACATGATGGTTTAGTTGAGGAGATTCCAGACACAAAACTTTCTGCCAAGCAATTGTACTTAAGCGCAGAAGTTCAAATAATTGAAGGGGCATTAAAATTCTGCCCTGATAGTATTCCACTAGAAGCTAAGGAGAAATTTAATGAGTTTGTTGAACGACAAAATAAGAGCAAAAAGAAGAAATAAATCTAAATCTAAATAAAACTTTTTTAATTTAAATTATCTAAACATAGAACTGACAGAACTTTCTTCATGAATCCTCCAGATTGCCTCTCCAAGCATATTTGCTACTGAAAGAATTTTTAATTGAGGGAAATAATTGTGGTTAGCTACTGGAATGCTATTGGTAACAATTACTTGTTCAAAAAGTCCTTTTGATGAAAGTCTTTCGTTTGCAGGTGGAGAAAATACAGCATGTGATGCACATGCAATAACTCTATTCGCTCCTTGTTTTCTTAGTAATTCGGCTCCTGCGCAAATTGTTCCTCCTGTATCAATCATATCGTCAATTAAGATTGCTGTTTTATCAGCAACTTCACCAATAACGGTAAGGCTCTCTGCAATATTGTGACCTGATCTTCTTTTATCGATAATTGCTAGAGGAGCATCTTTCATTTGTTTAGCAAATGCTCTTGCCCTAGCAACTCCTCCAACATCTGGAGAAACGACGACAATTTCTTCTAAATTTAATGTTGATAAGTAATCAACTAAAACGGGAGATCCATATATATGGTCACAAGGAATATCAAAGTATCCTTGTATTTGTGCGGAGTGAAGATCCATCGCAAGTACTCTGTCTACTCCTGATTGGACAAGTAAGTTTGCAGTAAGCTTTGCTGTTATAGATTCCCTCCCTGCAGTCTTTCTATCAGCTCTTGCATAGCCATAGTAAGGAATTACGGCAGTAACTTGTCTGGCTGAAGCTCTTTTGCAAGCATCAACCATAATCATTAGCTCCATTAAACTATCGTTAACAGGAGCACATGTGGGTTGTATTAAAAAAACATCACAGCCTCTGATTGATTGCTGAATTTGTACATACAATTCACCGTCTGCAAATCTTTTCGAGACAAGTGGAACATCATTAATTTTTAGATATTTTGCTATCTCTTTTGCTAAAGCAGGATTTGAACTCCCACTAATAAGGCGAAGTCTTCTAGTGTCGTGAGAGCTCCCCCCTTCTTGTTCTGTATTTGTTGCGGTGAGAAAACTAGTCACTTCACTTTCGCAGCAAACGAGAACTTTTGTTTCCCAATCGTAGGACTGTTTATGCAACTAACCAAACGTATTAATAACCTTATGTTCGGACGATGATTTGCAATATGATTTTTTTGCTTGGTGCTGGCAATCTGACTGAGGCTGAAATATTGCCTGGATCCATTGCAATATCAAGCTTTTTTGAATTGCCACTTATTAAAATTTCTACTGAGCAAACTCCTGTTTCAGTATTTAACTCATTGCCAAATCAAAATGGGATTTCACAATTAATTGGAGATCCTGCGATCACGTTTTCAGATGGTAGTTCCTGGATGGAAGCTTTAGGTGCATGGAGGAAGCCAATCGTCCTCTTAGTAAAATCCCTTCCTTCTGGAGAGGTCCCTGGCCAAGCTCCTGCTTATTTTGCTTTAGCGAGGAGCCTTTCTGTACCTGTTATTGGATTAGTTCAATTGGGGGGTATTTGGGAACCTAAAAAAAGGTCTTTAGATGGATTGCCTTGGTGTGGCGGCCTCTTAGATGAAAAAGTTCAATCTAACAACGAAAGTAAAAATATAAATAGTAGTTATTCAATGGATATTGTTGAAGTTGGCGCAAATCTTAGAAAAAGGATTATTCAAATGGGAATATAAGATAACGGCTTAAGGTTATAATTTTTTATTTAATAATATCTTTGCTTGAGAACACTTCAAAATAATTTGTTAATCTAATTATTTTTTGACCATTAAGATTTATTAGTTTGAAACTAGTCTTGTTTTACATGCCAAGATGTTTTTCTTGAAATTATTATTTTCAAATTGATGTATTCCCTTTATTCCTATTGGTAATTTAAATTTTTGAATTTAGTGAAATTTTCTCAGGTGAAATTCGATAATATGGGTTTGTTTCTTCAGGTAAGATCTGATGGATTACATTGCTTGTAATCCATACTCCTGCAATGAATACCCCTATTCGATGCAGAGTCTTCCCAGGATATTTACCTAGCAATTGAAGTAAAGCATATTAATGTGCTTTTATAAAGTTATTTTAGGTATCCAAAATTCAATTTACTCTTCTTCTTTCTTTTGTTTAGATTTCTACCCTGATGAGTCAAAATACTTTAAATTTGCCACGTACTTCAGGTATTTTACTTCATCCAACCTCGTTACCAAATAGCCCTTTTTGTGGAAGTTTTGGATCTCCATCAAGAGAATGGTTGAAATTATTAGCTAAGAATCAAATAGGGGTTTGGCAATTTCTACCTATAGCCCCAACAGATTCAACTGGATCTCCTTATAGTTCTCCATCAAGTTTTGCTTATAACCCTTGCTTCCTTGATGTAAATGATTTAGTAGAAGAAGGATATTTGCCTTTGTCTGTACTTCAAGAGATTTCTAAACTTACTAGTAAAGAGAACTCACATTTTGACTTTAAGCTAGTAAATAATTTCAGTAATCAATTAGGTTATTTTTTAAGAGAATATTGGGAGCATCAACACGAAGAAAAACATATTGAATTTGAAGCTTGGTGTTTAAAGCAATATTGGCTTGAAGATCATGTTCTATTTATAGAACTTAGGAAACAATTTCAAAATCTTCCTTGGTGGGAATGGCCAGAACCTTTCTTTAAAAAAAATATGAACGAAATAAATACCTGGCGTAAAAATTTTGAAACTAATTTACTTGAACATCGATTAATTCAATGGCATTTGGATCGTCAATGGCAGGCATTAAGACTTATGGCGAAGGAGCTAGGGGTTTTGCTTCTTGGTGATTTGCCGTTTTATGTCTCTAGAGACAGTGCTGATGTCTGGAGTAATCGTTCATTATTTTCAATCCTCACTAATGGAGATTTGTCTCTGCAAAGTGGAGTCCCTCCAGATTATTTCTCCGAAACCGGTCAGCTTTGGGGAACGCCTGTTTATCGTTGGAAGAAGCATAGTTCTTCTCGATTTCGTTGGTGGAGAAGAAGATTTAAACGTCATTTTGAGCAGGTCGATTTGTTACGAATAGATCATTTCAGAGCTCTCGATTCATATTGGGCTGTTCCAGGTAAGAAAGAAACTGCTCAAGATGGTTTTTGGAAACCTTCCCCTGGACGACAATTGCTTAGAAAATTACAAAATGATTTTGGAGAAAAGCTTCCTTTAATTGCTGAAGATCTTGGAGTAATTACACCTTCTGTTGAGCGTTTGCGAGACTATTTTTATCTACCTGGCATGAAAATTCTACAATTTGCTTTTGACGGTAATAAAGATAACCCTTATTTACCTGAAAATATTCATGGTAATTCTTGGATTGTTTATACAGGTACCCATGATAATGCAACTACTAAAGGCTGGTGGAATGAATTAGATCAAGATACAAAAAACCGTTTATTAGAAATAGATCAGACGATAGGAGAATCAACCTCTTGGAAATTTATAAAAATGGGTTTATCTACTTCTGCAAGTTTATTTATTGCACCTATTCAGGACTTGCTTTCTTTAGATAATAATGCACGTTTTAATACTCCTGGAACTATTAAAGATAATTGGAGTTGGAGGATGCCAACATTTGATGAAAATCTATTTGAGGCTTTGAGCAAATATCGAGATCTATCAATAAGTTGTAATCGCTTATTTAAGGATGCTAAGAAACTTTTATAAGGATCATTTTAGGAGGTTATTTATTGTTCTTTTAAAAATTCCTTTTTTTCAATAACTACCTCTTCTTTACTAATTGGTTTTGTATCTAAGGTTTTTATGTCTGCAAGGAACTTTTGATATTTATTCAGGGTTATTATGCTTGTAAACATTAGTATTAAGTAGACTAGATTTCCTTCCCAAGAGGCAAATATATTTATATTCCCAGGTGCAAATACTTTGAGATTGTTATTATGGATAGTTTTTTTTGAATGTTTAAGAAAAATTTTAAGCCTATCTTTAGGAAGGCCTAATTCGAACTCTATTGCTTTTAGCATTTGCTTTAGATATGTTCTTTCTGGAAGGTATTTATCATGTCCATTCTCTATCGCTTCTAAAACAAATTTAGAGATCTTAGTTTTCCTTGAAAGCATTTCTAGACTTATTCCATTTTTCATTCTTTGGGCTTTAATAAGTTTGCAGGTTTCCATAAAAACCTCTTTGTAATCTGAAAGATCATTCTTCGTTGATTCATGTGGTCTTCTTCGTAACCATTTAAATAGTTCCATTTTTAAATCAAATTTTCTCATTAAAGTATTTTTCCCACTCTTCATTAATTAGTTCCCTCCATTCTCCTTCTTTTAATCCATTAAGCTTGATTTCATCAATGGCTATCCTTTGCAAGTCAATAACTGGATGACCTAGCTCATCAGCTATTCTTCTTATTTGTCTATTTCTTCCTTCTTTTATAATGACTTTGAGCAAACTCTTTTTAGGGTGGGTTGCTAATAGATTTACTTTCGCAGGAATAGTTTTTTTTTCATCAAGTAATATCCCTCTTTCCCATCGATTAATTGTGTCGCTGCTTGGCTTGCCTTTAACCCAAACTTTATATGTTTTTGAGTGACAATAACGTGGGTGGGTTAATTTAAGTGTTAACTCTCCATTATTGGTTAGTAATAACGCTCCTCTACTGTCTTTATCCAATCTTCCAATGGGATGAAGCCCTTGATTAATATCCTTTGGGATTAGACTTAGGACGGTTTTTCTCCTGAATTCATCATTGCAACTGGTTATAAAACCTGCAGGTTTATTTAAAAGAATAACTTTTGTTTTGTTTTTAAGGCATAGATATTTTCCATCAAGGCTTATTTTATCTTGATTTGGATCAGCTTTATCACCTAAGAGTGCTGTTTCCCCATTTATTTTTATACGTCCTTCATTAACTAAAAATTCTGCATTTCTTCTTGAGCAGACACCAGCTGAGGATATTATTTTTTGAACTCTTTGTTTCATCCTGAAATGATATCGTGTTTATTCTAACTATTGATTTTTCATGCTCAATGAAAAAAATAGAAATATTCTTATTTAATTTTCATTGTTTATAGATAGTCATCAATTTCCTTGATCTCCCCAGATTCTAACTGAACCATTAAATCTTTTATTGCTCTCCACATAACGATTCCAAACAATAATGCGTTTAATATGGCGAAAATAGTTGAATTGAGTAGGGAAAAATTGAATATCTGAAGCGCTGCAGAGAAAATTAAAGTAAGCCCTATAAAAAATCCAAGCCAACTAGATAGTGTTTGATTTGATGCTAGAGGTAGCGGTGATTCTTTCTCTTTTTCCCAGCTCTTTATCTTATCTCTCATTATATAAGCAAAGGTAATTCCGCATATTAACGATAAAAAAATACCAATAGCTAATATTTTTATGAGATAGTCTTGATTTATCCTGTATTGAGATAATTCTAAAATCCCAATAAATAATGTGTTGAAGCTCATGAGTGTCATCAGTTAATAGGTTAATTGTATAAAGTTGACTTCAGAATTTTCATAAATAATACTAACTTGTAAGAGGGTTTAAATTTCTAATGATTCCATACCCTATTGTTGAAGGTTTGAATTTTCTTTTTATTACTTTAATTAGCCTTTTTAATTCGAGAGTATTAATTTTCTCATCTTTTATAAGACTCATTAATAAATTCTTTCTTATTTCTTTTCCTTTTTCACTGACCAGTAATTTAAGTCCAGCCTCTGCAACAGGAATCAGTTCTTTTGCTGGAGATGATGAATCTTGGATTAATACATCTAGCAGATTTTCAACTCTGTCTACTCTTATATTATTACTCTCATCAAATATAACCTGTAAAAGAATGTTTAGCATCTCACTGTCATCTGATGTCAGCAACCTCTTGGCAACATAAGGGTAAGCTAACTTGATTATTTGAAAGTTGGAATCTAATGTTATCGCTAGTCCCTCTTGGCTTACTACAGCTCTTATAATTAAGGCAAATCTTGCAGGAACTCTAAAGGGATAATCAAACATCAATTCAGAGAATTTATTAGTTATCTCTTTAAAGTTAAAAGATGAAACTTCCTTATTTAAGGCTCCTCCAAGAACTTCTTCAAGTACAGGTTCTATTGGCTTAAGGTCTTGATTTGATTTTAGAAAACCTAACTTTTGAAAATTCTCTGCTAATAGGTTGAAATCTTGATTAATTAGATTAACAATTGCTTCAGTTAAAATAAGTCTATCTTGGTCTGATATCGAATCCATCATTCCAAAGTCAACATATGCTAAATGTCCAAGGTCATCGGTAGATCCTTTTAACGCAAACATATTCCCTGGATGCGGATCGGCATGAAAATATCCAAACTCTAAAAGTTGTTTTATGCCGCTTATAACCCCTGTCCTGATTATGGAACTTGGATTAATATTATTTGCTATTAAATCAGCTCTGTTTCTAACCTTTACTCCATCAATCCAACTTGTTGTGATAATTTTATGCGATAGTATTTTATGTTCTACATTGGGGATAATAATGGCAGGATTATCATCAAAGAGTTTAGCAAATTTCTCTGCATTCTTCGCTTCTTTTTTATAATCAATCTCTTCAAATAAACTTCTACCAAATTCATCAATAATCTCTCCTAGCCCAACACCTAGATTTAGTGGAAGTAAAGGTCCTGTTATTACTCCAAGTATTTTTATTAATACAATATCCCTCCTGATTATGAAGTTAAGATTTGGTCTTTGGATCTTAACTGCAACCCATTTATTGTTTAATAACTTTGCTTTATAAACTTGCCCTAAACTAGCAGAAGCAATTGGCTTGTCAGGAAAATACTCGAATAAATCATCTGCTGAAGAACCGATTTCACTTTTAAGTATTTTTAATGCTTCATTATGGTCAAATGGGGGCAAATTATCTTGAAGATTTGTCAGTTCCTCTAGCCAATCACGTCTAATTAAGTCAGGTCGAGTAGAAAGTGCTTGTCCTACTTTGATAAAACAAGGGCCTAGATTTGTAAGAGTATTTAATAGGTTTTGTGCAAGTCTTTTTTGAACTTTTGCGTCTTTGCTTGAACCTTGGATTAAAAGTTCAAATAAAAGTATTATTAGTGTTGTAATGATTTGGAAAACTCTAGGGATCGCTATCCAAGGTCTTAACAATAACCAAAACAGATCTCGTCTAAAGTTGTATCTCATAACAGTATTTTTTATCAGATAATTTTTTTGTACGTATAACTGATTGAATTATATTTTATTAGAAATAATTTTAATTTATGAGATAAGTTCATGTTGCTATCGGGTTTACTAACTTGGAATAGGGGTAGAAATCTATTTTTGCCAGCTCATTCCAGAGGAATGGCTTTGCCAGACGATATCAAGAAACTACTTCTTAGAAGGCCTGGGATCTGGGATTTGCCAGAGCTTCCTGATTTTGGGGGGCCTCTGTTGGCCAATGGTGCAGTTGCCGAAAGTCAGAGTTCATCTGCTCTTGATATGGGTGTGAAAAAAGGTTGGTATGGAGTTAATGGTGCAACCGGTCTTCTTCAAGCTGGACTTTTGTCTATTGCTCAACCTGGTAAGGCTGTTTTGGTACCAAGGAATGTTCATCGCAGCATTATTTATGCTTGTGCCCTTGGTAATTTAACACCAGTATTTTATGACTTACCTTTTTTGATTGACAGGGGTCATTACCTTCCTCCTGACTCAAGCTGGATTGAAAATATTTTGAATTCAATTAAACAAATTGAAGATGAGATTGTTGCGGCAGTATTGGTAAACCCTTTTTATCAAGGTTATTCAATTGATTTAAATACTTTTATTAGGAAATTGCATGAAAATTCTCTTCCTGTATTAGTTGATGAAGCACATGGAACTCATTTTTCTGCAGGATTGGATGAATTACCTAAATCAGCATTATCTTGTGGTGCCGATTTAGTTGTTCATTCCTTGCATAAATCTGCAGGAGGTCTTGCTCAAACTGCAGCTATTTGGCTGCAAGGTGATCTTGTTGATCCTGTCGTAGTGGAAAGAAGCATTGCATGTACTCAGACATCAAGTCCTAGTTCTTTGTTATTAGCTTCTTGCGAATCAGCATTGCGTGACTTAAGAAGCCTTAAGGGTAAGAAAAAATTGGAAATGAGAGTTTCTAAAGGGAGAGAGATTTTTAATGAACTTCAAAAAAAAGGGGTTCCTTTACTTTCTAATCAAGATCCATTGAAGTTGATTTTGCATACTGCTAAGGCTGGTATTAATGGAATTGATGCTGATAATTGGATGATTTCTAGGGGCATAATTGCTGAGCTTCCAGAACCGGGATGTCTTACTTTCTCATTGGGTTTAGCTTCTCATAGAGGGCTAGTTAATGATATTTGTAAAAATTGGGAAGCTCTTTTGTCTTCTAAATTAGAGAGGGAAACATTACCTTCTTCTTTCTCTAAACCACCATTCTCTTTGTTAATGAGGCCTCTTCTTTCATGTGCTAATGCTTGGAGGTCTAATTTTCAGGAATTACCAATTGAACAAGCCGTCGGAAGAATATCGGCTGATTTAATTTCTCCCTATCCACCTGGAATCCCAATGATTATCCCTGGACAACTGCTTGATGCATTAACTGTTGATTGGCTAATGAGCCAGTGCAAGGTTTGGTCAAAAGAGATTCCTTTAAACATCAAAGTAATTACTTGAATTTGCGCCTCGATATTTATGTTTTAACCTTTATACATAATCTTTATTTTTTAGATATTTCCTTGTCATCACTTTAATTAATTATTATGATTCTTAGTTTCGTAAATAAGCGCCTTAGTAGTGGATTGGCAGTCGGTTTATTTGGTTTAATAATTGTGCTATTAGGAGGATGGTGGTTTACTTTATCCTTATGTTTAATTGTTAATCTCGCTTTATTAGAATTTTTTAGAATGTCAGAGTTTGCAGGTATTAGACCAGCAACTAAAACAACACTTGTAGCTTGTCAAATTCTTCTTTTGTCAACTCAATTAGGTATAGAAGAAATTATTTCAAATGATATAACAGCTGCTGTTTTACCTTTGTCAGGAGCTGCGATTTGTGGATGGCTATTACTTCAACCTTATCCTGGCTCAATAGCGGATATTGCAGCCTCAATATTTGGTTTATTTTATTTGGGTTTCTTGCCAAGCCATTGGTTGAGATTAAGGAATATACTTGATATTAATTCTTTAACCATGTCTAAAGAAGTTAACATCAACTTCTTTCAAAATATAAGTTTTGGGACACAAATTACGTTGATTTCTTGTCTAATGATAGTTGCCTTTGATATTGGTTCTTATTTTGTGGGACGAAATTTTGGACGTAACCCTTTGTCAATAATTTCTCCTGGAAAAACAATTGAAGGTGCTATTGGGGGATTTATTTGTTCAATAATAATTGGTATTTTAGGGGCTCTATTTTTTAGTTGGAAAATGTTTCTCTTGACAGGAATTATTCTTGGCTCATTAATAGCATTATTTTCTCTTGTTGGTGACTTAACTGAATCTATGATGAAAAGAAATGCGGGTATAAAAGACTCAGGTAATGCTTTGCCTGGTCACGGAGGTATTCTTGACCGAATAGATAGTTATCTTTTTACACCACCTATTATTTATTACACTATAATTTTAATTTTCCCTCTGATTCCTAATTAATAATTTTCTTTTACTTCTGCATGCCCTTTAAGCATTATTAATCCATCTAGTATTTGTGATTGTTCGATATAAATAGAGTCTTCCATGGGTATTTGATAATTATTTGAACTATCAGTTGCCTCTAGATTTATTTTGCCTGAATTTGCAGATATTTTGAAACTATTAATTGCAATTTCATCTTGCCCTGAACTTTGACCTTCTAATTCTAAAATATTTTTATTTATTTTAATTGAACTTATGTAATCTTTCTCAAGGAGTTCGAGCGCAATTTTTTTGCTTAACCAGTTCCACTTCGAATTATTTAATGCGTGTATCAAACTGCTTCCATGCAGGTGAATATTACCTTCAATTGTAAAGTTATCCTTAATAACTATTTTGCGTTTAGATAAATCTAATTTAATTTCAATTGATTGACACTTTAGGTCAAGATATTTAATTGGAAGCTTATTAAAATCGACATCTTTTGAGATTACATTTATATTGGAAATTCTGCTATTGAAAATCCTATAATTTAGCTCCTTTATATCTACCTTGATTGAGCCCACTCTTTTGCAGCGAGTTAAAATCCACACTTTTAGACAATTTTCAACAATTTTAATTAGAGGATTTTTCATTAAGTAAAAAATTAATTAAAAGAGCCAATTAGAAATTCTCCAGCCATTCATCAGCTATTTTTTTAGGCCTATCTAAATGAGGAAGATGTCCGCATTCATTTAATTCATTTAGAGCCTTCCCTAGGTATTTCATCGATTTGTTTCTCTGGGGAGCTTTTATTATTTTGTCTTCCTTTCCCCAAATTATTTTTGTTGGTTGACTGGGTATTGGCTTTTTGTTATTTGCTACCCCTCCGTTTTTGGCGAATGAAGCTAAAGACCTTCCCCAACCAGGAACATTTAAATGTATTGAGGCAATCTCTTCTTCCTCTATACCTACACTTTTTTGGGGATCTGCGAAGGATTGCCTGCATAAGCTTTTTCTCACCCCACCTTGTTTTAAAAAACAAACCCCAATGTGATTTATAGGCCAAGGTATTTTTGTTTTACTTTCTGTTAACCCAGCCGGTGAAAGTAATAACATCTTATTTATCTTTTTAGGATTTCTTCTTGCCAATTCCATTGATATAGTTCCACCCATTGAAGCTCCAATAATACCTACACTCTCTTTATCAGTAAGCTTATTTAATAGTGAAGTTAAGTGAGATATTATTTTTTCAAACCCATAATTATCATTTAATGGTCTAGGACAGAATCCAAATCCATATAAGTCTGGAATTAATAAGCGATATTTTTTTTCTAAGAAAGGGACCAGTCTTCTAAACTCTAGAAAGCAACTGTCAAATCCATGTATTAGTAGTAAAGGTTCCCCCCTTCCTGTAATTGCAACTGGATATTGTTCTGAACTATTGCTTGAGAAGTTTTCTAGATATAACCAATCAATTTTTGATGCAAGATAACGACCTTTAGAATCTTTTAAATTTTTCTTTATGTAATTTAATTGCTCTTTATTAGTTCCACTTGGAGGAGAAAATACAGTTTTTTTAATTAAAATCACTGCTTCCCTCTAGTTAAATTATATCTTCCTAAGATGTTTTCTGTAGTCTTAAATTTTAGCATTGCTTTGTGCAATTGTTTTTGATCTAAAGTAAAAGGTAAATCATTAATCCCATTATTACTTTTGAGTACAAATTCACATGCTTTTTTTATTTCACTATTACTTATATCTTTTAACCCTAGAGACTCTATTGATATGGGAGTATTTATTTTACAGAGAAATTTCATGAGTTGTTCTTTTGCTTGATTCGCTAGAAGATTTTTAGAATGAACTTCTTCAAGGTGCAATTGAATAAGTATTCCAACTCCAACAATTTCACCATGAAGAGCCTTTTGTCTGAATCTCAGTTGAGTTAGACCATTATGGATTGGATGAGCAAAAGCTGTTCTGCATTTTTCTCCACCTATACCACCTATCAATCCAGCTGTTAGAGCACATCCTTCTGCTACTCTTACCCATGAATCACTCCCTGGATTTTTAATTGCGTCTAGTCCATCAATAAATAATTGATCTCTAAGAACTCTCGCCATTTGAACAGCTTGCTGAACTAATCCATCAGTACTTGAACTACTACTTAAAGATGCTTCATACCACTTGGCAAGAGCATCTGCGATACCGCTTGAAAGTGTTTGGGAAGGAGCTTCCCTGATAATGTTGTAATCAAAGATTAATAAATCAGGACATCTTTTTAGAACTTTATCTTTTATAAAAGCACCATCAGATGAGTAGATATTTGCTAAGGCTGTCCAACCTGCACAGGTAGAGGCACTAAGAGGAATAGTTATACAAGGTATTGAAAGTCTATCTGCAATAAGTTTACCCGCGTCTAGAACTTTCCCCCCTCCCGCACCAATTATTCCATCACAGTTATTTTGTTTTGCAATTTTATATATTCGATCTAGATCTTTTTGACAACAGTCATATTCTAATTCAGCAGGAATAGCGTTTAAATTTTTGTTTTTTAGGTCTTCAATTAGATCAAGTCTAATTTTTCTAGTTGAAAAACTTCTGCCTAGAAATAATGGCCTTTTAGTGATTAAAGGAACTAACTCTTTGCCATTTATCCATGCTTTCTCTCCTCTAATAACTTTCGATGGAGATATTGAATGAGAGTAATTACTATGCATCAGCTCAATCTAAAAAAAAACTGAGGTTATATTTTTTTAGATTCCTGCTCTTGCAAGTTCAGGTTGAGTATCACTTTTTTCAATCTTATTTACGATAACTTTCTTCTCTTCATTTACATCTACTTTTATATTGTCTCCATCTTTAATTCTTCCTGAAAGCACTTCTTCTGCAAGACTATCCTCAAGAAGTCTCATAACTGCTCTTCTTAGAGGTCTTGCTCCATAGGATGGGTTATATCCTTCTTCTACAAGTCTTTCTTTAAATGAGTCGGAAACTAACAATGTTATACCTTTAGCTTTAATTCTAGAAAATACTTCTTTCAGCATTATTTCTGCAATATCTTTGACCTCATCTCTTGTGAGCTGTCTAAAGACGATTATTTCATCAAGACGATTTAAAAACTCTGGCCTAAAGTACTGCTTTAACTCCTCATTAACAAGAGACTTGATTCTATTGTATTGGCTGTTCTCAACACTTTCTCCAGAGAATTCAAAGCCAAGTCCACCCCCACCTTTCTCAATTACTTTAGAGCCAATATTAGAAGTCATTATGATTAGTGTATTTTTAAAATCTACTGTTCTTCCTTTTGAGTCTGTAAGTCTGCCTTCTTCTAAAAGTTGTAGAAGAAGATTAAATACATCTGGATGAGCTTTTTCTATTTCGTCGAATAGAACAACAGTGTAAGGTCTTCTTCTTACCGCTTCTGTTAGTTGGCCTCCTTCATTAAAACCTACATAACCAGGAGGAGATCCAATTAGTTTGCTAACTGTATGCCTTTCCATAAATTCAGACATATCTAGACGAATCATTGCTTCTTCGCTCCCAAAGAAATACTGAGCAAGCGCTTTTGTTAATTCCGTTTTACCTACTCCCGTAGGTCCAGAAAAAATGAAACTTGCAATAGGTCTGTTCGGGTTCTTAAGGCCAACTCTTGCTCTTCGTATGGCTTTTGAAACAGCTTTAACAGCTTCGTCTTGGCCAATTAATCTTTGATGAAGTGTTTCCTCCATATTTAATAGTTTTATTGACTCACTTTCTGTGAGTTTCTGCACAGGAACTCCAGTCCATGAGGCAACAATATGGGCTATATCTTCTTCATTGACTACAGGTGAACTCAATTTGTCTAAACTTTTGTTTGGCAAATCTGCTGCAACATTTTTATCTCCTTGAATTGTTTCGTTAGAAACATTTGATTCCAATTTAGGAGCACTTTCTTCTTCTTTTCTAGTGTCTTGCAATAGAGATCTTATTTTCTCTCTTAGTTCAACTTCTTTTTCTCTTAGCTCACCTGCTTTAGTGAAGTCTTGCTCTCTTACAGATAGTTCTTTTTCTTTTTGTACTCGTCTTAATTCTTTGTCTACTTCTTTAGCCTCTGGAGGTAGTTTTGAGTTGAGCAGACGAACTCGACTCCCTGCTTCATCAATAAGATCTATAGCTTTATCGGGTAGAAATCTGTCTGAAATATAACGATCACCAAGATTGGCAGCAGCCTCTAATGCGTCATCAGTAATTTTTAATCTGTGATGTTGTTCATACCTTTCTCTAAGTCCTTCTAAAATTTTTATTGTGTCTTCTATTGATGGTTCTCCAATCATGACTGGTTGAAAACGACGTTCTAGAGCAGCGTCTCTTTCTATATGTTTACGATATTCATCTAATGTTGTTGCTCCAATACATTGGAGCTCTCCTCTTGCCAAGGCAGGTTTAAGAATATTTGCTGCATCTATTGCTCCTTCGGCTGCTCCTGCTCCAATGAGCGTATGAACTTCATCAATAACCAAAATTACATTTCCAGCTGATTTTATTTCTTCCATTATTTTCTTTAAGCGCTCTTCAAATTCACCTCGATATTTTGTCCCTGCCACCAGAAGACCTATATCTAGAGTTAACACTCTTTTTTCCTCAAGAATGTCAGGAATATCACCTTGTTGAATTCTTTGGGCAAGACCTTCCGCAATAGCAGTTTTACCAACTCCAGGTTCACCAATTAATACAGGGTTGTTTTTAGTTCTTCTTCCTAAAATCTGAATAACTCTGTCTATTTCATCATGTCTGCCTACAACTGGGTCTAATTTTGCTTCGGCAGCAAGTTTAGTAAGATTTGTTCCAAACTCGTCGAGTGTGGCTGTTTTTGCAGAGCTTTTCCCTGATCCTCCTCCTCCTCCTGCCGTAACTTCAGCTGTTTCTCCTAGCATTCTTATAACTTGTGTTCTTACTTTAGAAAGATCTACTCCTAGGTTCTCAAGAACTCTTGCAGCTACACCTTCTCCCTCTCTAATTAGACCCAACAAAAGATGTTCTGTTCCAATGTAATTATGACCTAGTTGCCTGGCTTCTTCTAGTGAAAGCTCTAAAACTCTTTTTGCTCTAGGAGTAAAAGGTATTTCAACGGCAACAAAACCTGATCCACGTCCAATGATCTTTTCAACTTCTACACGGGAGTCTTTAAGGTTTACACCCATTGATTTGAGAACCTTTGCGGCCACTCCAGTTCCTTCTCCTATTAGTCCAAGGAGTATCTGCTCAGTCCCCACGAAATTATGTCCTAGACGCCTTGCCTCTTCTTGCGCCAGCATAATTACTTTGATGGCCTTTTCGGTAAACCTCTCAAACATTTGTCAGTAGGTCACTTAATCTTTATCTAACCTATCAGGATCAAGAGTAAAATGTGTATGTATTACCTTTTAGATATAGCTTAATGGTTCGTTTATTTTTTGTTTTTGAAGACCTTTAAAGATACCTTTAGCGGGAATACGAGGTAAAAATTAGTACGGTAATCCCTACTGACTTAGTTCTCTATTTATCGTGGTTGATAGCTTATTAAATCATGCGATAGTATTAAAGCATCACTACCATCTCTATAGTAATTCTTTCTTTTTCCTGAAAGCTTAAAATCTAAACTTTTATATAGAGCTTTTGCAGATGAATTATTATTTTTTACTTCTAAAGTAGCTTTATTAAGGCCTAAACTCTTTGCTCGAAATAACAATTTAGATAATATTATTTTTCCTTTGCCTATTCCTTGGTGATTCGGATGAACTGCTATGGCTGTGATTTGCAATTCATCCATAACAATCCATCCGCAAGCAAAAGCAATTAGTTGCGACTTGTTAATGAGCCCAAGACAAAGTCTTTCTGAATCAGTTAATTCTTTTTTCCACTGTTCTTCGCTCCAAAATCCATCAAGCGCTATTTCGTCAAGTTCAATGCATTTTTTTAAATGATGAACATCAAGTGATATAACCTTCATTTGAATCATTTGATACTTTTAATAAGGTCTTCTTTCTTCATACTTTTATCCAGATAAAGATCTTGATGACATTTTTGCTCTCTTTTTAATTCATTATTTCTATGGATCACTTCAGGCCCTTTGAGATTGACAGGGATCTTGATAGTCCTAATAAAAACATATCTCCTATAACGACCGAACTTGATAAACATGGTTCGTTATCTGTCGGTGGATGCAGACTTAGTGATCTTGCAAAAAGGTATGGAACGCCCCTTTACGTTTTAGATGAGGCAACAATAAGAGCTTCTTGCAAGTCCTACATAAATGCCTTTAAGAAACATTACCTTGGCTCTGGCTTGCCTCTTTATGCCTCTAAGGCAAATAGCTCATTAGCGATGAGTAGCCTTATGGCTAATGAAGGCTTAGGCCTTGATGCAGTATCAGAAGGTGAATTGATTACTGCATTAAAAGGCGGAATGCCTAGCGACAAGATAGTTCTTCATGGCAATAATAAATCTGCTAGAGAGTTAAAACTGGCTTATGAAAATGGTGTAACTATTGTTATTGATAATTATCATGATATTGAACTCTTAAATAAAATTATTAGTCCTGGAAGCCCCTCTGCAAACCTGATTCTCCGTTTAACTCCTGGAATAGAGTGCCATACACATGAGTATATAAAAACAGGCCATTTAGATAGTAAATTTGGCTTTGATCCTGATCAATTAGAAAATGTGTTAAAAGATTTGAAGAATTTCAAATGGGCTAATTTGAAAGGATTACATGCTCATATTGGATCTCAAATATTTGAATTAGAGCCTCATATAGATCTTATTAATGTTTTGATTGATGCGATTTGTCTAGCTAAGGAAATTGGCCATCAAATTACGGATTTAAATGTAGGAGGGGGCTTAGGAGTGAGATATACGTCGTCAGATATTCCCCCTTCAATTGAAATGTGGATAAAAACTATTTCTTCAGCTGTTAGTAATGCTTGTAACTTAAGAAATATTGAATTACCTAGATTGCTTTGCGAACCTGGAAGGTCGCTTGTAGCAACTGCTGGAATAACTCTTTATCAAATTGGATCAAATAAGATTATCCCTGGTCTAAGAAAATACATCTCTATCGATGGAGGAATGAGCGACAACCCTCGTCCAATTACTTATAAATCATTGTATTCAGCTTGCCTTGTTGATCGTCCTTTAGAAGAAGATTGTGAAAAAGTTACTATCGCTGGCAAACATTGTGAATCTGGAGATGTCTTGTTAACAGACTTTTCTATACCCTCCCCTACCAGTGGAGAAATTCTTGGGGTTTTTGGGACAGGCGCTTATAACTTTTCAATGAGTTCTAATTACAATAGAATTCCTAGACCTGCAACTGTAATAGTTAATTGTGGGCATTCGGAATTGGTACAAAGAAGAGAAACTCCAGAAGATCTATTGCGATTAGATGTTTTACCAGATCGCTTTCTGGCAATTAATTAGGTAAGTTTAAATAAGGTTGGGATGTTTGAGTGAACTTTTGGTGGCTAATAAATATCCGAATATTGCTTGATGTACTTTTTGCTTGTGGACTTGGAACTCTGCTATTTGCAAGAGTTAAGGAGCCCAGAACACTTTGGTTGTTGCGTGGATATTTATTTTTAGTTTCGTTGGCTTGGTTTGTTCAACGATTTGCAAACCTTCCAATTACTTCAAAGTTGATAGACGCATTGGTTTTAGCGTGTTCTTTATCTCTAGCAATTCTTTGGCAAGGAGAATTGAGACGTTTAATGGAATTACTAGGTACTGGACGTTTAGCTGTTCTTATGGGAAACCCCCAGAAGGAATTTCGGGCAAGCTCAACTACTGTCACTCATTTAACTGAAGCAGCTGGACGTTTATCTCAAAATAGAAGGGGAGCTCTTGTCGTAGTTGATATGGGGAGTGATTTGCGTCCTGAAGATTTTTTATACCCTGGTATTCCAATCGACGCTCAGCTATCTACAGAATTATTGCTTAATCTCTTTGCCTCTGATACACCCCTTCATGATGGAGCGGTCTTGGTAAAAGGAAATAGAATAATTTCTGCAGGAGTGATTTTGCCTTTATCTCGGCAAGGAATTAGTAGATATGGAACAAGACATTTGGCTGCTCTTGGGATAAC
>CETG01020180.1_pt1 | contig 19520 bp, 13 predicted proteins | sample 361471 | NCBI WGS metagenome assembly CETG01 (sample SAMEA2622696, study PRJEB7988) | marine metagenome | isolation source: saline water (ENVO:00002010), including | reverse complement strand
ACTAACAGAACATATTATGTAATTGCACCAGGTAGAGTTACACAACCTGAGAACTATGGTGGTACATCATTCTTCGATGGTAGTGATCAAACTAGATTGATGCTTGCAACCTCTAGAGAGAACGCAGCATCTGGTATCTACATCTATGCATCTGAGACAGATAGTATAGACAAGGATGTTGAGATTGATCTTTATCAATTCGTTCTTGATGACAAGTATGATCTACACAATTACACTGGTTTCTTTAGTGGATCAGTTAATGCTGGTATTGAAACAACAGTATCTCACATCTTTGATGTTCCTAATGCTGGTACTACACCTCATAAGGCATTCATTAGAGCTATTGAGGGTGGAGATCTACCTTTAGTTTCTATAACTTATGAGAATGATTCACAGGTTGCTGTTACTGACACTAGTGATTCTAATGTTGGTAGAATCAATCCTAACATTGAATTCTTCACTCGTTATCAGAACAATAAGACATTCACACTTCATAAGACACATGCTGATGCAATTAACAATGTAAATCCAATTACATTTGCATCTGGTCAGGCAGGATTAGAATTTAGTGTTTATTCTAACAAGCGTCGTTCGCCAATGCGTTTCGATCCTACTTTCACTGATGCTACTGCAACAAATGGTAAGTGGTACATCCAGTGTAAGGATCAGGTAACTGGTGTTAGTGATCCTACAGATAATATCTTCTGGAGAATTAATGAAACAGATTATGCTGATAGACAAAGATCCACTGATATGTGGTATGAGCGTCTAGATGATACTCGTGAGGCAGATGACAGAACATACAAGATTCGTATGGTCATTCCTAAGTATCTTGAGAACGCAAGAGATCCTATTAATGGATTTGTTCTTAAGACAAGAACTGATGACACACGTAAGCTAGTACCTCAGAAGGTTGTATTGAAACCAGTTGTAGGTACAGTATATGGTGCTCGTTTCGAGAACCCAGTACAAGCAGGAGAATATATTGGATACGATGCATATGATTTTCAGATCAATAGTCTCAATGTAGATGCACAATATGATCCATTTAAGAAAGATCAAACTGGAGCAGGTATTGAGTATAGAGCATTCGCAAGGTTTGCTTCTGGTATTCAGGCAACTATTCAATCTGGTCGTTATGTAGAAGATACACTAGATCCTTCTATCAAGTATCTTGAGTTGAATCTATATGACCATGCTGTTGATACTAGAAACTTCCCTGGATTGAGGAATGAGACATTTACTACAGTTAAGATTACTTCTCCTCAGGGTGGTAACTTTGTAACCAGTAAGGTAGATAATACTTCAGGATCTCCTAATTCTATTAGTTTTGCTGGTAATTCTTCTGGTTTAGCTAACGTTCATGCATATTACACTGTAAATGGTAATCATTACATTATTATCAAGAATATTCGTGGTGGTGATCTAGAGTACAGTGAGTATGCCAACACAAGATTTACTCAAGGTAATGTTTTTGCTGACATGCTTGAGGATCAGGACATGGGTAAATCGCTTCCTCTAAAACAGCAAATCGCAAAAAATAATCCGCAGTATTTTTACAAGCAAAACGGTGCAAACGTTTATACTATCACACCAGGTGATCGTATTCAAGATGATGCTGGTGTTGAATACTATGTTGATAGTGTTGAGGATGCAGGAATTATTGAAGATACATTCTATATCTTCGGTTATGAGACATTGCAGAAACGTATCGCAGGTCAGCAAGATGGTATTTACTATCTAACTGCACTACGTGGTAATATCTCACCATTCCCAACTGGTGCTGGTGTAACTAATAACTTCAAGAAGTTTAAGTTCTCACAACCAGTCAGTAAGTTATATCCTCTAAACTATAGAAACGATCCTCTCTGGTTTAAGAAGTCTGGTACATCACAAGAAGAGAAAGATTACTATGCTGGATTAATTGATCCACCACAGGCATACTCTGCTGCTGATAACTATACACATGGTTTAGTTACAGTTAATGACTTTAAGAATTCTACAACCAGAGAAATGGTTGCAGATCTTACAGAACAACCTGCATTCTTGTTTAATTCTTACACTGGTAAAAACGCAATTCAGGCACAGGAAGGTAATGCTACATCTGGTTCTGAAGATCGTACAATCTCTATTTCTGGTGACAGCACAGTTCTTGTAGATCAGAGATACTATGTTGAACTTAGACGACCATCTATTGCTCGTGCAGGTAACCATACATTTGAATATCTTGGTTTTGGTCCAGGTAACTACTCAACTGGTCTACCAGCTAGACAGGAAGTTGTATTAACACCTGAAGAAGACTTCTACGCACAGAGTAAGAAACAAGATGCTGGTATAGTATTCTACACTGGAATCAACTCACAAGGTGACTTGTATATTGGTAACAGAAGAATCAATGCTATTACTGGTGAAGAAACATTCATCGATTCTGCACGTCTTGTAGATGATGGAGATGAGGATGATACACTAGGCGGTCTAGTTACTACCTTCGATACTCCTGTAACATTCAACCAGAATATTACAGTTGTTGGTGGTGATGGTGAGCTAGTCAATACATTTGAATCACCAGTTACTATTGCAATTCAGGATTCTGATTTAACACAGCAACGTGATGCATTAATCATCCGTTCAAATGTCACATCTGTTGATCCAGTCACACAATTAGAACAGGATGAGCAATTAGACAGAACTGCATTCTCTCCTCCTACTGATGGTGATATTAGAATCAGTAAGAATAGAATACAGTCTGCTATCTTTGGATTTAATCCTAGAGGTAACGGTCAAGCATATATGATGCAGACTCATACCGTTTCTGGTATTGCATCTAATGCTACTCCTAATCAATCTCCAATGATTGCTCAAGGTGGAACTAGAATTGATGTATCTCAGTTCATTACTTATGGTGGTGTACTCCCTGCACCTGGCGACATTCTATTCAAGGGATCTGAAGTTGGTAAGAGTGGATCTCTTGCATGGATTTATTCTAACTACTTCTCTCAGATTGCTAACAATCAACTTGATAACATTTCGTTTGATGGAACAAACGTTGTTAAGATCTCCTTCAGAGACTTTAATACTGGTGTTGCTCTAACAAATACTGATCTTGGTATTACATCTGCATCACAGATTAGAATCAAGAACTTCTACTATGATCCTAGATTAAATCTAACATGGCAAGTATACAACAAACCTGGTGATGCATTTGATCCAGCTAATAACTACTGTCATTTCCAAGTTATTGACTTAATTCCACAGGATACACAAGCTTGGGAAAATATTATTTCTGGAACTGCAGTAGGTTCTGATGAACCAACTATTGAGTTCTCTAACTCTAACTTCAAGGAACTTGGAGTCATTGGTTCTGAGGCACTTAGAACTGAAACAGAGACTATTGGTGACTACAAGTTAGGTATCAACACTATTGTTCGTGCTGCTAGGGATGCATATAAAAATGCATTTAGTTCTATTGAGACTGAACCTCGTGCAAACCTTGATGTTGTTGGTAACGCATATATCAGTGGTAGAAAAACTGGTGACTTCTTAGGACATGAATTGTATGCTGATCGTGATAAGACTGCTATTGATGATGCATTCATAGTTGGTGGCGATAGTGTTACTGAAACTGATGAAGCAGTCTTCCGTGTAGCTACTACAAACAATGGTCGTGTTGGTATTAACGTTGATAACTCTCAACTTGATAGAGCATTAGTTGTTGACGGTACATCTAGATTTACTGATGATGCTAGATTTGAGCATGATATCGAAGTCAATGGTGATGATGGTACAACTGCTGAAATTAGAACATCACAGACAACAGGTACATTTAATCTTGTAACTGATAGTACATTTGAAGGTACATTAAATCTTGCTGGTGATGCACAATTCATTAATATTGGTAATGAAAGAACTGCTACTCAGACAGTTAACCTATTCAATAAGGTAACTGGTGATCAGTTCCTTAATATTGGTACTGCTTCTTTACACAGTAACATCTTTATAGGTACTGTTCCTGAGACTCTTACTTCAGAGATCTCTAAGGTAGAGATTGGTGGTGCATATACCAATACTAACGAAGATTTATCTTATACTAAAGTTAAGACTAGAAACTTTAGAGTTGATGGTGATATGTGGCTCGGATTCCGTAGAGGAATTGGTGACACTGTATCACTTAAGTCACAATCATCACAGGTTGATTTCTTATCTAACACTGGTGGTCCTTCAATCCTTAACTTTGCAACCAATGCATCTGAGATTAATATTGCAGGTCAAGGTGGTACAACTACAATCAATAACCAACTAAAAGTTATTGCATCTGCACAATTTGATAGCAATATCGTATTATGTGGTGGTGTTGCTTCCTTCTCATTCGTAGGTGAAAGAGGACAACTTGGTTCTACTATCAATCCTCATGATGATGGTGTTATTAGTCAAACTTTATTCAATAAGAATATTGACATCCTGAATGTTATCGTTGTAGCTCCTACTGATGAAGGATACAATGAAGTTGATACTGCTGGTCAAGGACCATGGGGTGGTTCATTCTTCCAGAATGCAAAAACTGGTCTTGGTGGAAACCCAGTGGTTGAACCACAGGATCTACCTGCTTTAACTGGTACTGATGAATATTATCTACCTTTAGCACAACAACCTGTTAAAGCTAATGGTGATCCATACTTCTCTACTAACGATTATCTCTTAATCGATAGTCCTGTTAATAGTTCTACTGAGCATCCTGAACTTGTACAGATTGTTGAATTAACAAGAATTAACGTAGCTCCTTACTTTGTTAAGGTTAAGCGTCAACCTATTGGTACATTCACTACTGTTCTTGACACTCATCCAGATAATACACCTATCTACAGGGTTAATGTTCAGTTTGATGCCACATGGACAGAACAGGCACTTGATGGAAATGGTCCTCAGGACAATGTATACCTTGCTGAGTTTGGTGGTAATTTAACAAACAACGATTATGTTGTTGTTGGTCGTGATGATGGTACACCATCTGGTGATGGTATCGATGATTTTGGTGAAGTAATTAAGGTTGTTACACCACTATCTCAGGAAGTTCAGAAGTTTAAAGTATCTAAAGATTGTTCTTTAGGTGACGCTGGTGATGTGTTTATTATTGATTCTACAACTGGTGATACTTACATTGGTGGTGACACTATTGTTGAAGGTCAACTCAATCTTAAGGGTGGTTGTGGAACTATCAGTAGAGGAACAATCACTGGTACTATAACACCAGATACTGATGATGTTGTAACCAGATATATTACTGGAATTAATTCTACTGACATTGCTAAGGTTCAAGTTGGTGATTCTATAAGGTTCACTGGCACTGTTAGTGCAACAATGTTTGGTGATACTAGAATTGAGGAGATTGATGCTACTCGAATCTTACTGACTAAACCAATTGTTCTTAATGCTACATTAACGAACATTAGCTTCACAGCTGTTAAGAATGAAGAGTTTATCATTCAGAATGGTAATGAGCAAAATACTCTATACTTTGACACATGTGCTGCTACCATGGAAATTGGTAATCAGTATAGAAGATTAGATGTTACGAGAGTTCTTCCAGATAATGAGACTATTGCAACTACAACTGCAAGATACTCTGGTAATGAATCTGATATTAGAGTTTACTCTTATTGGGTTGATCCTCAGACTATTAATGCTAATGGTCCTGTTACAACTCTATCTCTAGATGCTGCTACTGGATCCATTGCTGGTTCTGTTTATCTAACAGTTGACTCTATTGGTGAAGGAACTGGTAGATTTGCTGAAGGTGATCTAGTTGTTGTTGGTGATCAAGTTGGAATTTCAAATGGTGGTGTTTATAGCGGCAATACCCAACCCAAATGGGAGATCATGCAAGTTGCTGCAGTTGATGTAGCAGGTAAGGTTCTAAGATGTTTACCAGCTCAAGAAGGAACAACCGCTAATACATTAACTGATTATCTAGCTACTACAACAACAGTACGAAGAATTCTTAGACATCCTGAGTCATCTAACCTAATTGATATTGAAACAAGAGTTCGTGGTGGTGCTGATTTCTGCTCTGTCATTCTTGACAACGGTAGAATTGCACAAACTAAGTTTGATTATCTAAACTGGTTCCGCTTCTATGATAAGGTTAATGATTCTAGTGAAATATTCTATGTAAATGGTGGACTATCAGGTAAGGTTCATACAGCTATAATGGATGAGACCATCTTAGATGGTTCTACTACACACAGAAATGGTGATCTAATCCTTAATAAGGACTTCACCATGTATGGCGGTACGATTACTGTTAAGGATTCTGTTGGTAAGACTAACATCTTACGGGTTGTTAATGATGATGGTCACGCAGATCACTCTGGTTCTATCTACTTTGATGCTGGTGTTATTGGTAGAGGTGACATCAAACTTTATTCTTCCTTCGGTCCTGAAGAAGTTCTAACTGTTGGAAATGAAGTAACATTCTCAGTTGATATCTACGGTGACGCAGAAATCAGTAATTCCTTACAAATTAGAGGTTTAGCAAGTGAAACACCATCTAAGACACCACAATTCCAGTTAAATAACTTAGGAACCAATGGTGCTGATGACTTCATCATCAATAGAGATAATTCTATTGACGCTTTTGGTATTACTAACTACTACACCAAGACTGGTGGTAGACATGCACGTTATATCTCTTCTGGATCTGACGCTGCTGACCTAAACCTAGAAGCTAACGTCACATACTTTGCTAATGTAACTGATCAGACTAACTTGATCTGTTTCTTACCTGAAAATCCACAGACAGGAGATGAAGTAAGATTCGTTGAAGTTGGTGGTAACCTAGGTTATGACACAATGCTAATTGTTAGAGCATTAACTCCAAATACTAAGGTACAAGGAGATGCTGGAGGAACTACAATTGGTTTAGGTGGAACAACTCCATATAACTCTGGTGAATTGGTAGTACAAACAGCTAATGCTGGATTTACTCTGGTTTACCTAGGAGGAACAGATTCACAAGGCACCATCGTTTCTTCCTCTGTACAAGGATGGTGGTTAAGAGAGGTTTAATCAATGACTTTCTATAATAGAGTTAAAGCAAGTAAAATCGCCCCAATAGGTACTATTATACCTTGGACGGGCGGTACTGGTCAAGGTAATCGTCCCGTGGATGTTCCTAAGGGTTGGATTATATGTAGTTTAGGTAATGCTGAATTAGATGCTGCTGATTATCCTCTTCTAGCAGCAACATTAGGGAACCAATATGGACCATTTCCAGAAGCAGGTTCTAATTTTGAGATAGGAGTTAATTTTGGATTAGTAAATGATTTTCCATATAATAAAGATCCTTCACTTGGACATGTTGATAGATTTGGATTGCCAAATCTAAATCAACTTAATTTGATTGACATTGAGGGATCTAGAATGTCATCTACTGATCTTTTACATATCGGACAGTATATTGGTCGTAATGGTCCTGATGCTGTACAACCACCTATTCTCCTTGAATCTGATGTAAATATTACATTTACAATGGAACCATCTTCTACACTAGCTGGTAGAATTACTCTTATAACAATGGATGATCCAATCTATTTTGATACAATATATTCTGTTCCAAGAAAATTAGGTGTTGTACATACTCCAGAACATAGTCATAGACCAGCTAGTGATTCTGATTTTGATCAGTTTTGGTCTGCAACTCCTGCTGGTAATGGTGTTATGGAATTCCTACCTGGTAGTGGAATAAAAGATAGTAGTCCAAATTATGTTGCTATTGCTCCTGCTGGTCATAAAAGTGAAACTAGTGAGGCACATAGATTTATGCCAGGCGAAAGAGATATTACATGGTTCGATGCAAATGATGGTGGCATGACTATGGTTGATGGAGCTGTCAGACAGTTTGTTGATGTTGGACTAGAGTTAGTTCCTGCTATTCCAGATGGTCCTAGAACTATTGAAGATAGAGGATATATTTCCTTTAGGAATTGGACTGCATCAAATGATACACAGTTTGCATATACAGAAGATAATCGTGCGATGGAAGATATCCAAACACAATCACATGTTGGTGCATTTCCCCCTGCTGGATATTATAATTCTAGGAAAAATTATTATGCTTCTACTGATATTCCAGAGTATCAGAGAGGTTCTTTGATGCCACAAACAACTATTAATGATGTTCCTTATGATCCTGGTACTGGTGAGAAACAACCAATAAATACTGCTGTAACAGATACATATAATACTACACTGAATCATAATGGGGAAGCTTGGTCAGATGATTCATTAAAGTCACATAATCATGATGCAATGGAAGTAACTATGAATAGAGGTAGTCTTTCTATTCCATCTACTATTTTGGTAAATGATATTTCCACTGGTACAACTGCACCATTATCTGTAGACACAGCATTGAGTGTTCAGATTAATAATAACACTCCTTCATTAACTATGCTATACATTATCAGAGCTTTCTAAGATGCCAGCATTTTACAATAAAGAAAAATCTAAGCATGGAACTATGACAGGAACGATCATTTCGTTCCCCGTTCAGTTGACTGAAGATGATCCAAAAGGACAAACCAATTTAGCGTTGATTCCTGCAGGATATCTTAGATGTGATGGTAGAATTTTATTTGCTATAGAATATCCAGAACTAGCTGCAGTTTTAGGAACAGGTACAGGATCTACGTTTATAAAAGATGGTCAAGCACTTACTGACGAACAATTTCAGTTACCAGACTTAAGAAATAAAAATGTCAGAGCTACAACCTCTGCTAATATTGGACAATATAATGATCTTGTTGTTCAAGATCAAAATAATGAAGATGTTTTTAAATCTGGTATCGGATTAGATGTTGTGCAAAACATTGAAAGTCCGTATGAATTAACATATACTGGTGAATTTTACATTCCCCCTCAAACTATTGATTTAAGAGGAGAACCAAGATTTACACTTGATACTGGTGTGTATACATCTACTGTTGAAGTGCCACAGAATGCATTTCAACCACATATGCACAGAGCACAAACTCTTAGAGCCAGACAGAAAGATAGAAATGGAAACTTCTTTAGTTCTAGACAAAAAAATCATGTAAGAACAAAGTCATCATTGAATGTTTGTCAATGGTGGGAAAATACAGCACAACCATTATGTTACTATCAATGGTCTAATTTAGCTGTAGATATAGGTGGTAGAGGTCCAGCACCAACAGAAACAATCATTGATGGTAGAACAAGGTATCAGTTTTGGGGTGCATGTTTTAATGGTTGTTTAGGATTTACAGCTTCTAGTCTCTGCTTATGGCCAGAGGACGGAACTTTCTGTCCAGAAGTTAATAATCAAGGTTTTGACTTTAGATGGAATAATGGACAGGATTGTAACTCTGGTGAAAATTCTGTAGGAGATAGTGTTACTTTGGGTAATATTACATACCAACCAGAAGTTTATCAGACTTGTCAATGTATACGTATTCTTGGTATTTGTTTTGGTGGATGGGGAGGACAAACCACTCTCACTATTAACTCATCACAGTTAACAAACTATGGTCCTAACTTTGGTAATAATACTACAAATCTTCCATTTACATCTTTAGATGATGAGAACTATCAAACTATGGAATCTGGTGTAGCTAACATAACTACTATAACAGGTGAACGTGGTTCTGATGCTGCTCATAGACATAGAATAGATTTTGATGCTGAGGAAGAACATACATTTCAAATGAGAACAAGAGCAGCATTTGCTCGTGCTGATAGTGGATTAACATCTAAAATTACTATCACAAAAAACAATGAACCGAAGGCAGATAAATACATACAGCCATTCGTTGTAACAGAGTATCTAATTAAAATCTGATGGCACAATACAGGAATCCTTACGCTAATTTTTATACTGATAAGACAGGTTCTTATATGTCTATTGGATCTATTGTACCTGTATTGGTAGATAGTTATTCGACAGATACTTCTGGATCAAATACTGGTGAGGGCAGTGCTGGTGAAGATCCACATTTTGCTTACCGTAATTTTGTCTACTGTGATGGAGCACGGTATGACATTAAAGATTATCCTTTATTATATGAGAAGATTGGTAATAGATATGTCACATTAAATAGTGAATTAATTCAAAATAATGCTATTAGATCAGATACATCTGGAGCTCCTGGTACAGTATACAGAACATTTGTTCTTGGTAGTAATGTATTCGTAGAAATTTATGCAAAACCAATAGCAGGAACTAATAGCTATGAGAGAGTAGTTCCTAACAATGCTACTTTAACATTTGATGTTCTTGGTGATTATCCTACCTCTGGTGGACAAGTAGTTGAGGGTACTGCATATAGATTAGAATATTCTGATACATATCAGGCTGATGCTGCTATTACTGGAACTCATGTTTATAGGATGCTTCTTAATTATGATCCTACTAATGTTGGTGGTGGAGGATCAAGTCCAGGTGGAACAGTCAGTTGGGTTTTAACATCAACATCTTTACTTCCTAGTGTTGATGGTCCTGTATTACCAATAGTAAACTACGGTACAATTCCTGCAACTGATCCTGGTACATTTGATCCTTTAACAGGAACAGGTTATCCAACAGGATATACACAATATCCAGGTGCAGAGAATGATACTGTAGCTATTTCTTGGGCAAATTTATCTGGTATGCCTCAAGGATTTAGTATTGACACATATGAATTAGTATTAGAAGATTTAGCTCTTGCTGCTCCTGCAAATCAGGCTGGATTTATACACTGGCGTATTCAAAATATTCCAAGTAATGTTAATGGATTAACTGTCAACCAACCAATACCTACAGGAGCAACACTTGTACAAAATAGTGTAGAAGAGAGTTCATTAGGTTCTAGCACTGATTGGGTTAATAATGGTTATTCAGGACCACAACCACCAGCAGGAGAAAAGCATACATATAGACTTCATATCAAAGCAATATTAACAGATGCTCAGGAATTAGTAACTCACATTGATTTTACTGCTGGTAGTGGTGGTTTGATTCCAGACTTTAATAGAGCACCTGTATTTACAGATAACTTAGTAGTTGTTGGTGGTGATGATGGTTTTGATCCTAATGCAGGAAGTTTAGATGTAGTTATTAATACTTTAGCAACTGAACCAACTATTAGAATTAGAAAGGCATTTGACATTAAAGATTTACCATATGTAATTGGTAAGTTTAGAGTACCAGACTATAGAGAAAGAAAGTTAATTGGATATGGTGAAGGTGTAAATGGTGCTGGAACTGCTTTAGTTGGTGATGCAGCTCAAATTAAAGTTGGTGATACTGGAGGACAGTGGTATATCTCTACAGATGTTATTGAAGATCCAGCTGAATTTTATCAAATAAGTGATGTATTAACAACAGGATATAGTAATGTTGAAACACTTATATCACCATACTTAATTGGTGAAAAGAAATATACAGTTGGTCCCATTCAGGATTATATTTTTTCGAGACCATCAACACACTTACATCAATTACTTCACAGTGAACCAGATGAGACAACAACCAGCACTGTTCCTGGTATTGACGTATTTACAACTGGATATCAGAAATTTCGTGGTTATATTGATAACTTTCTTCCAAATGCACAGGCAGAAACTATAGGACACTCACATGGTTTGTTGGGATATAGACCATTAAGTCCAAAGACTGCAACATTTGGAAACATTGAAGGTATTGGTGATAAAGTACAAACTAATAATGTTAATGATATAACTTATGATATAAATGATGCAGCATTAACTTGGACTTTATCAGGAACTGCTATACTTAACTGGGGAACTGGGTTTGGTGAAGCAGGAGGATTCTCTACTGCTGGTAGTGGTACGCAATATCTTGCTTTTGGTACACCAGGTAGTAGTACATTTTCTACTCATCAAGCTACAAGAGAAGCTTCTGTAAGTCTTGATTGTGAAGGATATACTAAATTCTTTGTTTTAGCTAAAGGTGGTAATGATACTAATGGTGGTGAGCGAGTCAATGATACTACTGATAATTTAAGAATTAGATTTAGTTCTCCAAATGTTGAGAGTGGTGCTCCTACTCCATGGGTAGAATTAATGGAGTCATCTGGAACATTTAATATTGCTAATGGAACAAGTGGTTATGCTGCATATGATGCATCATATGCTGTATGGAAAAATAGATACATTGATATTCCAGCAAACTTTCAGGCTGCTTCAGCTCAACCAGTTACTTTTGAGATGCAGCAAACTTCTGATAGTGGAGTTACTGGTTCAAACCCATGGGGTGAATATGATCAAACTACAGGTGAAAATCTTAGTGGTACTTTGAATGATCCAGTGGGATCAAACTTCCAACCTAATGCTTATGATGCTTTTGGTATTGCAAAGATTGGATTTACTGCAAATGTTGGTGATGGAACATGGGATGGATGTTACAATTATAAGGTTACTGAACCAGGTGCTATTCCATTTACCTCAGCATCTGCAAATGGATCACAATTAACAGTTATATTTCCTGGTACACATGACTTTGCTATTGGTCAAACTATAGCTATTTCTGGTGCTCAAGATCAATTAAATGATTCATATGAAATTATTGCTGAGGGTTTTAGTTCATCAGTATTCAAAGCATTAACAACTAAGGTTGGATCTAGTTCTACTGGTACAGCAAGACTTGCTTCTGGATATTTCCAAGAGTTTCCTGTAACTCCTACTCCAAGAGTTTGGATTGTTGATAATACTACTGTTATTGGTGGTAAAGAAATCATTGTTGTTACACCAGGTGAGGGAGAAGAAAGATTTGCCGAAACATATGACAGTGGTACACATAACATTGCTGCTGGTGCTGGTGGAGAGAATATTACATCATATGTCATTGAGATGGCAGGTGGTGGAGGAGGTGGAGGTGGCTCTACTGGAAATGGAGATTCTGGTGGAGATTCAGAAGTTACATTAACAGTCGATGGTGCACCATATACTATTACTTGTGCTGGTGGAGATGGAGGAGCTTCTGGTAATGCTGGAGGTGCTGGTGGAAATGGAGGAACATACTCTATTCCTGCTCAATTATTTGCTGATCCAAGATTCAACTTTAGTACCTCATCTAATGGACAAGGTGGTTCAAATGGTGGATCTGGTAATGGTGCTCAACCTGCAGGTGGTCTTGGTAATGTATTTGGAGGTCGTGGATTTGGTGGTAATGGTGGATTCAGCACTTTTGTTGATACTGATAGTTGGAGTAATACATGGAGTGCTTCTGGAGAGATTCCATTAGTACAAACAAGAGATTGGTTTCCAATAACAGCCAATGATATATCTCCTGGTGCTGCTGCTGTATGGTGTCCTTGGTTATTAAACAATGGAATTTATAAAATTGTTCCAACAGGAGGTTCGGATCCTTATGTAGGACAATGGATAGAAGCTGGTGTTGGATTTGAAGTAACTGGATCAACTCTTTCTGCTGGTGCAACAGTTACATTCGCATCTGATGGTCTTTCTGAAATAATTTGGAAAGAACCGAGTGGTGCAACACTTGGTACTGCTACAAATAGTTCAGGTGACCCAGGAAATGGTCAATGTTGGACACAAAATGAAACTTTAACAGTAACTAATCTTGCTGTTGGTTGGCATCAGATAACATTTAGGGTTAGAAATGTTTTAGCTGATAATGGTGATAACTCTTGGGCAAATAACCCATGTGCTATTGGATTTACTGCTGTAAGAAATGATACTAATGCAACCATATTTACTTCTAGAGGTACTTGTACAGGTGGAACAACTACGTTTACTGTTCCTGGTTCTGGTGGAAATACTGGTAGTTATAATGTTAATAACGTGCCAGGTTATAATCCGTCAGAGGGATCTCAGATCACTGGTGTAGACTTTGATATCTCTGGTGGTGCAGGTGGTAATGGTCCCCCAAATGGTCAAGCAGGTTGTAGTACAGTTGGTGGTACAGGATCTCCAGGTAGAAGAGTTACTGGTTCAATTGGTGGAAATCCAGGAACATTATCTTGGACAATTGGTCTTCAAGGTCAAGAAGGAATAAACCAACAAGAGGGATCTATTAATGAACCTTCTGTTCCAGGTGGTATTGGTGCTTCCCAAGGTGGTTCATCAGGTTCTGGTGCATGGGGTAACGGTGGATCTGGTGGAGGTGGAGGTGGTTCTACATCACTATCAACTCAAACTGCTACAGTAGCTGGTGCTGGTGGCGGCGGTGGCGGCGGCGGTACTGGTGGTGGAGACAATAATGGTTCTGCGCCAGGTGGTGTAATTGACCCATGTTGGACTGGTGGTGCTGGATTAGCGAACCCAAATGGTTTAGCTATTGTCAATCCAATTGGATTTTCACTTGGTAATTCTGGTGGATCAAAAGGATGTACCTCTGGTGGTGGAGGAGGAGGCGGCGGTGGTGCTGGTCCTTCTGGAGGTGGTAACGGTGGTGCTGGTGGTGCCGCTGGTGCTGGTCATGTTAATACTGGATCTGGATCTGGTGGTGAAGCTGGTAGATCTGCTGTCAATAGTGGTCTTGTTTCTTCGCAATCTGAATCTGCTGGATCTACTGGAGATGGATATGTAACACTAACTGTAAACTTCCAAGCTACAGGTAATAATCCATCTGGAGGTGGTGGAGGAGCAGGTGCTGGTTTATCATTTACTATTCAACCACAATCGGTTGATGATGATATTACAACTGCATTCGCTGTCTCTGTAGGTTCAGGTGGTAATGGTGGAGCAGGTAACGGTTCCAATGGTGAAGGTGGTAGAGTTATGATTTCATGTTTTGGAAGATTACCTGGTGATGATAATGTTGTAGGTATTTCTGAACCTGCTGGTAGATATTGGGATGTGCCAGATTTCCCTCAAGCAGGATATCTTATATCTGGTAACCCTAATACTGGAACTTTAGGTGCTATTTGGCATTCTTCTTCTAGTGGAGTGGAAGTTGTTGGTGCAACTGGTTCTAACTTCCCACTTGCAAATAATATTTCAAATAATTTATCAAACAGAAAAATTAGATTTAGTGGTGCAGGAAATAGATTCCTTCAAATTGGTCCTCTTAACTTAACAAATGTAGACCAACTCACAATGGGTATCATTAAAGGTAATGGTTCTAATGGTGGTGATACACCAGAAGAAGATTTGGTTTTCTTCTGGAAAGCTAGTTTAGAAGCTACATCAGAGACACCACTGCAAGCAATTGCACAAGCAGGAACTATAAGTGCATCTGGATGGGTTAATTATTCTGTTCCTTTAGATGAGAACAGTGACGCAAGAGCTCAAGGAGTATATTTGATTGTAAGACAAACAAGACCTGATAACTCTGGTGACAATGATGATCCTTCTGAAGGAGATAGTAATGATAACTGGGGTATCGCATTATTTGGTGTTAGGTATGCCACATTCCTTGATAGAGTATTCATTCCAACCTTGGATGCAACTATGCCTGGCAATGAAGGAACATGTGGACCTGACGACGGTATTGATGTTGTGAAAAGAGTAGTTACTGCTAATGAATCAAACATCAGATTTACAGATGGTACATTTAAACTGTCAGCATCAACTCCAGTATCTGTTACTGGAACTGCACGAGTCGTGGATACTTTGGCATTGGTCACTAAGTATCATAGATCAAAGTACCTGATCAAGGCATTATAAGATAAATAACAACATAAAGAACTGATAAAATGGCGTCTTCTAGTACAGCACAATTAGTTTTTAACGCTTTTGATAGGATTCTTACTTATCAGGGAGTTCAAAAACAGTTAAACGATGATTTTTGGGATACAAAGATCTCACCTATCATCAGACCCTTATGGGATTCTGATAAGGATAGACTTGAGTTGTTTGTGTATCGTGAAGATGGAACTTATTTGATTCAAAGATCTAAGTATAGAAGAGATCATAAGACAAAGACTAGTAAATGGACATCATATGAGTTTGATCCTAGTGGTATCGAGGAATATAGTGTTTCTAATTTTTATGATAAGCTAAGAGAGCAATTCTTTGAGTTCAAAGATATATCAGAAGCACAATATGAACAGGCAGTTCGTAGAAAGATTGAAGAAGCAAACATCCTTAGTTGGGATAAGATTCTATTAGTAAGAATGTTCTTGTTAGGTGATTGTGATTGGACACAGTTAGGAGATAATGGATTAACTGACGAGAAGAAGGCAATGTGGTTAGCATATAGAAAATGGATTAGAGACAATCCTAAAACAAATGCACAGAAACAAGATGCAGAGACAGCATATGATGTTATCTTCCCTATAACACCAGACGAGTATCTAAAAAGAAAAGAGACTGGTGTATCTGAATCAGCTCTAGAAAGATATGGTCAACAGGGTAATGATAAAGATTATCTTGATAGTGATTACCATTTCTGGAAATTATCAGCTAATTCTCTATCATACTTCGCTCAAAAGATGAGTGTGTATCTAGTATTAACAACTATTACTAGAGATAATATTGGTGAAGGTACGTTTGGTAGAATTGATATTAATAATTACAGATCAAAAATTAATTCAGCACAACCACCTTATCAGTTCTCAAGTGAGGAAGAAAGGAAGAAATATTTTGGTGCTGACTACAACGGTGGTGAAATGATCACCAATGAAACTGTTGAGGAAAAAGGTCAAGCATGGTTGGATGACCTTATTTCTAGAATTGAAGCAGGAGAGGTATAATGTTAGTATCAATGAATGCACAGCGATTATATGAATTGGTTCATTATTTCGCTAAAGAAAAGAATAAGCATATCTTAGTCATCGATACATCCACATGGATGGCATTAGGTGATACTAAGAAAGCTACAGTAAAGACATACTATGAGGATTTCTTACCTGTAGATGAGATCGGAGAGATATTCTCTGAAAGATATACCTTCTATGAATTTGATAGTCAAACTAGTGCTGTTGATATAGCAAACGAGTGGTTCCCACTATCAACTGATCTAGAAGATCAAGATTATTTTATTGAATGTTACGTTATTAATCCATCAGGTGCTATGCCTTATGGTAACAAAGTTCCAGCAAAACCAGAGTAACGTAGGACACTTAGTATAGTGTCCACTTAATTGGTTGACACCCTCTGGGTGCTGTGGTAGGATGATGTCATCAAGCAAAAAACAATGAAAGTTCCTGCTCATTATGAACTCACCCATATGCAGATACAAGCTATCTTAAGGGATCATTCTATCCCTGAGGATCAGATCAAGTATCTTGGTGAGAGAGAATATACAGTACAATACTGTTCTCATCCTGAACATCATGGAAAAGTTATGCCATGGTATTTGATCAATAATGAGCATGAAGTTCCAGTTTGTGACATTGGATCAATTGACCAGTGTGAAGAGTTTGAAGATGACGAAGGAGTAGAACTAGAGAATGTTACTGATGACTGGTATGATGAGGAGGGTAACCTAATACCATGAAAACAGTTTCTCGTTACACTAGAGCAGGAAAATATGGTAAGGTTATCACTTGCCCCAAATGCTCTCAAGATGCTAGAGTATATCACTTTAGTTGGTCTGCACTCTCTTGTCAGAGTTGTGGAAAATCTGTAAATAAAGAAGAATGGCAACTAGCATGACAGACAAACATCAAAAACGTAGGGATGGACTTACCATTTTATTAGAATCTCTTCATAAACCAGATTCAAAGTTACGTGGTTGTGCACATAACCAAAAATGTTATAATGAATTGATGGAGTGGAGAGATGAAGTCATTGAATATCTTCAGGTGAGATCTCAACAAGAATTTGGAGCAGATAGCTATAAACCACCAGAATACCCATCTAGATACTAATGGATAAAAAGGAGAGAATTCTACAATCAATACAGCAGATACATACTGTAACCAAATTGATAGATGACATTGATTATAATGGTTACATGGGCAGCAAACTCATTATGGTTCAGGTTGAACTAGAAAGACAACTTACTAAATTGATTCACAATGAACGAAGAGCAATTCAAGGAAGCGATCAACAATATTTTGATGCTTCAGAACAACAACGATCACAACTTTCAGATTCTGCAGGCACAGATTGATAACTTGCAGAAACAACTGAATGAACTGAATGATCTCAAAGAGATGTTCAGACTTCCAAAAGCACAAAACAAAGATCGTAAGTTGTTCGATGAACAAGAGTGATTTTGAATTACTCCAACCTGTACAATGGCATGATGTAACAGGTTACATTAATTTCATATGTGAAGACTATCTGACGATATGCTTCATAGATGAACCTCTTCCTACGAGTGCAAACTCACGTTGGGGTCGTCACTATGCTGCTATTCTAGTATACCCTCAATATTATCATGAAATACGCTGTCGTTTGGATGAAGAAAAAAAAGAAGGGAAAGTCCCGCCAACAAGCGATCTTTTACAATTTGGACGATGCCGTTCGGTGGGAAGAGCACATAAACAGAACGATACACGCAAAAACAAACGTAATCCCCCTGTTCAGTGACAGCTAACAAACTGTCACACACCCTATTGCATGGGTCAGATTCTGGTGTATAGTAGGTACATACATCATTCAACTACTCTCCCATGAAAGAGAAAATGTACTTGGTTACTGACATCACATTCGATACTACCGATGGTGGTAATAGAGAAGGTGAAGATCTTATGACCTTAGAAGAGGAGAGAAACTTAGAGGAGGATGCTAGAGGTCTCTGGTATGCTAGAGATGAGTATCACTTATGTGATAAAATCACTGAGAAGTTTGGATTTGGTATCATTCATATCAATTCCACTACTGAGACTTTACATCCTCTTACTGCTTACATGTAACTCCTATGGAAACTCGTTCTATGCAACTGACCGTTAATCAGGTCAACTTCATCATTGATATGATGTGGGATGTAGATCCCGATCTTTGCAAAACTCTTGCAAAACGTAACCAGATTGATGATGTTCAATTACATGATCAACTCCAACACCAATTACACAGTATTTCTTAAAACAATGTCATCTGAATTAAACAACTTCATTGAAACTATGTCAGGCAATTGGGAGGAGAAAGCAGCAGAACTAGAGATCACTGTAGATGAACTCCTGAATGAACTGGGCAGTCGTGTGACAGTAAACAAACTGCCACACCAGAGGATGCACGGTTACTAATCCTTGTTATAATAAGTATATCAACAAAGGACACATGACCAACTCACCATCTTACCAGCAAGAGCTAGTGTACAAATACACTGAAATGCTTTGCCAAGCACTCATTAACGATTATGTTAGTAGTTGTGTGCGTCAATTTGAGCGTAACATTCTTACTGCTGAGTCTAAGTGGGATGTAGAATACAATACCAAGCGTATTGAAGAGATGAAGGAGAATCCTGATTATGATTTCGTGATTGAATCAGGTAGAAAATACCTTAAGATCGTCATGGTGAACAATCAGCGTAGTGTCCATGCATTTGTTGATAAAAAGACAGGTAAACTCTACAAACCAGCAGGATGGCAAGGTCCTGCCAAGCACGTCCGTGGTCAACTACTAGATTCCGCTAGTCGTGAGCACATCTT
>CETG01007847.1_pt1 | contig 19536 bp, 16 predicted proteins | sample 361471 | NCBI WGS metagenome assembly CETG01 (sample SAMEA2622696, study PRJEB7988) | marine metagenome | isolation source: saline water (ENVO:00002010), including | reverse complement strand
TCTGACCAACTTTTCAAATCTGATTGATCATAAAATTTATCAACTGATGATTTAAAAGATCCATCATCTTGAATTCTCATGTACGCAAGTCCACCAGCTCCGATCTGAGGTCTTTTAACCCACTCGGTATATTTGTCAATATCTTTTCTTGTAAAACTATTTCCCCCTTTAATAACAAAACCAACAACTAACTCAGCATTATTAAATACATTAAAGTCTTTATGTTGGGTAACATCATTTAATTCTACGAAAGTCATATCATATCTCAAGTCAGGTTTATCTGTCCCATATTTTTGAACGGCATCATCATATGTCATTACAGGAAATTTATCAAGATTAATTTTCTTAACCGCTTTGAATATATGTTTAACTAAATTTTCAAAAGTAGTTAGGATTTCATCTTGGTCGACAAATGCCATTTCACAATCAATTTGAGTAAATTCAGGCTGTCGATCTGCTCTTAAATCTTCATCTCTAAAACACTTAACGATTTGGAAATATTTATCCATACCAGCAACCATCAAAAGTTGTTTGAAAGTTTGTGGTGATTGTGGTAGCGCATAAAATTGTCCAGGATTCATCCTTGATGGAACAACAAAATCTCTAGCACCTTCAGGTGTTGATTTAATTAAATATGGAGTTTCGATTTCGATAAAAGAATTGTCTGATAAATATTTTCTGACCTCTTGAGTTATTTCATGTCTAAGGATTAAATTATTTTTTACAGGATTTCTTCTGATATCCAAGTACCTATACTTCATCCTTAATTCTTCACCACCGTCTGATTCATCTTCGATTGTAAATGGAGGTGTACTGGATGTGTTTAATATTTTTAAATCTGTGACTAAAACTTCAATTTCACCAGTGCCTATTAAAGAATTTTTTGAGGCTCTTTCTATAACATCTCCTTTAATATTTATTACAAACTCCCTACCCAAAGTTTTTGCAAGCTCTATAACATTGGCTGGAGTTCTTTCTTGATCAAAAATTAATTGCGTAATACCATAACGATCTCTAAGGTCAACCCACATAATAAAACCTTTATCACGGATTTTTTGAATCCATCCTGACAGTTCAACCTGTTTAGTTAAATCATTAATTCTTAATTCACCACAATTATGAGACCTATACATTTTATATACTTATTCTAACAAATTTAGTAAGATATTATTATAATTTTCTTCTATGCCAAATTAATTGATACAATTTTTAAAAAAGTAGTAATCAATTATCATATATCTAGTATTTTTGTAAAATGCTAACAGTTGAGGAATACCGTTCAAAATTTTTATCATACTTGGAGAATTTTCAGTCACCGAATAATCCTAAAAATTTATATGAACCTGTTTCTTATATCCTAAGTTTAAAGGGTAAAAGAATAAGACCAATACTAACTTTATTGACATGTGATATTTTTAACGATAGCCATGAAGATGCCCTAGATGCTGCACTTGCTGTTGAAGTTTTTCATAACTTTTCCTTGGTTCATGACGATATTATGGATGAAGCTCCCCTTAGAAGAGGAAACCAAACTGTACATAAAAAATGGGATTTAAGTACTGCAATATTATCGGGTGATGTGATGTTGATTCTTGCTTATCAGCTTTTTGAAAACTATCCTGCTAATACATTTGTTTCACTTGCAAATCTTTTTAGCAAAACAGCTATTGAAGTTTGTGAAGGTCAACAAATGGATATTGATTTTTCTAAAGAGATGAATGTCTCTGCGGATGAATATCTAAAAATGATTCAATTTAAAACTGCTGTTTTAATTGGTGCATCTATGAAAATGGGTGCTATTGTTGCCGGAGCATCTGAAAAAGATCAAAACAATATTTATGAATTTGGAAAAAATCTTGGTTTGGCATTTCAGATTCAAGATGACTTCTTGGACACCTATGGCGAAGAGGAAAAATTTGGAAAAAAAATTGGAGGGGATATTCTTGAAAACAAAAAAACTCTACTTTTTATCAGAGCAAAGCAATTGTTAAGCGAGCTTGATAGTGAAAATTTAACAAATTTATACTCATCAAAATTTACTAATGATACAGACAAAATTGCTGAAGTAAGAAGCCTATTTGAAAAATGTAATATTCCAAAATTAATTACTTCAGAAATCGAGAATTTCACTAATATTTCTTTAAAAATTCTAGATGAATTACAGATTAGTTATGAAAAGAAAGAATTTTTAAGAGATTTTGCTAATTCTCTGATGAAAAGGAACATTTAAAAAATATATATTATTTACATTTGTTTAGTAAATTAGATTAAGTGGATAATTTTTCTTTTTTAAACGCTGCTCATTCAGGATTCTTTTCAGAACTTTATGATCAATATCTTAAGGATCCTGATTCCTTGGAGCCCAGCTGGAAAGCTTTTTTTCAGGGCTATGATTTTGCCAATAGTGATTTTCTAAAAGGCGAAATTCTTGATGGAATAAGCACTCAAATTCCAGACCATGTTCAAAAAGAATTTAAGGTAATTAACCTTATTAACGGTTATAGATCTCGTGGTCATTTGTTTACAAAAACTAACCCAGTAAGGGACAGAAGAACATACAGGCCTACCCTTGAAATTATAAATTTTGGTTTAGATCAAGATGATCTAAGTACAATATTTAACGCAGGTGAAATTATAGGTTTAGGACCCCAGCCACTAAGCATAATTATTAAACATTTAGAGGATATATATTGTCAAAGTATTGGTGTTGAATATATGTACATAAGGCAGCCTGAAGTTATTTCATGGATTCAAAAAAAGCTAAATGTAAATGATAATCAGGCAAATTTTTCAGATTCCCAGAAGAAAAAGCTTATGACAAAACTCATAGAGGCTGTTTCTTTTGAAAATTTTCTTCATACTAAATATGTGGGCCAAAAAAGATTTTCACTTGAAGGTGGCGAATCATTAATTCCAGCGTTAGATATTTTAATTGAGGAGGCAGCTAACAAAGGAGTTGAAGAGTTTGTAATGGGTATGGCTCATAGAGGTAGGCTTAGTACACTCGTAAATATCTTTGGAAAATCTGCAAAAAGTGTTTTTAGTGAATTTGATGGAAAAGATTACGAGGAGAAGATTTTTGACGGAGATGTAAAATATCATTTAGGTTGGACTAGTCAAAGGGTTACCGAAAATGAAAAGAAGATTAATTTAAATATTGCTCCAAATCCATCTCATTTAGAAACTGTAGGCTCTGTTGTCCAGGGAATATCCAGATCCAAGCTTGACAAGTATTTTAAAAATGACTCTCGTAAGGTGCTACCGATTATTGTTCATGGAGATGCAGCAATTGCAGGTCAGGGGTTGGTTTATGAATTAGTTCAGATGGCCAGACTTGAAGGATATCAAACCGGGGGTACCATTCATGTAGTTGTAAATAATCAAATAGGTTTTACTACCAATTATTTGGATGGCCGGTCAAGCACCTATTGTACAGACGTTGGGAAAGTTACTTTATCACCTGTATTACATGTTAATGCTGATGATGTAGAGGCAGTAGTTCATGCAGTTTTGTTTGCATTAGACTTCAGACTAGAGTTTAAAAGAGATGTTTTTATAGATTTATTAGGATACAGAAAATATGGTCATAATGAAGGAGATGAGCCAAGATTTACTCAGCCCAAGCTTTATAAGTTGATTTCAAAGCATCCTAACCCTAAAAATATATATGCTACAAAATTGATTTCTGAGTCATTGATGTCTAATGATGAAATTAAAAAAATTGAATCTGATTACAGGCTAAAATTGGAGGATCAATTACAGGATTCTAGGAAGGTCGAAACAACAAGAATTACAGATTTTATGAATGATGAATGGGCTGATTTTGACAAGGTAGACCAGAGAATAATGATCAAACCAGTAGATACTACTTACCCGAGAATTAAACTTGATAAAATCGTTGAGAAAATTTCAAGCCTACCCAACGATAAAAAATTTATTAATAAAATAAAAAAACTTGTTAATAATAGGCAGGTAATGTATGATGAGAATAAGCTTGATTGGTCAATGGCCGAACACCTTGCTTACGGAAGCTTATTAGAGGAAGGGTATGATGTAAGAATTTCTGGGCAGGATGTTGAAAGAGGAACTTTTTCTCACAGGCACGCAATAATAAAGGTTGAGGAAAGTGAGGAGGAGATCTCTCTATTAAATAATATAAACGATAAACAGGGGAAATTCACAATTTATAATTCTCTATTATCTGAGTATGGTGTTCTCGGTTTTGAATATGGATATGCAATGGCAGATCCAAAATCTTTAACAATATGGGAGGCTCAGTTTGGAGATTTTAGTAATGGAGCTCAAATTATAATTGACCAATATTTATTTTCTGGGGAAGATAAATGGAAAACTCAAAATGGACTGGTATTGTTTCTCCCCCACGGTTATGAGGGACAAGGAGCTGAGCACTCTTCAGCAAGGATGGAAAGGTACCTACAATTATGTGCAAAGGATAATGTTTTTGTTGCAAATTGTACAACACCTGCTAACATGTTTCATATTCTTAGAAGACAACTAAAAGCAAATTACAGAAAACCACTAATAATTTTTACACCAAAAAGTTTACTCAGACATCCCATGGTTCATTCATCAGTTGATGAATTTGTTAAAGGAGAATTTAATTTTTTAATTGATGATAATACTGTTTTGGTTGAAGATGTAAAAAGCTTAGTTTTTGTTACTGGTAAATTCTACTACGATATTTTTGAGGAAAGAGATAGATTAGGAAGAAAAGATATTGCGATTGTTAGATTAGAACAACTATTTCCATTACCAAAAGAACACATAAGATCGATTATAAAAAAATATAAAAATGCAGATGATATTGTATGGGCACAAGAAGAACCGATTAATATGGGTGCCTATGCTCACTTATTGATAAATTTAAAAGAAGCTAGTAGCTTTAGGATTGCATCAAGAAGATTTTATGCTGCAACTGCAGCGGGAAGTTCTGCGAGGCATATTAAGAGACACAAAGAGGTAATTGATTATGTCTTTGACAAAACAAAAAATAATCAAATTCCTGAATAGTATAATTTTGATTAAAACATTCCCTAAAATATTATTTTTTTTTCTTATTTCCTCATGTATATCAAGTGACTATATTATTGAATCCCCCAATCAAAATAATAACGAGGAAGATCAAAATCAATTTGCTGAAATTGAATATGGGCTTAGCGAGTATGGGATAACTTACCAAGGGATTGACAGAGATTTTTCAATATATATACCTGAATCTTATTCACATGATTCGCCTTCTGCTATGATATTTGTTTTTCATGGATTTGGAGGTAGTAATGATATGATAATGTATTATTCAGATTTTAATTCTATTTCAGAGAGAGAAAATTTTATAGTAGTTTATCCCCAGGGGTCCAGTTTTTGGGGATATCCTCATTGGAATGTTGGAGGTTGGACAAATACTAGCTCAGCTGACGATATAGGGTTTGTCGACTTTTTAATTGAATTAATTTCTCAGGAATATAATTTAAATCAGAATAGAATTTATGCTACCGGCATGTCTAACGGAGGTTTTTTCAGTTTTTTATTAGCCTGCCAGTTAAGTCAAAAAATTGCAGCTGTGGCATCGGTTACTGGATCAATGACTAACGAAACTTATCAAAATTGTGACCCAACAAAAGAAGTACCCATATTACAAATTCATGGGACAGAAGACCCTATTGTAACATATAATGGTAATTCATCAATAGGTTCTGTTGGAATTGAACCGGTTTTATCATATTGGAAATCTAATAATTATTGTTCAGAACCGATTGTTTCAAACTTGAATGATTCAAATCCAAATGACAATTTTTTCGTTCAAAGAGTTTTATTTGATAATGGTGTAAACGGTTCAAGAGTTGACCACTACAAGGTTTATGGAGGAGAACATTTTTGGTTTATGCAAGATGATATTAATTCCTCGGAGTTGATTTGGGAGTTTTTTTCTCTCTATGATTTAAACGGATATATTAACTAAAATTACTAAATGAATAACACATATATTTTTTACATATTTCTTTTGGTTATTAATTTTTTTTCTCAAGCTCAATCAAATTATGCAGATGGTGGTTTTGATAAGGAAGCAATGGATAAAATCATATTAAAATCCTCAGAAAATAATTTTATGGGTAACTTGTCACTTTTTCAAAATGGAGTTGAAATTTACAATAATTCAACTGGTTATAAAGACAGGAAAAATGAAACATTGACAGACGAAAAAACAAGATTTAGGATTGGATCAATTTCAAAGATTTTTACGGCTGTTATGATAATGCAATTAATTGAGGAAAATAAGCTAGATTTAAACTCAAGATTATCTGAATTTATACCGCGGGTAAAATTATCTGATCAAATTACCATCGAACAACTTTTATCACACAAGAGTGGAATTTTCAATTATACCGAACTTAAAAACTATTATGATTTTCATTCTGACACATTAAGTTTACAACAAATAGTGAGTAAATTCAACGATAAAAGAAGAAAATTTAAGCCAGGAAAAAAATATGAATATTCAAATTCCAACTATCTTCTTTTGACTTTAATATTAGAGCAAATTGAAGAGGATACATATGCAAATATTTTAAAGAAAAGAATACTTGTGCCGTTTGAGCTCAGCAACACTTATTGTTGTAATAATAGGTACTTAGATGATGATGCAAAATCATATTATTATGCCAATAATGAGTGGTTTGATGCTGAGAATAGTAATTTAGAAATAGCAAGCGGAGCAGGTGGAATTACGTCTAATGGATATGATGTTAATAGGTTTTTGAGCTTACTTTTTTCAAATCAAATTATCAGTAAAAAAAGTGTCGATTTAATGAAACCAAATGCATTAAGTTTTGAATATGGATTAGGGTTAGATCCAATTCCTTTTTTTAACATAATCGGAACTGGTCATAGTGGAAGAATTGATGCGTTTTTATCCTACTCATATTATTTTGATCAGGGTGGCCTTTCACTAACTTATTTATCTAACATATACAGAGAGGATATAAATAATTTACTAATTAGTATTCTTTCAAACTATTACAGGCTAGACTACTCTGATGCTAGTTCATACAATAAATATGAAATTGGCCTCGATGATTTAAAACGCTTTTCAGGAAATTATATTAAAAGAAAACTTTTATCCTCGGCAAAAATTGAAATCATTAACAAATATGATAGTACATTAAGAATTAGAATTTTTGGTAATGGAATTGACGAAATGGAATTTGGAATGAATGCAATATCAAAAAATTCATTCAGAAGTGAACTTTTAGGAATTGAAGTTATATTTGATGTAGAAAATAATATTCTAATTGCTATATTAGAAGACGGAGAAGAACACAGGTTTAAAAAAAGAAAAAAATAGTTGCTATATGATTTTAGAAATGAAGATACCATCACCAGGTGAATCAATCTCAGAAGTTGAAATTGCTCAATGGCTCGTGGCAGATGGCGATTATGTTGAAAAGGATCAGATTATTGCCGAAATAGATAGCGATAAAGCAACTCTTGAGTTACCAGCCGAGCAGTCTGGAATTATTACATTGAAGGCGGAGGACGGGGATTTAGTCGAGGTCGGACAGGTTGTTTGTCACATCGATACCTCTGTTGAGGGTACAGCTAAGGCTAAGACTTCTAATGATAATCAAAAGGAAGATGAAAACGTAGAAATCGTTAAACAGATTGATAGTTCTAAGTCAGATTTGTTAAGTCCGGCAGCGAGAAAAATAGCTGATGAAAAAAATATAGACTTGGAACAGATAACTGGTACGGGTAAAGATGGCAGAATTACAAAACAAGATATTCTTCTGGGAAAACCCGCAATGGGTAATGTAACCGATTCAAACAGATCGGAAACAAGAAATAAGCTCTCCATGCTGAGAAGAAAGGTTGCTGAAAGATTGGTTTCTGTAAAGAATCAGACTGCCATGCTAACAACTTTTAATGAGGTTGATATGTCTGCGATATTTGAGCTTAGAAAAAAATACAAAGAAAAATTTAAAGAAAAACATGGCGTTAATTTAGGCTTTATGTCTTTTTTTACTTTAGCTAGTGTTAGAGCGCTTGAGGAGTACCCCGCTGTCAATTCAATGATTGATGGCTCGGAGATGATTTCATATAACTACTGCGATATAAGTATAGCTGTTTCAGGCCCAAAGGGATTGATGGTCCCTGTAATTAGAAGTGCTCAAGACCTGGGATTTAAATCAGTTGAGCTTGAGGTTAAAAGGCTAGCTGAGAGAGCTAGAGATGGTCAAATTACCGTAGACGAAATGACAGGTGGAACATTTACAATTTCTAATGGTGGTGTTTTTGGTAGTATGTTGTCAACTCCAATAGTAAATCCTCCTCAAAGTGCTATTTTAGGAATGCATAATATTGTTGAGAGGCCCATTGCAGTTAACGGAAAAGTTGAAATTAGGCCTGTAATGTATTTAGCTCTTTCATATGATCATAGAATAATTGACGGTAGGGAAAGTGTTGGTTTCCTTGTTCATATTAAGGAGGCATTAGAGAATCCAGCTGAAATTCTCATGAATAATAAAATTGAAGAAGCCTTAGAGCTCGGTTAATTTAATAATGAGTCTTACAGACACTCATACTCATTTATATCTTGAGCAATTTAAAGATGACTTAGATATTGTATTAGACAACGCAATTTCTAACGGGGTTAGCAGACTATTTTTTCCCGCAATAAATTCAAAATATACCGATTCAATGATTGAATTGAAAAAAAAATATCCAAAAAATATTTTTTTAATGTCAGGCCTTCATCCGTGTTATGTTGAATCCGACTTTATGCAAGAAATTGAGAAAGCCGAGATGATTATTAATTCAAATGAAATTGTTGCAGTTGGTGAAATTGGAATTGATCTTTATTGGCAAAAAACTAACTTAGATATTCAAATAAAAGCTTTTGAAGCACAGATAGATCTTGCTAACAACTTTCATCTACCAATTGTTATACATTGCAGAGAATCTTTTGATGAAATATATAATGTCCTTATAAACAATAAAGCTCTAAAAGGTGGAATCTTTCATTGTTTCTCTGGCAATAGGGAAGAAGCAAATAAAATAATAGATCTAGGTATGAAATTAGGAATCGGTGGTGTCGTTACTTTCAAGAATGGTAAAATTGATAAATTTTTACATGAAATTGATATAAGTAATATAGTACTAGAAACAGACTCACCTTATCTTTCCCCAGAACCTTTAAGAGGTAAAAGAAATGAGAGTGCTAATATCATACATATTGCAGAAAAACTAAGTGATATTTATAACTTATCCCTTCAAGAAATTGCCAATATTACCACACAAAATTCGAAGGAAATTTTCGGGGTTTGATGCATTTAAAAATCCCTCATTAAATTTTTTATTTAATATTTTTTCTTTTTATTTGTTAGCTGTGTTTAGAGAGGTGGCCGAGTGGTCGAAGGCGCACGCCTGGAAAGTGTGTATACATCAAAAGTGTATCGAGGGTTCGAATCCCTTCCTCTCTGCAGATTATGTAATTTATGTGAGATATTTTTATATCTTTAACACACTAAAATATTAAACAAAAAAAAGATGAAAAGATTATTTAGTTTATTGACAATATTCTCGTTAATATTTGTACAATCAATTCAAGCATTTCCTATTCAAGATGAAATGGAGATGATGGGTCAGGATTCGGTTCAAACAACGGATGTTGTTGAAATGGAAGAACCTGTAATGGAAGAACCTGTAGAGGAGGAGCAATTAAATTTTCACCAAGAACTGAAAAAGAGATTTATAGAGGGTGGTCCCGGTTTTATGGGGATTGTTTTATTATGCTTAATCCTTGGTTTGGCAATTGCTATTGAAAGAATTATTTATTTAAACTTATCTACAACAACAGATTCTAGTAAGTTGACAAGTGATGTTGAGGCAGCCATGAAGGCTGGTGGAGTTAACGCAGCTAAAGAGGTTTGTAGAAATACGCCTGGACCAGTCGCGTCAATTTTCTACCAAGGCCTAGACAGGTCTAGTGAAGGTGTTGAGTCAGCAGAAAAAGCTGTAATAGCATATGGTGGTGTGCAGATGGGTCAACTTGAGAAAAATGTTTCTTGGATTTCATTATTTATAGCACTAGCTCCGATGCTTGGTTTCATGGGAACGGTTATAGGTATGATACAGGCATTTGATAAGATTGAGGCAGCTGGAGATATGCAACCTTCTTTGGTAGCAGGTGGTATTAAAGTTGCACTTTTAACAACTGTATTTGGATTAATTGTAGCGATTATCCTTCAAATTTTTTATAACTATATAATTGCAAAAATCGATAGTATTGTAAACGATATGGAAAATGCTTCAATTGACTTAATGGATATATTGGTAAATAATAAAAAATAATTATGGTTTACGATATACTTAAATATACAGCCTTAGGCCTGTCCTTGTTAGGAATCCTTTTTGTTTTATTAATCCTGTCAGATTATCTTTTTGGTATTGACTTAATATTATTTACCGCATATTTTGTTCTTTTCATCATTGTTTCATCTGTTTTTTACTTTGGAATAAAAAATATGATTGGTAATAAGTCTAGTTTAATGAATACTCTTAAGGGGATTGGCTCATTTTTATTGCTATTTATTATTTGTTTTATAATTGCCTCAGGTGAGGAAACTTTAATGAGAGAAGGCAAGATATTATCAGCTACAAGTTCTAAATTAATTGGAGCTGCACTTTTTATGTTTTATTCACTAATAATTATTGCAAGTGGTTCGATGTTGTTTTTTGGATTCAAAAACAGAAAATAAATAATTATGGCTAGAAGATCATCACCAGAAGTTAATGCAGGGTCAATGGCTGATATTGCCTTTCTACTACTTATATTTTTCTTGGTTACTACGACCATTGAAACAGATTCAGGTATTAGTAGAAAACTTCCCCCAATGGAAGAGTCTGAGGAAGATGTGGTAATAAAGCAAAAAAATATTTTTACAGTATTATTAAATGGTAAAGACCAACTTCTTGTAGAGGATGAGTTAATGGTTTTGGAGGATCTTAGAGAGTCAGCAATTGAATTTTTAGATAATGGAGGAGGAACAGGTGAAGATGCATGTAGTTATTGTAAAGGAAAAAGGGATCCAAAATCGTCAGATAATCCTGATAAGGCTATAATTTCTTTAAAAAATGAAAGAGAAACATCTTATGCCACATACATTTCAGTTCAAAATGAATTGGTAGCTGCATACACTCATCTTAGAAACATAAGAGCTCAAGAGCTATATGGTGAAAGTTACTCTGAAATGATGAAAAATTATAAGGATGTTAATTGGCCGGGAAACAGGGAAAAGTTAAAAGAAAATATTAATAGACTCAGAAAGGAATACCCTCAAAAGCTTTCTGAAGTGCAATAAGTATATTTATTTATGTCTAAATTTAATAAAAAGAAAAAAGGAGATTTGCCTGCTGTAAATACAGCTTCTCTCCCTGATATTGTTTTTATGCTCTTATTCTTTTTTATGGTTGCAACTGTCATGAGAGATAATGAACTAAAGATTAAAAATGAGCTCCCTGCTGCTAATGAAGTTGAGAAACTAGATAAGAAAGAATTAGTAATGTATATATATGCTGGTAAGCCAAATTTTGGTTATCAGTCAAAGTTTGGAACTGAGGCCAGACTTCAGTTAAATGATAAATTTTCTGAAGTTTCCGATATTCCAGCGTTTATTTATGCTGAAAGAGAATCAAAAAGAGAGGAATTAAGACCTTTCTTAACAACTGCACTCAAAGTAGATAAAGAAACCAATATGGGCATAGTTGGAGATATTAAACAAGAGCTAAGAAAGGTTAACGCCTTAAAAATTAACTACACAACTAGAATTGGAGATGTTTCTTTAAATATGCAATAATATGCTATATTTCTTTTCTTAATCTTGCTACTGGAATATTTAGTTGTTCTCTATATTTTGCGACTGTTCTCCTAGCAATTTTGTAACCTTTTTCGTTTAATATTTTAACAAGCTTTTCATCAGTTTCAGGTTTTCTTTTATTTTCGTCTAAAATAATTTTTTCTAAAATCTTTTTAATTTCAATAGTCGAAATCTCTTCACCGCTAGTGGTTTTCATCGATTCACTAAAGAATTCTTTCAATAGTTTTGTTCCATAGGGGGTGTCGACATATTTACTATTCGCAACCCTGGAAATTGTTGAAATATCCATTTCTATTTCATTAGCAATATCCTTTAAAATCATTGGTTTAATTTTCCTTTCATCCCCTGAAAGAAAATATTCTTTTTGATAATTCATTATGGCTTGCATAGTTATCATTAGAGTCTGTTGCCTTTGCTTAACAGCATCGATAAACCATTTGGCAGAATCAAGTTTCTGTTTTATAAATTGAATAGCCTCTTTTTGAGATTTTGATTTATTTTTTTCAAGTTTATAGCCTTTAAGCATTTCATCATAGTCCCTTGAGATATTCAAAACAGGGCTATTTCTATAGTTAAGTTCAAGATTAAGCTCGTTATTTTCAATGACAATTTTAAAATCTGGTATTACCTGTTCAATTGGTTTTCCGCCTCCTGAATATGAACCTCCAGGTTTTGGATTAAGTTTAGATATTAAAGAAATAACTTCTTTTAACTCTGTTTCATCAATAGAGTATTTATTCATTAGTTTTTCAAAATGCTTTTTTGAAAACTGCTCAAATGAATTTTCGATTATTTCAATTGCTAAATCGACAGATTTAGTTCTTTTTTTTCTTTTCAGTTGGATAATTAAACAATCTTGTAGGTTAAGAGCTCCTACTCCAGGTGGATCAAAATCCTGTACAACCTTTAAAACTTCTGCTAATTCATCTTCGGTTACAAAAAGATTTTGAGTAAAAGCAAGATCATCTATAATGTCTTCAGTTTCTAACCTAATATATCCAGATTCATCAATACTACCTACAAGGAATTCTGCTATTTTCATTTTTTTCTCATTTAGACTTATTGGCTTTAGCTGAGAAAGAAGATGTTGAGTAAAAGATATACCAAGGGAAAAAGGAATATTTTTGTCTTCAGCCCTTCCCGAGTTATTGGAATTTAATTTGTAGGAGGGGGTATCATCATAATTTATATAGTCATCTATATTAATGTCATCATTTTCAGAATAATCATCTTGATTATCTTGCTGGGTATCATCATTCGAGTTTTGACCTTGTTCAAGTGCTGGATTTTCTTCAATTTCTCTTTGAATTTTTTGCTCAAAATCTAATGTTGGAAGCTGAATCAACTTCATTAGTTGTATTTGCTGAGGAGATAACTTTTGCGATAATTTTAATTTTAGATATTGTTTCATCACTATTAAAAGTCTGCATTTTGCGGGGTTCTTGGAAAAGGAATAACATCACGAATATTTGACATTCCAGTAGCAAACATCACAAGCCTTTCAAAACCTAGTCCAAAACCAGAGTGAGTAGCAGTACCAAATTTCCTTAAGTCGGTATACCACCATAATTCTTTTTCGTCTATTCCAACTTCTTTCATTTTATCTATTAAAATATCTAGTCTCTCCTCTCTCTGTGAGCCACCTACAATTTCTCCAATTCCAGGAAATAAAATATCCATAGCCCTTACGGTTTTACCATCATCATTTAATCTCATATAGAAAGATTTAATTTTAGCAGGATAATTATAAATAATTACAGGACATTTAAATTCTCTTTCAACGAGATATCTTTCATGTTCACTTTGTAAATCAGCTCCCCACTTATCAATTATATATTTAAATTTTTTCTTTTTATTTGGCTTAGAATTTTTTAATATTTCAAAAGCCTCAGTATAAGTGATAATTTTAAAATCATTTTTGATTACAAAATCAAGTTTTTCAATTAGACTAAGTTGACTTCTTTCATTTTGCGGCTTCTGTTTTTCCTCAGCAGTAAGTCTGCTATCCAAAAATTTTAAATCATCATTACAATTTTTAATTAAGTATGAAAGAATATATTTTAAAAAATCCTCAGCTAGCTTCATATTACCTTCAATATCCATAAATGCGACCTCGGGCTCAATCATCCAAAATTCAGATAAATGTCTGGAGGTATTTGAATTTTCTGCTCTAAAAGTTGGTCCAAAAGTATAAACTTTTCCCATTGACATTGCATATGCTTCAGCTTCAAGCTGACCTGAAACCGTTAGATTTGTTTCCTTCCCAAAAAAATCTCTATTAAAATCTACCTGTCCATCGTCGTTGACTGGTGGATTTTTAACATCTAATGTTGATACCCTAAATTGTTCTCCAGCCCCCTCAGCATCGCTAGCTGTAATTATTGGAGTATGAACATAATAAAAGCCATTTTTTTTAAAATACTCATGTATGGCAAAAGATAAATTTGAGCGTATTCTCATTACAGCACTAAATGTGTTTGTTCTTGACCTTAAATGCGCATTCTCTCTTAAAAATTCAAATGAGTGTTTTTTCGGCTGAATAGGATATAACTCGGGATTTGACTCACCCAATATTTGACATTCATCAACCACGATTTCAACGGTTTGTTGTGAACCTTGACTTTCAATTACCTTGCCTTTAATATTTAGGGCAGCTCCAGTTGTAATTTTTTTTAGAATTTTCTGTTCAGTTTTTTCGAAATCAACAACACATTGTATATTATTTAAGCAAGATCCATCATTTAGTGCAATAAATCGATTAGCTCTAAAAGTTCTAACCCATCCAGAAATGGAAACAATTTTATTTAAATGCTTATCTGAGTTTAAAATATGATTTATCGAAATATTATTCACAACAAATTATTTATTCAAATATATGTTTTTGAAAGTTAATATTATAATTCCTCCTGATCTGAAAGTATTTTAATTTTCGGTTCTTTTAGTACCTTTTCATTTGCGATAGATCTTTCTAAGGATAAAAGAAGTGATGGTAAGAGCAATAAATTAGAAAGCATTGCTAGAAGAAGTGTTCCTGAAACTAAAGCTCCTAAAGCAACAGTTCCTCCAAAATTAGAAACAATGAAAACTGAGAATCCAAAAAATAATACTATAGAGGTATAGAACATACTTAATCCAGTTTCTTTTACAGAATTATAAACCGATTTTTTTATTTGCCATTTATTATCCTGAAGTTCTTGTCTATATTTTGCGAGAAAATGGATTGTGTCATCAACAGAAATACCAAAGGCAATACTAAATATCAGAATTGTTGAGGGTTTAATAGGAATACCGATGAAACCCATAAGTCCAGCAGTAATCAACAACGGTAATAAATTCGGGATAAGTGAAATAATAATCATTCTGAAATTCCTAAATAAGTATGCCATAAATAATGATATCAGAAAAATTGCCAAGCCTAATGACCACACCAAATTATCCACAAGAAAATAAGTTCCTTTTTGAAATAGATAAGCTTTACCTGTTAAAAATACTTCATATCTATCAGGTGGAAGAAATTTATCTATTTTTTCATAAAGTTCCTCCTCAATTCTTTCCATTCTTTCAATTTTCATGTCTTTCATAAAAGTTGTTATCCTCGTATATTGAGCCGTACTGTCTATATATGGTTTTAAAAGATCAACATCTCCAGAGACTTCAGAATTTTTCACATATGATGCAATAAATGATTCTTCTTGTTTAGTTGGTACTTGATAATATTTTGGATTACCGTTATAAAATGCCTGTTTTGAATATTTTACTCCGTTTACCAAAGAAATAGGTGTTGATAATTCTGGAAATTCAGAAATGGCATTTTGAACTTTCTCTAAATTTCTTATTGTAGATAACCTGCGAACAGACTCTTTTCTACCTCCATCAATGTATATTTCTAAGGGTAATATCCCGTTAAATTCTCTTTCATAATACATTATATCGTCAAAAAACTCAGTATTTCTTGGCATGTCGTCAATAAAGCTTCCCGAAATTTCAATTTTATAGATACCAATAATACTTACTGCTAGCATAATTATCGATATCACATAAACTTCAATTCTCTTATCTTTAACTACGCTGACCATCCAATTTAATAGTTTATTTATCCATTTTCTGTTTTGATGTTTCAGGTGCTCTTCTTTTGGTATTGGTAAGAAGCTATATACAATCGGAATAATCAATAAACACAGAATAAAAATTGATAAAATGCTTAGTGATGCTACTAATCCAAATTCTGAAAGTAGTTTACTATTGGTAGTTATAAATGTTGCAAATCCGGATGCAGTTGTAACGTTGGTCATCAAAGTTGCATTTCCGATCTTTGTTATGACTTTATCTAATGCTATTTGTTTATTCCCATGTATATTAAGCTCTCGTTGATATTTATTAATCAAGAATATACAATTAGGCATCCCAATTACTATAATTAGGGGTGGAATTATAGCGGTTAATACTGTTAATTCATATTCCAATAGTCCTACAATCCCAAGGGTCCACATAACTCCAATTGAAACTGTAAAAACCGAAATTAAAGTTGCCCTAAAGGATCTGAAGAATAAAAAGAAAATAATAGATGTAACTAGAACAGCAAGTATGAGAAACTTACCCAATTCTGCTTTTATTGTTTGAGAGTATTTAGTCCTTACATAAGGCATCCCAGAAATTCTAACGTCAAGATTATATTTTTCTTCAAATGCTTGTACACTAGGCTCTAAAATTTCTGTAACAAATTCTTCTCTTTTAACAGTATTTACCACTTCTGTTTTTAGATTAATCGCGGTTCGAACAGCTTGGGTTTCGGAATTAATCAAAAATTTATCATAAAAAGGTGATTTATTAAAAATCTCTTCTTTGAGTAAATTCAGTTGAGATTTATTAGAAATTGAATCTTTAATAAATGGTTCAATAAAAAACTGTCGTGAAGATTTATTTTTTGTAAGTTTTTGAAGATCCCCAAAAGCGATTACTGTCGATACATTTGAGTGATCTTTAAAACTGTGAGAGAGATCATTCCAAGCATTTAATTTTTCAATTGTAAAAAGCGTTGAATCTTTAACTGAAATAACTATAAGATTACCCTCCTCACCAAACTTATCAGTAAATTTTTTGTATTTGATATTTTCAGGATGTGTTTCTGGAAGTAAGTTAGCCTCAGTGTAAGTAAATCTTATATTATTCCAATTTGTACTAAAAAAATAGGTAACTAATACAAGAGATAAAATAATTAGAATTCTATTATTTAAAATTAATCTTGAAATTTTTTTCCAAAATCCAGAAAAAACAGACTTAAACATTTATTATAATTACTTGTTATAAAGATACTAATTACTAATTGTCAAAAAATGAAAAAATTGAAATTTATAGGGTCATTATTTCTTGCTGTTTTTTTTCAAAAATTTGATCTACTCTTTTTATGTTTTTATCAGTAATTTCTTGAATATCAAGTTCTGAGTTATTTTTTAGATCTTCAGAAAAATCTGATGACTTTTTAATTTCATTATTAGCATCTTTTCGTGCATTTCTGATAGCAATTTTAGCTTCTTCAATTTCACTTTTTGCTTGTTTTACCAGTTCTCTTCTTCTTTCTTCAGTAAGAGTGGGAACATTTATAATAATATTTTCACCATTATTCATTGGATTAAAACCTAGATTAGCAATTTCGATTCCTTTCTCAATTTCTGGCAACATAGTCTTATCCCATGGTTGAATAATTAACGTTCTTCCGTCAGGGGTATTAATATTTGCAACTTGTGAAATGGGGGTACTGGTTCCGTAATAATCAACAAATACATTTGTAAGCATGTTTGGGTTTGCCTTACCGGCTCTAATATTCAAAAGCTTTTTTTCAAGATGAGATATAGCATTTGACATCGAGTCCCTTGCTAAATCAAATATAATTTCTAAATCTTCATTCATAGTTAAGTTTTATAGATTGACCAATGTTCCTACATTTTCACCATTTAACACTTTCAATAAATTATCTTCTTGATTCATGTCAAATACAATAATTGGAAGTTTATTTTCATGACTTAATGTAAATGCAGTTGTATCCATAATTTTCAGACCTTTGCTAATGGCTTCTTTAAAGGTTATTTTTTCAAATTTAAATGCGTCAGAATTCTTGTTTGGGTCTTCATTATAAATACCATCTACTCTGGTTCCTTTCAAGATTACGTCAGCTTCTATTTCAATAGCTCTAAGAACAGCAGCAGAATCTGTTGTAAAGTATGGGTTACCTGTACCTGCACTAAAAATTACAATTCTTTTTTTGTCAAGATGTCTTATTGCTTTTCTTTTGATATATGGTTCAGCAACTTTGTTAACATTAATTGCACTTTGTAATCTCGTTGGTATCCCTATATTTTCTAAAGTATTTTGAAGTGCTAAGCCATTAATTAAAGTAGCTAGCATACCCATATAGTCACCTTGAACCCTATCGATTTTATATTCGTTATTAAATCCCCGATAAATATTGCCGCCTCCAATTACAATTGCAATTTCAACTCCCTTATCATAGATTTTTTTAATTTCATTGGAGTATTTAATGAGGATCTCCGGGTCAATTCCTCCTGCTTTTTCTCCAACTAAAGCTTCACCTGAAAGTTTTAGTAGAATTCTATTGTACTTCATTTGAAATAATATATTTCAAACAAATATACTACACATTTAGTGCGAAAAAAAATAAGGAATATATTTAGCCTATAGAAACTCTACTATAAGAAGAAATTCTTATTTCACTGCTGAACGAAGATAAATATTGAGAAACACTCAGCTTACTATCCTTGATAAAAGCTTGGTGAATCAATGTATTGTCTTTGAAAAATCTTTTTAGTTTACCTTGTGCAATTTTGTCTAGCATTTCTTCAGGTTTTCCCTCGGCTCTAAGTTGGTCTTTAGCTATTTCAATTTCTTTTTCTATTACTTCTGAATCAACGCTACCCTCATCTAATGCGATAGGGTTCATAGCTGCAACTTGCATAGAAATATCCTTAGCAGCTACTTCAATGTTTTCACATTTTTCAGTAAATCCAACAAGAGAAGATATTTTATTTCCAGCATGTATGTAGGTTCCAACAAAAGCAGCATCAATTTTAGTAAAGTCATTTATTTGGATTTTTTCTCCTATAACTCCTGTCTGCTCAATAAGTTTATCCTCAACCGACATATCATCTAGGATTGATTCTAACAATTCATCTTTAGTTTTACACTTTAAACCATTTGCGGCTATTTTATGTGCCAAATCGATAAAATCAGCATTTTTGCCTACAAAGTCAGTTTCGCAAGCTAATACAATTCCTACTCCAGAAGTGTTGTCTTCATTTGCAATAGCAATTGCAACACCTTCTGATGATTCTCTGTCAGCTCTTTTTGCTGCAACTTTCTGACCTTTTTTTCTTAAAATTTCAATTGCTGAATCAAAATCACCATTGGCCTCAACCAATGCTTTTTTACAATCCATCATTCCAGCACCTGTTGTTTTCCTCAATTTATTAACCTCAGCAGCAGTTACTTTAACCATGATCTATTTTTTATCTTTTTTAGTTTTAGTCTTATTTTTTTTCTTTGCTTCAGCGGGAGCTTTTTCAGTGGTTGCTTCCTCAGCAGGAGTTTCCTCAGTGGGAGTTTCCTCAGTGGGAGTTTCCTCAGTGGG
>CETG01156992.1_pt1 | contig 19605 bp, 10 predicted proteins | sample 361471 | NCBI WGS metagenome assembly CETG01 (sample SAMEA2622696, study PRJEB7988) | marine metagenome | isolation source: saline water (ENVO:00002010), including | reverse complement strand
TCTCAATTAATGAGAATGCCACAAATTCATTGTGCACAAAAATACCTGAGCGACTCTACAATTGAAGAATTAAGTAAAGAAATTGGTCTTCTTGAATAAACATTGCGTTTTCAATCAATGTTTCGATCATTAAAATCTGATTTTGAAATAATTAAAGAAAGAGATCCTGCAGCCAGAGGAATTTGGGAAATTATATTTTGTTATCCTGGTTTTCAAGCCCTGTCAATGCACAGAATTAGTCACAAACTTTGGAAATATAAACTTCCTTTAATTCCAAGACTTTTAAGCCACATAACACGATTTGTTACAGGTGTAGAAATCCATCCAGGAGCAAGAATTGGTAAAGGTGTTTTTATCGACCACGGGATGGGAGTAGTGATAGGAGAAACAAGTGAAATTGGAGACCGATGCTTACTTTACCAAGGAGTAACTTTAGGAGGAACAGGTAAAGAGAGTGGAAAAAGACACCCAACACTTGAAGCGAATGTAGTGGTAGGTGCAGGTGCGAAAGTGCTTGGAGGAATTTGCGTAGGAACTAATACTAGAATAGGAGCAGGATCCGTTGTCGTTAAAAACGTAGATGCCAACAGTACTGTTGTAGGAATTCCTGGAAGAATAGTTCATCAAAGTGGTGTAAAAATTAATCCTCTAGCCCACTCAGCTCTTCCAGATACAGAAGCCAACGTTCTTCGAAATCTAATGGAAAGAATTGATCAATTGGAGAGTGATATTTTAGGTATGCAAGATTTGCTCAAAAATATAAAAGTCAATAATCATACAAGCAAAAAAGAAGATATCATTATTGGAGAATCACAGAGTCTTAGAGATAAAGAAATTATAGAGTTTATTGGAGATGATTAAAAAATCAATTTTTATAGTTATTTCTAAATATCTAAAGCAAAAAAGGTAATCTTCTACTTTCAAAATTTAATACTAAAATAGTAAATATAAGTCCTATAAAATTAATAATCAAAATCAAAAATGAATTAGTATAATTTATGTAACCCTCTATTATGCTGTCTCTTATCGGTTGTAAAATATGATAAATAAAATTCAAATTAGTTATCCAAGAGAGAGCACCTAAACTTTCTTTTCTATATAGTATTGGTGAAGTTAAAAAAACTAACTGAAGAATTACTGGTACTAATTGTGCCAAATCTGTAAAGCGAACACAAATCAAACAAATAATTATTGGGAACCAATATATGAATATAAATAAATTAATGAAAGGTATCAATGAAAAGGATAATAAATTAGATATAAGTGAAAATTTAAAAAAAATAAATACAAAGAAAACCAGCACAAAAGATTGAATAAAAGTTTGCATCTGAAAAGACCATTCTTCTAAGGTATAAAAAATAGGCTTAACATTCATATTTTTAATATTAGAAGCATTATGCGAAAAGAGTTGAGGAGAATTTGCAATTGAAGTAGATATTGTGTTCCAAATAACCAAACCAATTCCTAAATAAATGAAATAAGAACTAAAATCTTGAACAGAAAAAACAGTCCCATAAACGATACCTAAGGTTCCTATTGATAATAAATTTGAAAAACCTAACCAAAAACTACCTAGACTTGTTCTAGCAAACCTAGCTCTTGATCTAGAGGTAGCTGTATACCACCAAGCTTTTCTAGTTTTAAAAGCAAATTTAAAATTATCAACTAACATTCTTTTGATAATAATCATGCGTATGATAATAATTTAATGCAGCATCTAAAGGACCATCATAAGCAATTGAGCCATGACTAAATACAATTCCTCTATTACAAAATTGTTTTAACAGCTCTTCAGAATGACTTGCTAAAAATAATGTCGCAGCAGATTCCATAAACTGTTCCATTCTAGCTTCAGCACGATCAAAAAAATCTGTATCACCTGTACCAAAGCCTTCATCTATTGCTAAGCAATCATGAGAGCTTGAGGTCAAAATTGAAAATATTAATCTCGCAGACATACCCTCACTGTAAGTTTTTATAGGCAGGGAAATATATGAACCTAAACCTGAAAATTCTATTATTTCATTTAAGAATGATTCAAAGCCTTTTAGACTATGATTCATTAAAAGATAATGAGCTTTACACGCATCAATACCGGACAGTTCGGAACTAGTTAAGAATGTCTTCTGAAGCATTGGATATACATCCACCCCAATTTTCATGACTCCAGTAGTAGGCATATAAATTCCAGATATAAGTCTTAAAAAACTACTTTTCCCTGAACCATTGTGACCAATCAATCCAACCCTTTCTCCTCTCATAAAGGTTAAATTAATCTTATTTAAAGCAATAACATGAGTTCCTTTAGTTGATTTAGATAATTCTCCCCCTGTCAGATTAGTTACCTTATTAAAAAGTTTTTTTGTTAGAGATCTATTCTCTGAATAAAAAATTGGAATAGATAAAGAAATATCTTTAAGTTCTATTACCGGCTTTGTGAGAACTTTTATTGATACGTCAGATAGAGAATCTATAGTTCGATTAACGTCGTCTATTGTGACTTTACTAAAATTAACTTTACTTAAAAAATTTGACGCTCTAATTAATGAATTACCAGATCGCCAAGGTGATATGGAATCAGGTTGATACAAATTAATTAAAGAAATACTCTTACTTATTTGACCTGTAAACATCTCTGCTGCGAAAATCTTATTTTTTAGAACATTCATATCATTATATTCTTGATCTTTTTGTATCGGATAGGGTTTTTTTTCTATGGAAGTTAAATTACATACAACATATGAAATTTGATAACCTTGATTATGAATCTTTTCAATCCAATAATTCAGACCATTAAAATCAGCTTTCCTATCAAAAAGATTTAGATATAATTTATTGATTTGAAAATCTAAAGATTTATTATTTATAGAATTCTTATATTCATCTTGTCTTGATAATTCATCTGAAATTTGATTAAAAGTTAGTGAACCGTTTGCTTGAGATAGCCAGTAATTAATTCCCGAAGGATCTCCAGGCCTACCAAAATATGCTATGTATAATTTCTGCAAACTCTTCGAATTTAAATCAATCATATTGATAATTGAAAGTCTTATCTATGCTTCTACTTTCTTCTGATTTGGTTGAAACATAAACATAGAATAAATAACATTTCTTCTCATATTTACCATCATATCTAGGAACATATCATAGCCTTCATTTTTATATTCTATTAAAGGATCTTTTTGTCCATAACCTCTTAAACCAACAGATTCTCTCAACGAATCCATTGATTGTAAATGCTCTCTCCACAGTGTGTCCAATTGCTGCAGTATAAAAAATCTCTCCGCTTCTCTCATTATTCCTGGATGAGTTTGCTCGACTTGAGCTTCTTTCATATCGTAGGCATTTCGTAGCTGTTCTTTTAAGAAATCTTGTAACTCAATTTTATTTAATCCAAATAATTCTTCAGGTTTTAGGTCTTCCAATAAGTAAATAAATTCTTTTACCTTAGAAACCAAATTATCCAATTTCCATTCTTCAGGTGGCAAATCTTCATTAACGTAAGCTTCAACTATCTCCTCCATAGTTTTTTGACCGTATCCAATAACTTGAAGTTTTAATTCTGTACCGTTTAGGACTCTCCTGCGCTCTGAGTAAACTGCTTTTCTCTGATTATTCATTACCTCATCATATTCAAATATTTGCTTTCGAATGTCGTAATAATAAGTCTCTACTTTCTTTTGAGCTCCCTCTAAAGATCTCGTAAGCATCCCTGATTCGATAGGCATGTCTTCCTCGACCCGAAATGCATTCATAAGACCAGCAACTCTATCTCCACCAAAAATACGAAGAAGATTGTCTTCCAAAGATAAAAAGAAGCGAGTACTCCCTAAGTCCCCTTGTCTGCCAGCTCTTCCTCTTAATTGATTATCAACTCTTCTAGATTCATGACGTTCAGTTCCTATCACATGAAGCCCTCCAGCTTCTCTAACCTTCTTTTCATCTTGAACTAGGACTGCTTCATATTCTTCTTTTATCAATTGTATAGCAGTTCTTAATTCTTGAATATTCTTGTCTTGTGTTGGTGTCTTTTCGGCAGCAGTCGCAATGTAATCATCAAGTTCAATTGTGCTAAGGGCATTTTCCCCCCATTCTTTGACTAATTTTGAGGTTAACGAAGCAAGTTTGTCTTGGGTTTCATCAGTTAGCAAAACAGGGAATATTTTTTGTAAAGATACACTTTGAATTTTTTTGGTACTCTGAGATTCTTTAATATCTTTTTCATTAAATCCAGATTTCTGAGACATTCTTTGAGGGGGTATCGGAGGCTTATGACCATCTTCAGGTTTAACCAAACGAGAACTAAGGACTTCTTTTATTTTTAACTTAGCCATATAGTCGCTATTTCCACCAAGAATAATATCTGTACCTCTACCAGCCATATTTGTGGCAATTGTCACAGAGCCAGATCTTCCTGCCTGTGCAATTATTTCAGCTTCTCGCTCTACATTTTCAGGTTTGGCGTTTAATAAATTATGTGGAACTTGCTGCTCTGACAACAAAGAACTTAAAAGCTCGCTCTTCTCAACGCTTGTTGTACCAACCAGTACTGGTCTACCTTGCTTATAGATTTCAGCAGTTTCTTTGGCTACTGCTCTCCATTTTCCTGATTCAGTTTTAAACACTTGATCAACCCAATCTTCTCTGGAAATCTTTCGATTAGTAGGAATAACTGTTGTTTCTAATTTGTATGTTTTTTCAAATTCCACTTCTTCCGTTTTTGCTGTTCCTGTCATGCCCGATAAACGGGGATAAAGCAGAAAGAAATTTTGATATGTAATTGATGCAAGTGTTTGAGTCTCTGGCTGAATAGGCAAATGCTCCTTAGCTTCAATTGCTTGATGCTGCCCATCGCTCCATCGTCTTCCAGGCATCACTCTTCCAGTAAATTCATCTACGATTACAGCTTCGTCTTTTCGGACTATGTAGTTAACATCTTTTGTAAAAAGTTCCTTAGCTTTAAGTGCATTAGTCACATAATGTGCCCATGGGTCCTTTGGATCAAACAAGTCTTTGATGTTCAATAATTTTTCAGTTTTAGCAAACCCTTCATCTGTCAAAACGCAACTTCGTTGTTTCTCATCGACCTCGTAGTCCCCCTCAGGATCTATCCCATCTTTTCCCATCTCAGCTGATCTTATTAACTTTTCAACAACATCTGCAGCCATCTTATATTTCTCTTGTGGTCGTTCGATTTGACCAGAAATAATTAAGGGAGTTCTCGCTTCATCAATAAGAATGGAGTCAACTTCATCAATCACACAAAATTGAAAAGGCCTCTGCACTATTTCTTCAGAGCTCGCTGCCATATTGTCTCTTAAATAATCAAAGCCAAGTTCTGAGTTGGTCGCATAAGTCACATCACATAAATAATTTTTTCTTCGTTGCTTTGGCGTCATATCTTGTTGAATTAGCCCAACTGAAAGACCTAAAAAACGATGTACTTGGCCCATCCATTCAGCATCCCTCCTTGCCAAGTAATCATTCACAGTCACGACATGCACCCCTCTTCCAAGCAAAGCGTTTAAATAGCTTGGTAAAGTTGCTACTAGTGTTTTTCCCTCCCCTGTCTTCATCTCCGCAATTTGACCTTCATGCAATACCATTCCTCCAATCAATTGAACATCAAAATGTCTCATACCTAGAACACGCTTTGACGCTTCACGCACAACCCCGAAAGCCTCTGGCAAAAGTTCATCGAGAAGAAGTAATTTTTCATTTTCTTTATTAACTTTACTAAGTTTGTCTCTAAATTGATTAGTTTTGCTTCTCAGCTCTGCATCACTTAAACAGGTTAGATCTTCCTCTAAAAGATTAATGTCAGTTACTAAAGGTGAAAATCTTTTAAGCTTTCTATTATTAGGATCTCCTAGAAGGTTTCTAAGCATTTACATGATTATGTATTGTGCCTAATATAGCCTAGATGTTGCACTAATACGATTTCAATATTAATAATTTCAAGCATTAAGCGAAAACAAACTCAAGGTGTTTTTTAAAATTGGCAACTGAAAATAAGTAAAATCAAAGCAAGATAATAATAAAAAGTAATTAATAAAAGAAAAAATGTATCTAAAAATTATCGGTCAATTTATCTGTAAATTAAGTTATTTTTAATCACTAAAAATTTTTCGCCTTTTGAAATTCCATAATATATAATTTAAGCTTTATTAATGTTAATATTGAATATTGCTAATTTAATATTGACTATTAATAAAATATAGAAATATCAAACCAAAAATAATCCTTTAAAAAGTAAAAAGAGATCTTTATTTATTTAAATCTATTTCAATAAACATTTTAAAGCAATTGATCAGTGCAGTACAATAAAAATATATTCACAAAGCTATGAGTAAAAATAAAGTTGCTCTCATAACAGGGATTACTGGTCAAGACGGAAGTTATCTAACAGAGTTACTTCTTGAAAAAGGTTATACTGTGCACGGTATAATTCGAAGGGCGAGCAATGAAAACACGTCTAGAATAAAACATTTACTAAGAAAAGAGAAAAATAATAGCCTAGTTCTACACTATGGAGACTTAACACACAGTACTAATATACTGAGAATAATTGATGAAGTTAGACCAGATGAAATTTATAATCTCGGGGCACAAAGTCACGTAGCAGTGAGTTTTGAATGTCCAGAATATACGGCACAAACCGACGGATTAGGTCCTTTAAGAATTCTTGAGGCCGTAAGAATTTTAGGTCTTACCAAAACTACAAGAATATATCAAGCAAGCACCTCAGAGCTTTTTGGTTTAGTACAAGAAATACCACAAACAGAAAAAACTCCTTTCCATCCAAGAAGCCCCTATGGAGTTGCCAAGCTATACGCATACTGGATAACAATAAACTATCGAGAAGCTTATGGGATGTTCGCTTGCAATGGAATTCTCTTCAATCATGAATCTCCCAGACGTGGCGAAACATTTGTTACTCGAAAAATAACTATGGGATTATGTGAAATAGAAAATGGAACAAAAAATTGTTTATATATGGGTAATTTAGATTCTCTTCGTGATTGGGGACACGCCAAAGATTATGTAGAAATGCAATGGCGTATGCTTCAGCAAGAATCTCCCAAAGATTATGTAATATCAAGTGGCAAACAAACATCCGTTAGAAAATTTATTGAGCTATCGGCCATAGAACTCGGATGGGGGGGTATCTCTTGGGAGGGGAAAGGCTTAGATGAGATTGGTAGAAGAATCGATACAAATGAGATCGTAATAAGAATTGACTCTAAGTTTTTTAGACCATCTGAGGTGCAATCACTCATTGGAGATGCTAAGAAAGCCCATGAAGAACTCGGTTGGGAGCCTACTATTGCTCTTGAAGAGCTTATCTCAGAGATGATAGAACATGATAAAAAGATTTCGAAACAAACCTTGAACGATTAACCACATAAGACAACGAAATTCTTAGATCAATTATATAAATATATTTTTATGAAAAAATAGCTTAAGAATACCTAAGTCACATGTTACAATAAAATTTTTAAATTTAAATTAATGGCAACTGTAAATATTGATGGCAAAGAATTTAATACTGACGAAATGTCAGACAACGCACAAAAACAGGTCGCGAGTCTAGGTTTTGTTCAATCAGAGCTTAAAAGGTTAGAAGGTCAAATCGCAGTTTATAAAACAGCCGAAATTGGATATCTAAATGCTCTCAAGAATGAATTGCCAGACATCTAAATAATTAATGAATAATTAATGAAAAATTTAGATGTTATTGATAGGCATACAATAAATTTGCTTAATAAGCATGATTTATTAAAGAAATTAATAAGATCTGAATGTATTGAGGATGAAGTTTATTCTGGTGAGTTTAACTCTCAAGAACTAGATAAATATAAACAAGAAATTGCTAATAAATATAATGAAGAAAATTTTGATCAACTCAAAAAATCTAATAAAAAATTTGACGAAAATAGTATCCAAAAAAGTTTTTTAATGCAAAAATTTATTAAAAGTAAGTTTGAGGATAAAGTTGATTCAAAGTTTTTAGAAATAAAAAATTCTTTAGACCAAGTTGTGTACAGTATAATTAGAGTATCAAATACATGGTTAGCTAAAGAATTATATTTTCAACTGATTGAAGATAATTTGAGTTTTGGAGAATTGGCTAAAAAGTTTTCAGTAGGTCCTGAGAAAAATACTCGGGGTGTTGTTGGTCCTTGTAGCTTTGAAGTTATGCATCCAAAGTTAAGAGATCTTTTAAGAACTACAGAAATGGGCAAAATTAACCCTCCAATGGGAATTGAAGGGTGGACAATTATAAGTAGACTGGAAGACTTTAAACCCGCGATGTTAGATAGTAAGACCAAATCGTTTGTACAAGAACTTTTATTTAATGAATGGATTGATATTAAAGTGTCTGAAGAGCTTTTAAGTATTCAAAGCAGATTAAACAAAATTTCTTCTCAATCAATAGTTTAATGACAGATAAACAAAATTTCTCACTTAATAATCTTGAGCCATTTAATCGGTTCTCTCAAAGTGAATTTGAAAATTTCATCTCAGAAACTTCGATTATTTCTTTTTCAATGGGTGATCCATTATCACTCAATACAATTATTTCAGATTCAATTTATTTGATACTTCAGGGTCAAGCTAGATTAGTTAGGCTTGATGAAAACAATCCAAAGAGCATATTTAAACTGGGGGCGGGACAATTCATTAACCTTGCCTCACAATTGCGTGGATGTAGTTGTGAACTAGTAATCGCATCAACAGATTTAAAAGCTCTTAAAATAAGTGATTTTCAATTACTTGATCTGTATACAAAAAACCAAATTTTTAAAGATTGGTGTAACTCTACAATTTTTCCAGCAGAGGCATATGAACTAGCTAACTCACTCACTTCAATCTCAATTAGACAAGACATCAACATCACATCGGCCTCTCAAGCAATTCTCAAGCACGGAAAATTAAAATCATATACTTATGCAGATGTGATTCAAAAAAATGAAAATCTAAATTTCATCGCGAGTAATAATATTAACGAAGAAAAGATTTTAACTCAAGTTGAAAATAATATCACAATCAATTCTAAGTCGATATTTTCTTCTAGAGTTATTGAAATACCACAATCTCTTTATCAAGAGTTCAATAAAAATGAATTAAAAACTGAAATATTACAAGTCAATAGTACAGAAGATTCAAAGCAGAAATTGGAGGAAAATCAATCTTTTTCTTTAGATCAACTTAGAAAAAGTGACTTAAGCGTTGAACATTTTAATACTAGTAAAAATATAAAGTTAATTAAAGGAGAAGGTTTACTTAAGGAGACATCAGCATGTATTCAAATGATATGCCAAATAATGGATTTACCATTTAGAAGAGATACTGTAGAAAAAATTATTAGCAATGAAATTAGTTCAGGTAAATCTCTTACAATTGAATCCATTGGAGGGATATTATCTATGTTTGGATTACATATATCAAGATCATCTATCCCTTTTAAATATATTGATAGAGTTCTTACTCCTTGTCTGATTGATTGGAATAAAAGTTTCGCAATAATTGAAAAAAGTACCTCTGGCCAACTCTCAATTGTTTCACCAGTTGATGGTAGAATTTCTATTGAAGAAAACGAATTCAAAAATATTTTTAATGAATCACTCGAAGTAATATTTTTTGAAAAGAGTAATCTTGCTCAAACAAAAAGATTTGGATTAAGTTGGTTTCTTCCTCAAATAAAAAAATATAGATTCTCATTAATCCAAGTTCTAATTGCTTCATTTGTTGTTCAATTATTTGGCCTATCTAATCCATTATTGATTCAAGTTATTATAGATAAAGTTATCAGCCAAAGAAGTTTAGATACACTACAAATACTTGGCGTTGCGCTAATAGTTGTAACTTTCCTTGGTGGAATAATTAGCAGTCTTAGAACATTCTTATTTGCTGAAACAACTAATCGAATTGATACTCGATTAGGAGCAGAGGTAATAGATCATCTTCTGAGATTACCTCTTAATTATTTTGAAAAAAGACCAGTGGGAGAGCTTGGCAGCAGAATTTCTGAAATGGAAAAAATCAGAAACTTCCTTACTGGTCAAGCTTTAACTACCATTCTTGATTCGGCGTTCTCAGTAATTTACATCGTGGTAATGGTTATTTATAGCTGGCTATTAACCATAATTGCTCTTGGAGTAGTTCCTATTCAAATCCTAATTACACTCATCGGATCACCAGTAATCAGAAGACAAATAAGAGAGGTCGCTGAAAATAATGCTAAAACGCAAAGTCATTTAATTGAAGTGCTAACAGGAGTGCAAACTGTAAAAGCGCAAAATGTCGAAACTGTAAGCAGGTGGAAATGGCAAGATTTATACGTGAAATTTATCTCAAAATCTTTTCAAAAAACTATCACCACTACTACTTTAAATCAGCTAAGTACAGTACTGCAACAAATATCTCAGTTACTTGTTTTGTGGGTTGGAGCTACACTAGTACTTTCAGGGAAATTAACACTCGGTCAATTAATTGCTTTTAGAATAATATCGGGATATGTAACTCAACCATTACTAAGACTAAGTAGTATATGGCAAAATATTCAAGAGCTCAGAGTCTCTTTCGAAAGACTTGCTGACATAATAGATACTAATGAAGAATCAAATGAACAAGATAAAGCTAATATTCCAATGCCAAATGTGAAAGGGAAAGTTGAATTTAAAAATATTTCTTTCCAATTCAATAAGAATTCTCCATATGTCCTTAAAAACATCAATTTAACTATCGATCCAGGAACATTTGTTGGAGTTGTAGGACAAAGTGGAAGTGGCAAAAGTACATTAATGAAATTAATTCCTAGGCTATATGAAATTAATAAAGGAAAAATTCTTATTGATAATTACGATGTAGACAAAGTTGAGCTTTACTCCCTAAGAAGGCAGATTGGAATTGTGCCGCAGGATCCTCTCCTTTTCAAAGGGAGCGTTAGTGAAAATATTGCTTTAACCAATCCTCAAGCAACTTCAGAAGAAATTGTTGAGGTATCTAAAATTGCAGCTGCTCATGAATTTATTATGTCACTACCTCAAGGATATAGCAGTGAAGTTGGTGAAAGGGGTGCTTCACTCTCTGGTGGACAAAGACAACGAATTGCCATCGCAAGGACTCTTCTTGATAATTCAAAAATGCTAATCATGGACGAAGCAACTAGTGCACTTGACTACGATACAGAAAAAAAAGTTTGTAACGGGATTAAAGAAAAGTACAATAACCTAACAGTATTTTTCATTACTCACAGATTGAGCACAGTAAAAAATGCAAATAAAATAATCATGCTTAATAATGGAATAATTGATGAGATCGGAACACATGAAGAATTAATTGCAAAGCGTGGTCGATATTATGCTTTGTACAAACAACAAGAATCAAGCTGATGAAAAAAATATTTAAATCAACAATTGAAAAATATAAAAGTAAAAAGCTTATGCTGAATAAGCTTTATAAAACAGATTTAAAGAATTTTATAACTAATAAATATCAACAAATTAATTATAAAATTAAGAATTTCAGATCGATTATTAATAATGAGAATTTTACCTATATGAATCCAAAAAAGTTAATAAGAAATCTCCAAGATTCCCTAGATCAATATACACAAAGTGATAAAAATGAAGTTATTCTCAGGCCTGCCTCTTACTGGGCTTCATCAATAACTTGGACATTACTTGGAGGGACTTTTTTTGGAATATTTTGGTTATCAATAGCAAAAACTGAAGAAATCGTTGTGTCAACTGGAAAGCTCGAGCCAATTGGAAAAGTCTCTTTAGTTCAAATGCCCTTACAGGGAATTACAAAAGAAATCTTAGTTGAAGAAGGAGAATTAGTTGAGAAAGGCCAAAGCTTAATTTTACTAGATACTGAAATCACGATGGCAAATCGTAAATCAATAGAAGAAAGACTGAAAATCAATAATCAAATATTAATTAAGCTTGAGGATCTTCTTAAAGAAGGAGCTATATCGCAATTTCAATACCTGCAACAAAAAATTAAAATTGAAGAAATTAAAAGTAACTTAGTTGAGAACAACGTTACTTTAAAATATCAAAAGATAATTGCTCCTCACAAAGGACTAGTATTTGACCTTCAACCAAACTCTCCAGGCTTTGTTGCGAGAACTACTGATCCTGTAATGAAAATTGTCCCATTAAATAATTTGCAAGCATCAATCGAAATAGATAGTACAAAGATAGGATTTGTTAATGTTGGGAAAAAAGTTGATATCAGTATAGATTCTTATCCTGCTTCAGACTTTGGTGTAATCAAAGGTACTGTTAAGTCAATTGCCTCTGATGCCTTACCACCGAACCCTTCTTTAAACAAAGGGTATAGATATCCGGCATCTATTTATATTGAAAATCAATATTTAACTCTAAAAGATGGTAAAAAGTTAAAACTTCAACCAGGTATGAGTTTAACTGCAAATATTAAGCTTAGAAAAGTCTCTTATCTACAATTACTGTTACAAGTATTTCAAAACAAGTCTGATTCTCTAAGAGCAATCTAATAAACGATTATGAAGTCATCAAATCATCCAGCCATGAAATTTGTTTTGGTATACAGACGCTATTTAAATCATATTTCTGCATAATTAAATTCCTAGCATTTTTTGATAACTTTGATCTCAAAGATGGAGAATCTAAAAGTTCAATGATTTTTGAAGATAATTTTTTATGATCGAAAAAATCAGTCAATAAACCATGATGACCGTCTTCTACAATTTCCTTTACTGGATCAGTATTGCTTGCAACAATCGGACAGCCAATACTCATAGATTCAAGGAAACTCCAAGATAAAATAAAAGGGTAAGTAAAATATACGTGAACAGTAGAAACTCTTAATACTGTCAAATATTGTTCATACGGAATTTTTCCTAAAAAGAAAACTCTTTCCTTCTGTGATTCAGTCAAGAGTGGAAAAACTTCCCCGACAAAAATATCTTTCCAACTCTTACCACTTGGATGGCGAGCACCATAGCCTGTTCCGTCACCTCCAACAATAAGAACTCGCAGCTGCGTAGAATATTCCAATAAAGCAGGTAAAGATCTCAGAAAAGTATGGAAGCCTCTAAAAGGATCAAGATCACGGCTTACGTAGGTAAGGACTTGACTGTCCTGAGTAAAATTTTCTGATGAATTTAAAGTTAGAGAAACATTTTTTCTGGGATTTAAATTCCTACTATCAATACCATCATGAATAATAGATATCTTTTCTCTAAATGGATTTGGGAAACTATCTGCTTGCCACTTTGTAGGACTTAAAGCTGCATCTGCAAGTGGAAAATGAAGATAATTATTAGCATTTTTGCACTGTATTTTTATTCTTTGAGACAGATCATTAGTTTGAAGTTCAGGGTCAAAATCAGAATCAAAGCCTTTAGAATGATAAAAGAACTCACAATACAAGCCGAATTTAGCTTTTGGCCAAACCTCTTTAAGAAATAAACTTTCTCCCCAGCCATGATGAGCAAAAATACAATCAGGCTCCAGGCCTTGAGCTTTTAATTCAAGACAATGATTTAAACAGCTTTTTGCTCGTAGGACCTTACTTTCAAAATCAGAAACAATAAGATCCTCACTACGTTTACTCAAAATAGAAACCTTATAAGGAAAAACCTTAACACCTCCAAATTCATATGGTTTTCTATCTCCTACTCTTACAGCATAAACATCATGTCTTTGCTTGACCAATGCCTTTGAAAGATGAATAAATTGTCCTGGAAAATTTTGGTGAACGAAAAGTATTTTCATTAATCAAACTCATATAGATAAAAAAAAAGCCACCCATGATGGGTGGCTTTATAACTATCTCAAATAATTAGGTAATGAAGTCACCAGTTGCATCGATGAAGTTAGCATTTGCTGTAGAAGCAAAACAGATGACACCATCAGTTGTATCTAGGTCACCATCTCCATCAATATCGACGAATGCATAAGCAACACCACTAGCACCAGTAGAACCTACTGCAATTGATACATCTCCATAATTAGTTCCACCTACAGAACCAGCTGCGAAGAAGTTACTTGCAATCAGAATTGCTGCATTCAGAGCATCACCCTTATCTAGAATAATTCTGACGTCTTCGTTAATCAGTGTTAGATGAGAAACGTCAAGTTTGTCATCATCAGTAAATCCAGTAACAGTATCTCCAGAACCTGTGGCGTCAATAGCTGCGGCCATTAAATCACCTGCAGCTAGTGTTGCAGCTGTTCCACCAAGGACAACAACGTTATTTCCTGTGGAGATTGTGATTGTGTCTCGACCAGCACCACCAGTAATGGTGTCTTGACCTCCACCACCGGTTATAACATCTACACCTAAGCCACCTTTAATATTGTCGTTACCAAGTCCACCTAAAAGTGTGTCAGCTTGATCGTCACCAACAATTGTGTCATTACCAGCACCACCAGTGATACTCCAAATCAAATCGTCGGCAGCAATAGTGTTGGCAGCAGTAGAGGCTGCATTAATAGTGACAGAAATATCAGAAGACGTAATAGCTTGGTCTCCGTTTACATCGACGACTAACTTTGAATTAGTAGTGTCATAAACATAACTACCTCTTATTGATGAGAGAGTCGTAGCAAGAGCTGAATTTGCAACACCAGCACTCGCTCTATCAGCTTGTACGCTTACGCCAGATCCTATTGCTGAATAGTCAAGGCTTATAACAATGTCCTCACCGGTGGCAAAGTCGGTGATTGTATCTCCGTCAGCTTGTGATTGAGTACCCAAATTGTAAATATCAACTCCTGATCCACCAGTATAACTGTCATCACCAGAACCACCTGTCAAACTATCAATTCCAGCTCCACCTACAAGTGTGTCATTCCCAGCTGTACCAGTCAGAGTATCAGCTCCACCTGCTCCAGTAACACTAACGTTTCCATCAGTTTCAGATTCTGTTCCAGTGAACGCAAATACGTTTGTAGTTGTAAGTCCAGAAGCATTAACTGTAAGTGTTTTTCCTGATGCAATCTGGGTGTCGTTTGCACCCATAACAACGGTAGCTGACTTATTAGTTGCATCGACAATTGTGATTGTCTCAACTCCTGTCATTAAAGTCGTTGTTGCTGTGCCATCATCAGCCGTTAGTTTTAGTACATCCCCTGTTCCAGTTCCGCCTTTAATTGTATCTTCAGCATGCAACTGAGCTGTAGTTTGAGTAATAGTAATAGCACCAGAAGACAAGCTCATATCGATATTGTCGTCCATATCGATACCAGTATCTAACTGAATTTCTAAAGCATTTGAGAAACCAGCTTCACCAGTGACAGTCATAGCGCCATTATGGCTAGATCCATCAATAACTGATACTCCAGCTGCTGCTGCTTTTGTACCCAATTTCAAGCTAGTGAAATCAATATTGGTTCCAGTAGTAAGCGTTTTGATGCTAGTAACGTTAGTGAAATCAGCATCAACGACCGTGGCGTCGTTAGATAGTGTGAGAATGTCATCTCCATCGCCACCAGCGATTGTATCAATACTGGTGAAGCTAGCTGTAGCAATAGTAAATATGTCCGCACCAGCTCCTCCGGAAATACTATCTCCGAAGTTTGCTGATGTAGAAGCAGTAATTGAGTCTGCTCCAGCTCCTCCTAGAACAATGATTTTTGCATCATCTTCATTGGAAGCAACTAATACGAGCTTATCTGCAGCTGAACCGGAGAAATCAGTAGCATCAATAGTCAGAGTGTGATAGGTAGATGCATTGGTGTAACTAGCATTAGCGTCAGCAAGTGTAATTGTATTTGCGTAACTAGTAGCGTGATCGTCAGTGAGGACCCATTTGTCTAGGTCTACAAGAGTCGCTCCTTGAGTATCGTCTATTGCACCAGCACCAGCAGCAGCAAATGATATTGAAAGAATTTCTGTACCACCCGTGCCTCCGGTTAACACATGGACATCACCATCCATGATTTCTTCTGTTGATTTGATAGTGGTTGTGTTGGTAGCTGAAGATAGATCAACAGTTGAAACACCTGCAGTTAATGCATTAACAGTCAAGGCACCAGAGAAGGTGGCATCAACGGTAACTGAGTCACCACCACCTGTATCAGCAAGAGTAATTGTTGCAATACCAGCTGTTGAAGCAGCAGATCCTACAGTTATATCAAGAGCAGCATTGGAAGCACCAGTTAAAGTCTCAACATTGGAAATATTGGTGAAAGTTGAAGCTTCAATTGTGTCATCGGTTGCGATTTCAAGGACGTCTGTTCCAGCACCACCATCGATGGTGTCTGCAGAATCAAGTTTTCCAGTAAGGAATTTAAGTACGTCAGCACCAGTTCCACTAGTAATGCTGTCTCCATTATCGGAAGCACTACCTGTGATTGTGTCGGCTCCAGCTCCACCAATAATGATTATGTTTCCATCGGTATCTTTTTGAGCATCAAATAAGGCTGTATTAGTGGTAGTAGTTAATGCAGCAGCAGTAAGTGTAAGTGTCTCTCCATCTCCTGCGTTACCAGAAGCAAGCGTGAAGGCGACAGTAGCGTCAGATTCAGCTTTGAAAGTTTCGATCTTCGTAATACCAGCCATATTGCCATGAGTGGTATTTGCCGTGCCATCAAAAACTAGTTCATCAGTAGATCCAGTACCACCAGTAATAGTGTTATCTGAGGCAAGAGTAAGTCCAGTAACATCAACTGTTAGTTTTTTCGTAAATGCTGTAGCTGTAACTGTTTGTGCGTCGCCTGCATTTACATCAGCAATAGAACTAGTGTCTAATGCATTCAAAGTAACAGTCAAATCGTTAGCAAAACCTGCTGTAACCGTTAATCCACCAGCCTCGTCAACACTGCGGAAGTTAAATGCAGTGATACCAGCAGTAGAAGCATTTGAATCTAAAGTGGCATTTTCAATCATTCCAGCTTTATATTCTAATGTCTCGACATTAGAAACACCGGAAAATATTGAGTCAGCAATTGCAGTTGCGTCATCTAGTACACGAAGGATATCAGTACCTGCTCCTCCATCAATCGTGTCTGTAGATAAAAGATTAGCTCCAGTGAAAATTATGATATCGTCCGCTGCTCCACCAGTAACGCTGTCAATTACTTGAGAAATAGTATAAGTATCAATACCAGCACCACCTTTGTACACAACCTTTGTTACGTCAGCCTCGTTACCTGCATCAACTGTAGAAGTTTTAGATGAAGTTGTTATTGCTGTTGCATCGATTGTGAAAGTAGCTAATCCAGAAGCACCATTACTATCCTGCAGAGTTATTGCTGAATTTGTATCTGAATCAATTTGGAAGGTCTCAAAATTAGTGACGTCAATACTTGCAGCGGTCGTGTTAGAGGTGCCGTTAAAGCGCAATACGTCAGCCGTACCACTACCAGCTTGAATATTGACACCGTTAGCGAAAGTTAAGATGCCAGCATTAACAGTTAAGTTCTTTGTAAAGGAACTTGTATTTGCGTCGATTGATACTCCATCAGCTGCCGTTGCATCAGTTTGATCCAGGTTGATAGTTAGGTCGTTTGTAAAACCAGCCTGGATAGTAATTGAGTCAGTAGTATCGTGACCTTGATGAGTAATTGTTGTTATGCCAGCCTCAGCAGCCTCAGTGGTGAGAACTAGCGTTGTATCGTTTCCAGCGCCATCATTTAAATCAGCTGTTTGAAGTGTCTCAACATTTGTGACATTGGTGAAGTCAGCATCAGCCGATGTAGCAGCATCAGTGAAAGCGAAGACATCAGTTCCAGTACCACCGTCAACTGTGTCATCACTTGTTAAGCCATCAACAGTAAAGTTGATGAGGTCAATATCTGCACCACCATCGATTGAATCATTACCTGTTGCTGCTGTGATTGTGTCAGCGCCTGCACCTGCAGAAACAGTATCGTTGTTAGCTCCGCTCAAAACGATTGTGTCAGCCCCAGCGCCAGAAGTCACATTATCTGCACCGCCACCACCAGTAACACTGTCAGCTCCAGAACCTGAGATAATCGTATCTGAGGCAGATCCAGCTGTAATTGTGTCAGCGCCCGAACCAGTGGTAATAGTTGCAGCTACAGCACCAGTAGTAAAAGTTAAGGCACCAGTCGCATCGCCACCACTAACAGTTGTTACTTCAGTTGAGAGAGTATCTACTAGAGTGAAATTTTGATCACCTGCAATTTTTAAAGTTGTGACATCAACTGCAGTACCATCAAATGTTTCAAGAACATTGGCTACTGAAGAACTGACAAGTTTAACTGTCTCAAGGTCATTTGTTGCTCCAGCAGCTCTAGTTATAGTGATGCCTGACAATGAGTTATCAGTGCTAGACGGGTCGTCAACACCATGGAGATTAACTACTAGTTCATCACTAGTACCAGCTAATGCAGCGTTCGAAAAATTAAGGGTTGTAGATTGACTATTAGTATTGATATCAACAGTTGGTATGGAAGCGAGATTATTTAAAGTTAGTGCAGCACTTGATCCTACATTAGTAACCTGAGTTACACCAGATGCTGCAGCCATATTAAGAGTGGCAGCTCCAGTAGCAGTAATATTGAATGTCTCAATTCCAGTGGTATTAACGGTAGTGGTAGAAGCACCTAAAGAAGCTGTAAGTGTGTCTGTTCCAGAGCCACCTACCAGGGTATCTCCATTACTTAAAGATCCTGAAGTTGAAGCATCAAAAGTATCAGCGGCATCACCACCTGTAAATTCATTAACTCCAGTGGTAAGAGTGAATGATTTAGAAACTGTAGAAGGGTCTGTATCGTTTTCTGTAATAGAACCTGTTGCAGTTACATCTGCTGAAAGATCAGAACCAGAGAACTTAACTTTTACAGTCTCGGCTGTTCCGCTGTTTTCGTATGTTGTGTCTCCATTAACGGTAACTTCGACAGTCGCTGTTTTCTGACCTTTCGCGAAAGATACAGTCCCAGATCCAGCAACAAAGTCATCACCAGCTGTTGCAGTACCTGTAGTAAGTGTCTCGTAATTTACAGTAGTCGCAGCTGACGCAGCTCTATCAAGAGAAACTGTAAAAGATAGTGTTTTTGTTCCAGTATCTCCTTCAGTTAGTGATGGTGAATCTGAAGTTAAAGTGTATTTACCATCTTGAACACCATTACTAATAATTGTAGAAACACTTGAAGCTATACCAGCAGTTGTATGAGGAGTATCCTTGTCTATTCCGTTGAAATAAGTTTTAACTGCTTCAATATTATCCCCAGCCACCCATGGATCTGTTGAAGCCGCCGCGTAAGCAAGGATACCTGATGTGGTCTCTTTGACCTTGGCGGTATATGCAACAGCTGCATTGGTCTTATTGGTTAAAGCGGTTTTATCATCTTCGCTTCCAGAGTTATTGTTTGCTGCCCAAATCAAGTCATTAGCAATAGAAGCTAGTTCAAGAGTTCCATTATTGATTTGCTGAGTCCAATACAACAGACCAGTTGCATCTGCATCACGATCAAATAGGTTCTGATAAATCTGATTTACTTGAGCTTCAACAGATAGAGAACCATAAACTGATTTAAATTCATTCTGGGCATACATGTTGGCGGCAAATGCCTTTGTGGTAATGCCCGCATCGGTCCAGTAATCGAGACCTGAGGGGTCAGCCGCACGCCCGAAATA
>CETG01190136.1_pt1 | contig 19635 bp, 18 predicted proteins | sample 361471 | NCBI WGS metagenome assembly CETG01 (sample SAMEA2622696, study PRJEB7988) | marine metagenome | isolation source: saline water (ENVO:00002010), including | reverse complement strand
CACGAAGATCCCTACCTAAGCGAATTTCTGACTACCCTGGATCTCGGCCAGTCGATCCCTGAACCTTTATATTATGTTATCGCCGAATTACTGGCTTACTCTTACGTATTACAAGGCAAAGTGCCAGAGAATTGGAAACAGGCATTTCCCGGCATCGAAGAGAAAATTTAAAGGGTGCTATCTACAGACACTTCGCCGGTATTCGAGTCGTAAAATATCGAATAACCAGGCTGCGCTACCAGATAAAAGGTACAAGTGTTTGCATTATAGGTTGCCTGATAATCCGCAGAAGTATCCTGTACAACGGTTGGTGAACCCGCTCCAGTCGGTTGTATAGTCCCTGGTATTATCCACTAGCTTTTACTTCACGCCCAAATCAATCAATTCAGCTTCTATGCTGATTCCGTCACCATACATATTTTGCAATTCAGCCTGTTTGAACGGTGGCGCTACTTTGTTTTTCAACACTTTTCCGTTTTTACAATTTAATTGGCCCCTAATTAATATTGACTGAAACAGTCCAACTGTAGTGAAAGGGGAAAATTCGCTACCTTACTTTAACTGTTATTCTTCGGATATATCAAGATTAGATAACGCAAACAGGAGTCAAGTGAAACTCATTTTTGAACCAATTGTATTCACTACTACAATTAAATAAAAAACAAATAGGATTGGCAAATGTCATTATTGCTTAGATTGTTAATTGTATTTTCCTATCTCGGAGCTATTTGGATATTTGCTCATTACGATAGAATATTAACTTATCAAAATCAGTCGCTGATACTCTCCCTGACCACGAGCATTCATATTGCTGTATTAATGAAATACTGGTCTGAAAATCATTGGATCAGCGTATTGGCAGGATTATTGAACTACACACTTCTACCTGAGTCGCTATCTTTATTCGCTCAGTTAATATTGACCTTTGCCCTGATAACGGTAGTACTTGTCACCGTCTGGATATACGTTTGCGTTATATCGCGCTCAAATGAAAATGTAATTTTAACGTCTCCTCCTGCAGCGGGCTTTTTAGTACTATATACAGTTTTCATCTTCGCATTACCAACTTCCCTTTTTCTATCAATGATTAACAGTCAGCTTGAGTTAAAGGGCTTTGAGTTGCTTTGGGATTGGCTTGATCAATGGAGCGAGACCTTAGCGACAACCCTGGCAGTAGTACCGCTGTTCATTGCTCTTCCTGTTGTATTCAATGATGCGCTAAAAAGCTCTCTACAAAAAATGCTTGAGCCTGCTCTGATAGCTGCTCTTGCCCTGGTGTTATGGACATCATTGTTTTTATATGACGCTATAAAGCACCCGGGTTTTGTGCTGTCGCCCATGCTGGTCTTATTCCTGCTTCTCTGGGCCGCCGCCCGCAGCGGCACGGGTTGGACCGCCACGCTTTCATCAATACTGAGTCTCTCGGCACTGGCTTTTACGTTTTCCGGTCTTGGCCCGTTTGCGCACCAAAGCACAATTACCGCCACTTTTCGGGTAGAAAGTTTTGTTACCTTGACTATGAGCATAACCTTAATAGCGAGCGCCTACATATCCCAAAGCCAGCGTCACGAAAAAAAATTACGGCTACTTGAAAGCGCAATCAATGGCGTCAGTGAGGGTGTGGTAATTTCTGAAAAGTCTGATGATGACCCAGTGGTTTATTGTAATCGCGCTTTCCTTGACATGACCGGATACTCCAGAGAGGAAATTTACGGTCATAATATGCGTTTACTTAACCGAAACCATCGTCAACAAAGCGTGTTAAAAGAGGTTCGAGATTGTCTGAACAACGGCCATACAGGCACATTTGTCCTGCGCAACCAAACTAAATCAGGAGAGGACTTTTTTAACCGGTTGAGCTTATCGCCAATTCGGGCCACAGGCGGTAACAAAATAACCCATTTCTGCGGTATACAGAATGATTGTACACAAACTGTAATGCAACACCAGCGCCTTGAACAACGTGTTCGTGAAAAAACGAAGGAGCTACAACTGCAACAGGATCGCCTGTCATTGGCGATAAAAGTCAGTGGGCTGGGTATCTGGGAGTGGGATTTGGTTGAAAATTCGCTGCATTGGGATGCCAATATGCATCAGATATACCGCACGCCGGATGAGGTGATCGAAGCAGGTGTATATTACGAATTCTGGCGCCGCACTGTACACCCCGAGGATGTTGACTATGCTGCCTATTCCCTGGAGCACGCCGCACAACAGGCCAAAGAATGGCAGCATGAATTCAGATTGCTCTTGGATGATGGCCTCATCAGGTACGTGCGCGCCGCCGCCGCCCCGGTATTTGATGAGCAGGGCAAGGCGATAAAAATGATTGGCGGCAACCTGGATATTACTCACCAGCGCGAGGTGGAATTTAAGCTGCGCGAGGCCGCTAAAAACGCGTCTTTGGCCAGCAAGGCAAAAAGTGAGTTTTTGGCCAATATGAGTCACGAAATACGTACGCCTCTGAACGGAGTTTTAGGGATTTCTGAGCTACTGCAGGCCACCGAGCTTACGCATCAACAGCAAGACTACCTGAATATGATAACGGCTTCAGCGGAGACCTTGCTGAGTTTATTGAACGATATACTTGACTTGTCCAAAATTGAAGCCGGCGCAATGACGACTGAACCGTACACTATTAATTTGGATGATCAGATTGGTGGTGTAGTTAAAGCCTTTGCATTCTCCGCTCATTCAAAGGGGTTGGAACTTCACTATTACATTGATCCGCATTTACCCGCGTCGGTTTTACTCGATGGTGTTCGCCTCAATCAGATATTATTTAATCTTCTGGGCAATGCAATTAAGTTCACTCCAGAGGGCGAGGTTACGCTCTATGTCGATAGTCTTGAGCCTGTTAAAGCATACTCCAACGGTTTCTTTTTACGCATCAAAGTCAGCGACACTGGTATCGGCATGGATGCAGAAACTCAACAGCGTGTCCTCAACTCCTTTGAGCAGGCTGATAGCAGTATTACACGACAGTATGGCGGCTCAGGCCTGGGCCTTACTATCGTTAAAGCACTCGTTAAGCTATTAGACGGGCAACTAACAATTTCCAGTACGCCAGGCAAAGGCAGTAAATTTACCGTGCTGCTGCCCAGCAAAACAGGCCAGCCCGCTTCCCCCCCATTTGACACCAAAGTTGCCCCGCCAGCCTTGCAGCACGCTCTGGAAAACTGTCTTATTGTTGACGATAACGCCATTAACCGGCGTTGGTTGCACGACATTATTCTATCCTGGGGCGGCCTTGCAACTGCAGTGGAGTCGGCAGAACAAGCGTTTGAGATACTGACGTCGCCAGCCGCCAGTAACATCACGATGATGTTTCTGGATAAGAATATGCCAAAGAAAAGCGGTTTTGATTTGATGCAGGCGCTGCAGAAGCAAAATGTACACCTGCCGCACGTGATCATTATGCTGTCCTCATCAGAGGTGGCAGAAGACGTCCATACGGCCAAAGCCCTTGGCATAAACAGTTACCTGGTCAAACCAATAAAACAATCTGAAGTATACGATGCAATCGTTAACATTTTACCTCCCGACGCGCCTGTCGCGATGCCTGAGCCTAATGGGTCCGGAGTGACAAGGACGCTGACGGTCTTGGTTGCCGAGGATAACCCGGTCAATCAACGCCTGGTCAAGGACGTTCTTGAAAATCGCGGGCACCGGATAATTTGCGTCGAAAATGGTCAGGAAGCAGTAAGCATCGTCCGGCAACAGCAATTCGACGTTATCCTGATGGATGTGCAAATGCCCGTAATGGATGGTTACGAAGCAACCCGACAAATTCGAGAACTGGAAACCTCTGCCAGCATTCAGCGTAATCGCATTATTGGGCTGACCGCCAATGCCCTCAGCAGTGACCGCCAACAATGCCTGGCTGTAGGCATGGACGACTATTTAAGCAAACCCGTTGCGGCCAGTACACTGCTGTTCATGCTAGAGCAGGGTTCACCGTTAGCGGCCCAAAGTAATACACAGCAACAGTCCAGCGCCACCGAGGCCGTGGCGAACCCGTTGTTTGACTTGGACAAAAGTAAAAAAGTCACCGGCAACAACATGGCTTTAATTAAGCAAATGGCACGGGTGGCCCTTGAACACCGGGCGTCACTGCTAGAGGATATTCGCCTAACGATCAAACAGGGAGAGCGTCAGAAAGCGGCACGCCATATCCATCGCATGAAAGGCACTGTGGGCAATTTTTGTACCACTGAATTGCTTACCGCATTAGAGAACGTAGAGCGCAACTATGATGAATGGTCGATAGCAGAGCTACACTCCCGCTGGCAGGAGACAGACGACTTACTCGGGCAGTTTTTTGATGAGTTAACGCTCTGGGTCGATAAGGGCTAGCGCATGCTAAGTCTTTGTACACCCCAGGAAATTATTCGCTGGGTGTACAAAGACACGGTCAGAGCCTGATAATCCCGTTACGCAACCCGGTCCGGTTTACTTGCCAGTAAGGCCGCGTCTGCGCGCTGAAAGAGTGCATCGACCGAGCTATCTGCACCCAAACCGGCAATACCCACACAAAAGTTAATATCGTAACCCCGCTTATGTTTACCATTATAATTGCTGACAGCGTTTTGAAATTGTGCAATCACAGCCTCCGCCTGTTGACGCTCGGCGCCGCTAAGCAAGGCGACAAATTTACCCCCGCCCAAATGCGCGACCACGTCGGACTCGCGTAACTGGTGCTTTAACAGCCGGGCAAATGTGCAAAGCGCATAGTTGCCCTCAGAATACCCTGCGTTATCGTTGATAACTGTTAGCCCCGCCAGATCAAAAGTGACTATCGTCACCGGAATAAGATGGCGTTTACACTGCGCCAGCACAGGCTCTGCCAGCATGGCAAACCCTCGCCGATTGGAGAGGTGGGTGAGTTCATCAGTGGTGAGTAATTCAACTGCTACCAGTTCCTGTTCAACCATGGTGCCTAGATCCGCCAGCAATTGTCGCTCCTCTTGATTCAGTTTGCGCGGTTTTTTATCAATCAGACACAGCGTTCCGAGTTTTACCCCTTCGGCCGCTTTTAATGGGATCCCCGCATAAAACCGAATATTGGGTGACCCCTGAACCAGCGGATTATCAGCAAACCGATCGTCGGCTAAAGCGTCATGAATATAAAACACCTCTTCGCTGTGAATAGTATGACCGCAAAACGAAATGTCACGGGAAGTTTCTTTAACATCTATACCCTGCATGGATTTAAACCACTGTCGGTTGCTGTCGACCAAGGTGATCAGCGTGATCGGTACATCAAACATACGTTGTGCCAGCCGGGTAATGCGATCAAAGCGCTCTTCCGCCGGAGTATCAAGGACTTTTAAGGCTCGGAGCGCATCCATTCTGGCCTGTTCGTTGCTGGGGAGTTTAGGGATTTGCATAATGTTTTCTCACTTGTTGAGGCCTGGCCCTGTCAGCGTCTCCTCTGGGCCACTGAGGCTTTAATTGCCCGCCATGGTATAAGCACTGAGCTTCATAGCAGCGTGTTTACGGCGCTAAGCAATTGCTGTTGACTAAAAGGTTTGGGCAATACCTGACTCGCCCCGAGCATTTCTGCTGATTGGAGGTTAAATTCTGCCGATATTTTGCGTCGACCACCTGACATCGCAATTATTTTGACCGGTAATCCGGCTTTACGACAGGCATTGATCACCTCAATGCCATCCATCTCGGGCATCAGAATATCTGTAATTAACAAATCGACGCGCTCTGCTGTCATTGTTTCTATAGCATTTGTGCCGTTGGTTGAAGTCAGAATGTCATGACCATGCTTGGCCAGTAACAACGACGTCATTTTGATGATTTGCTGGTCATCATCTAGGATTAGAATCTTACTCATTGCGGCTCTCTGTAGGGGGTAGGGTTGTATCCACCCACTGCTTCAACAGTTTTGAAGGAGTGGGAACACTTTGTTGCGAAGGCGGTAAAATCACCACCGGTAACAGCAAATTAAAGTCGGCGCCCTGACCAGGCGCTGATCGCACTTGAATCTCGCCCTCATATTCAAGTACAAGTTTTTGCAATAAGGACAGGCCCAGGCCGGTCCCTTCGCCAATATCCTTAGTCGTATAAAAGGGTTCAAAAATTTGCTCCCTGACTGCCGTCGTCATTCCGCAACCGTTATCGGAGACACTGATTTCTAACCACGATGATTTTCTGTGATAATTAAAGCGGATGGAGATGGTCCCCTGCTCAGCTGAATGCTGCTTTTCAATGGCATGTCGGGCATTGATACATAAATTAGTAAGTAACTGGCTCAGGTGCTGCTCACTGAGTCTGACCATCACCTCCGGCACCTCACCGATTAAAAGCGCTATATCACTGCCTGCCGCCGTTGCAACAAAGGTTTCTACCTTGCTGACAATCTCCCGCAGCGGCCTGACCGCAACAACAGTTTCACGGTCGGCGGCGAAACTGAGAATTTGTTGATTAAGTTTTTGCCCCTTATCCAGCGCCGCCAGAATTTCGCTAACATAATCATTGCGGCTGGCGGCATCAGGCTCATCCCGTATCAGTTCAGCGAAACCATTAATGATGGTCATTACATTATTAAATTCGTGCGTTATGCCCGATGCCAACTCCCCCAAAGAACTCAAACGCTGTGACTGCGCCAGTCGTTTTTCCATCGCCAGTCGTTGAGTCACATCTTCTGCCATAAATACGATATGGCTGGATTGTCTGCCGCCCAGTCCAATGGTGAAGGCGGTAACCTCCAGTGCAAGGGTTTGGTTGCGCTTCGCTGCCGCCGTAACCTTACCCCGCCAGCGTCGTTCAGCATGAAGCTGCTTTAGTACTCGTTGCTGCGCTTTCATGGCGCTTAAAAACCCGTGTTCAGGCAGATTGGACCGGGAATGAGCAGCACCAAACAAATCGTTGAAAGCAGGGTTGCTGTAGTGAACATGCCAGAGCTTATCGGTAATCAGTATCAGATGCCCGGAAGCCTCTAAGACGCGGTAAAACTGGGCACTGCTGTGGGTTTGCTGCCACTGGATTTGCTCACGGTAGTTTATGCCGTACGTCATGATCACTTCCATCAGCGGCAATAATCGCTGATCTTCCGTCATGCAGCAGCTGGCCGGCGTGCGCTGGCGGGCCAGCGCATACAATTCAATGACCATTTCCGGTGGTATTGCCGCCTGATTCATTTTACGCCCCAACTCACTGAATGCCATTAAATGAGCTTCGTCGTTTGCGATGACGTAAAGCGCGTAGCGCTCCAGAAACTCATCACAGAGGTGCTGTTTAGCCTGGTATTGCACCGACACTTCGGGCACTTGTCGTGGGGTATTCATCGCGCCACCAGCACGGCAGAGTCATCGGCCGCACTGCCCCATTTGAGCAATAACTCAGACACCATCGCGGATAAATCCGGAAACAATAACTGACGGCGATACTGCATGTACGGCAGGGCCTCACTCATACCGTCAGAGCCCATAAAGAACATATCCTGTCCTTGCGTAAGGGGGAGCACCCGGGTTTGCACCTGCAGATTTTGCTCTGCCCCCAGAATTCCCCGCAATGACGGTAGGTAAGTCAGGTGATTACCGATCTTCACCGCCGTAATATTGCCGACGCCGGCAAATTCCAGTTGGGCACGGTTTACATCCCATTTGCACAGGGCAGCGGCAACTCCCCGGGTCACGCGCAACGCTTCGTTGCAATGGGCTAAAATAACAGCCAGTGATTCAAAGCGGTATTTTTCGACAATTGTTAGACAGCGCGACGCAGCTTCAAAAGCAGGCTGGCCGTGACCGATACCATCAGCCAGACAGACCAGCAGTTGTTCTGCCGACAGCCTCCAATAGGCCCCTTGATCACCACAATGGGATTGACCCGCCCGGGGACGGGTTTGTATTACCACATCAACCATACATGGCCCTCCCCTGCTCATCCAACCACAACACGGCTTCCACTCGGGTGCCCGTAGAGTCTGACTGAATGTTAACGCTATCGACCAACCGGCAGACCCCCGATAAGCCGCATCCCATGCTGTTAATACTGCTGTATCCTTCCTGCATTGCCTGGTCGATGTTTAAAATGCCTGGTCCAATATCCTCCGCTACAACCCTGAGCGCCACGATACGGCGATGCTGGCCCGAGGCGTTACACGCATAGCGTGCTTCCAACGACAAAAAGCCGCCGCAACTATGAAAAACAATATTGTTGCCCAACTCTGTCATAGCAATCAGCAGATGATAGGCCTGCGGCCGACTGAACTCTGCCTCAATGGCCAGTTGCAGCGTATTGCGTCTGGCATCAAACACATCCAGCTCGTGGTCGACCCGTGTGCGGCTAAGCACCTCCCAGAGGTTGTCAGACTGCCACTGCTGACCCGCAACCGGCTGTTCGGTTAGATCAAATAATGATTGCATGTATTTCTATCCTGACTTCGGTACCCTGACCAGGTGTCGAGGCAATGAAGAACTCATCCATCAAGCGTTTACAGCCGGGCAGCCCGGCGCCTAAACCGGTACCACTGCTAAAGCCATCGCGCATCGCTGTGGCAATATCTGCAATCCCCGGCCCCTGATCACGAATGATGACCCGTAATATGCGCAGTTGCGGCGTCGACTCATCGCTGAGTTCACTGTCGCCGCCGCCGCCGTAGACAATGGCATTGCGCGCCAGCTCGGACACCGCGGTAGCAATACGGGTCTGATCGGACAACCCAAAGCACATCTCTGATGCCATCTCTCTGGCGGCGCGACGAATTGCCACAATGTCTTCCACCGTGTTGATGCGCATTTTGAGCGTTGCCAGTCGGTTATTCATGTGGCTGCCCCTGTTCATACTCGCACCGCGATAGCTTTTCTTACCGCGGCCAGTGCTTGCTCCAGGTTAAAGGTCGTTTTAACATCAAAGAGCTGACGCCCCATTTCCACCAGAGTAGTGGCGACAAACGGGTTGATGCCGCACACAGCCACTTCAGCGCCGACTAATCGTGCTGCGCGAGCAGTGTCATTAATCACTCTTGCCATAAAGGAGTCGACTACATCCAGCGCGGAAATATCAATCACCACACCCTGCATATTTTTTGTGCTGATGGCTTCAACAACGCTTTGTTGAAAGCTCACCACCTGTTTATCGCAAAGATCCATCTGAATGCTGGTGATTAAAATATTGCCCAATTGCAACAGTGGCGTATTCATACTCATGTCAGGCTACCTGCTGAGACTGCACGGAGAGGCCCTGTAAGCCCAAGGCAGTCTTTACACCTGAATGTAAATTACCGCGCGTGATCACGTCTTTAAATTCAATACCAAGCTTGGTTAGCACCAATGCGCCTTCGGCACTAATCCCGGTCATGACGATCTTGCAACCAAGCATATGTGCCGCATTGATGGTTTTGATCAGGTGGCCGGCTACGGCCGTGTCAAATATCGGTACACCAGTGAGATCCATCACTGCCACTGTCGCTTCCTGCTTGCTTATTTCGGTCAGGAGCGATTCTGCGATCTGCTTAGCCCGGCTGGTATCGATAACACCGATAAGCGGCATTAACAACGTATGGTCCCACATTTTGACCACCGGTGATGAAAGCTCCAGCAGTGCCGCACTCTGTTGTCTAATCAGTTTTTCCCTGCTGCTGGTATAAGCTTCATGGCATGTCAGCAGCAGTTGGTCCAGTTGACTCTCCAGTGTCAGCAACATAGTAAAGGTTTCCTGGCTGGCCTCCGGAGACCGCTTTCTGGCCAGTTCAATTAACGTTTGCTTCAGCGTAATAATAAAGTTAGAGGTTTCTGAGGCACTCATTCCCCGCCGTGCCCAAATAGACCCGACTTCGCCTAACAAGTCAGCCAGATCTTCGGTGGCCTGTTGATTGTCATGCTCAGTCACTGAGCTGATAAAGCCTCTGAGCAGGCTGCTGCAGTGGCTGGTGAGGTTGGATGACGACATCTGTTGTTGACGCTGGTCGAACGATTCAGTTAACCGTGCCTGCCACTGGTTGATGATGGTGTCAAATTGTTCGGTTAGAAATGTATGAATGATTGTCATGGTTGCTTTGTCCGGTCAAAAAAGTTCGATTTTAAGGGCTTCATCGTTACAGCTTGTTGCACTATCACTATGGTGATTGCGGTCAGAAACGGTGAAGCTTTGTAACAGCGTGCGCAGGTCAGCCAGAAGTTGGGCTTGTGCCGCTTGGGATTGTGAGTCTGCCAGGGCGTTTTTACACAATGCGTCAGCCTCTTTATAAAAATGCTGCAAACGCTCAACCTGTTGCACCACAACGTCCTGAAACTGCACATTCCCCAGCATTTCAGTCAGACCATTGGCAATATCACCGTTGTGTTCGGTCACTACCATCAGCATGGTTTTGTAGTACTGGCGAATGTCTGAATAATTTTTATGGATACTTTCGATAAACGCTGGAAGACTGGCGCACGCGGTCATTTTCTCGTCAGTCAGCTCACTACTCTCCTGCAACAGACTGTTATTGATTGTGCAGTCAAATTTCTCGATTTTGGTGGTAATAGATTCTGCGGCTCGCTGAGTCCGGTTGGCCAGCTCCCTGACTTCATACGCTACAACCGCGAATCCTGCGCCATACTCCCCTGCCCGCGCAGCTTCGATAGATGCATTCAGCGCCAGTAGCTGGGTTTGATTACTGATGCCTGTGATGTCGCCAATCGCTTGTTTAACAGCGGCCATTTCATCAAGCACAGAATGCATTGCCTGTTGTTGGGTGTTAATCATTTCAGGCAGTGTTTTAAGGTAATCGGCGACCAGATTCAGTTGCTCAGAAGAAGCGTTAATTTCAGAACGCAGATCAACCGCATCAAAATCGGCGCCGTGTAGATATTCAACCAGTCTGGCAGCACTTTTATCCAGGTCACTGACACGTTGGATAATAGAGAGGGCGGCCTCTGATACCTGCGCCGATACCGCATCAAGCGGTTGCCCGGCGGCGTCAGTCATCTCACTGATCAGCTCAACGAGAGATTGTTGATGCGTAGTGTGGTCGGCATGCTGTCGTTGCAGCTGCTGCAATTGCGTATGACATTCGGCCAACTGCTGGTGTAGCTGAGTACGCTCCTGGCACTGTCTGAACACCATCACAAAACTGGCTGAGGTAAATAGCGCAAATAAAGTAGCGGCATGTTGCAATGCTTGCATCCAGCTCATGCCTGATGTTGTGTCCTGGAAAAACCAAAAAAACCCCGCGGTGAAAACCAGTAACGCCGAAGCTGCCACAGCGGCTTTTACCAGACAACGACACAATGGCCATGCCCAGGCCCGCCGGCTTTGACTGATTTCGCTGGGTTGAGATAATAAGTTAGCTTGCATTGCTCGTTCCACTCATACGATTAAAAAGGGCCTGAACGACTCGCTTCACGCGTTTATCGCACCAGGTAAGACCTGCTTAATTACACCCAGCAACTGTTCGCCTTTCACCGGTTTAACTAACCAGCCAGTGGCGCCCATTTTTTTTGCTTCGGCGCGTTTGCTTTCATCGTATTCAGTGGTCAGCACTAAAATAGGTGTAAAACGGAAAGCCGGCAGCTTTTTAACGGCGGCAATCAATTCCATGCCGTTCATGTTCGGCATATTGACATCGGTAATAATTAAATCCGGCTTGTAGCTACCTTTAAGCTTCTGTAAGGCTTGCTGACCGTCGCTCGCGGTATCGGTAGTAAGGTGCTTGCTGAGCAGTTGCTGCATGCTCATTAAGATGGTCGCTGAGTCATCGACTAACAGGACATTTTTCATAATATTCTCCAACAGTGGGAATTAAGATACATGCACTTCGGCACTGGGTGCTGCGAGGTGATTAGCTATGTGGTTATAGTATCGTGCGACACGAATTTGTATGTCAGGCAATCCCGTAATTGCCGTCAGGGAAATCCCTAATTAGCTCAGGGAGAATGCGAAATACGCCTGGACTGGTAATAATGAAATGGCGGTTCAAATAGGATGAGCGCACCTTTATAGCAAAATAATCAAACAGACATGCGGGGGGCGCGCAAAGGGGTTATGCCGAACGGATAACACCACTTGCGCGTAACAGATCGGTAACCAACTCAGATTCGGGCAGCACACTGATAGTTGGAGAACACTTCATTAATACCTGCAGGACCGCGGCATGCAGGTGCGTACATTGCTTAAGATTCAGACTCCCGCGCGGATTCGCCAGCAGCCAGGCCAAAAGCGTCTCAGCATCTTCGGCGCCGCACTCTTTCTCTAAACAGGTCGTTTTTACTTTTACGTTTAATGACATAACGCCATCTCCTTAGGGTTAATTACCAGTAATACGCGGCCATCACCCAGTACTGCCGCGCCGGAATAAAGTGGGAACCGGGCCATAATGCCCTCCAGCGGTTTGATGATCACATCAACCCCTTCAAGCAGTTTATCCACTGCAAAGCCTGCCAGGGTGCCATTGACATTCAGGTTAAGAATGGGCAATTCATCATTGACTGCCTGCTGACGAATACCAAGTAACTGATGCATGCGATATAAAGGAATAAGCTTGTTGCGCAATACAAAGGACTCACGCTGCTTGATATGGCGGATCTGAGTTGGCGGGATTTTGACTGTTTCGGTTAATCCTTCTACCGGAATACCATAGACCTGATCATTGACTTCAAACATCATTACTCTGGAAACGGTTATCGAAGCGGGTAAAGTGACCCGGATGACCGCTCCCTTTCCAGTCTCGCTTTGGAGATCAATGGTGCCACCAATTCGACTTACGGTAGTTTTTACCACATCCATGCCAACCCCACGGCCAGACAGGTCCGATACCTGTTCACAGGTTGAAAATCCCGGTTCGAAAATAAGTTGCAGGGTATCGGCATCAGACAATGCAGCCCCCTGCTCTTCGCTAATGATCCCCTTGCTGATAGCTTTGGCTCTGATCTTAACCGGATCGATGCCGGCACCGTCGTCGTGGATTTCTATTTGCACCGAGTCCTGGACATTTTTTGCCACTAATCGAATCAGCCCTGTCGCTTGCTTACCAGCTTGCTGCCGCGCGTCAGGCATTTCGATACCATGGTCGATACTATTGCGAACCAGGTGAATCAATGGATCGGCCAGTTGCTCAACAATGTTTTTATCGGCCTCGGTTTCCTCGCCTTCAACCTGCAGATCGATCGCCTTACCGAGACGGCGGGATAGATCGCGCACCAGTCGCGGAAAGCGCTGAAAAATCGTTGAAACGGGAATCATCCGCACCTGCATGACTACATCCTGCAACGACTCGGTGATGCGGTTTAGCACCGCATGTTCATTTTTGAGATCCCGCGACAACGCCTTGATCCCGTATTCCTGTTCTACCCGGCGGGACAGATGCTGCAAGCTATTTTTAGCCACAATTAACTCACCGGTAAGATCAACCAGTTGCTCGAGCTTTTCCTGATCGACTCTTACGGTGCGAATAGCACTCTGACGCGACTCTGTTGGCGCGCTGGTTTGCTGATCTCCGCTGCCGGCAGCCGCGGCCTCAGGATGAGCAGCGGTCTGTTGTGCTGCGTCAGCCTCTGCCGGCAATGTACTTTGTGCAGGCAACACCGGGGTTGGGCTCGTTCCTTTGGCGTCAAGGCCAGCCAACACGCGTTCAAGCGCTGCCGGATAAGTCGCAACCAATTCGCCACCTTCGGTGACCACTGGACCAAGCGCTGCCAGCTCAGGGATGCAGTGATGCAGGCCGGTCAACACCCGTTGTACTGATGCCAGACTGGTTGCCGGACTGGGGTTATTTGCCAGCTCTTTAAGGATCTGCAACTGACAGCTCAACACCTGACGCACACGGCTAAGTGCCATGTCATCAGCCGGACTGACCGGCTCAACACGTGCAACTTCTACACTGTGCCAAACATAATCGAGTGTCTCTTTCAGTGTTGCCTCACTGGCACGGGACAACCCGACCAGCGTTAAACGGCAATCATAGGGATCAAATTCAGCTAACGGCGACTCTTCAAAACAGGCATCAATGCCTTGCCAGCAAAGATCCGGCACTTGTGACCAGAAGCTCACAGGATCATCGCCACTAAAAAACGCGCCCGCTTCAGGGCGATAGACGACCAGATGGTAACCCTGCACCGAATCTTGTTCGAGCTGTTGCAATGCACCGGTTAATGCTTGCTGTAAGCTGCTGCGCAGTGTGGTCAGCCCCAACTGCTCAAAGAGGGCACCCTGACTAACCGCCGTCGCATTACCAGAAGTAAATTCTGACGATGTATCCTGCACACTGTCTGCTTGCTGACCGAGTATTTTGAGCCGAATTTGCGCCACCAGTTCTTCACCTTGTTGCGGCGCCTGAAGCTCAAGACAACCATCCATCTCTAACCCGTTAAGCCAGCTATCGAGCTGATCGACGACTTTCAGATACAGATCAATGCCTTCGGACGTAACCACCAGTAGCCCCTCCCGGGCTTTCGATAGAGAGTCTTCGGTCACATGCAGCAACTGGGTAAAAGGCGCGATATCAAACAGTCCCGAGCCGCCTTTCATCGTATGAATGTAGCGAAACAGGTTATTCAGCAGTTGTTGATCGGTGGGCGTAGCCTCAAGCGTCAGAAAGGTTTCACAACTGCTTTCCAGTAATTCCCTGGACTCACTGACAAACTGCGTAAGCAAGGCATTCATTGGACCACGTCCTCCATCAAAAGATTGCAATATTGCTGCAAAGTTTCGGCTGTCGCAGGCTTAACCAGATACAGGTTCACGCCTGCCTGATAGCCGCGGTTTTGATCTGCGGGCTTGGATTCAGTCGTTATCATTATTACCGGGCAGTCGGCCTGTTCCGAACCACGACGTAACTCACTCACAAAGGTAAAGCCGTCCATGAGTGGCATATTGACATCAACCAGGCACAGTGAAATCTCCTGTTCGAAGAGTTTTTCCAGGGCTTCGACACCGTTTTCGGCTTCAACAACTTTACAGCCAATTTCTTCCAACAGGCTACGGTGATATTTGCGGATTGTGACAGCATCATCGACAACTAATACGGTATTCATAAATTCTCTCTTTAAGCCAGTTCTTTCTGGTAGCCGTTGGTATCGTTATACCGACGAACTTTAAACAGCGACGACATTCTGCTCATGGTTTCCGAATGACCAAGAAAAAGCACGCCGCCAGGGTTAAGGGCATCAAATAAGCGTTCCGCTGCCTGACGCCTGGAAACGTCATCAAAATAAATCAGTAGATTACGGCAATACACCAAATCAAATTTAGCAAAATTGGCCATGGAACTGTCTTCATGCAAGTTAACCGGCGCGAAGCCCACGCATTCACGCACATCAGTAGCCAGTTCGTACGTATCATTGGGCATTTTTTTAAAATACTTACGGGTTATATATTTGGGTAAATTTTTCACCGAGCGAGCGCTGAATACCCCGTGTTTGGCTTTTTGCAGCACCCGGGTATCAATATCAGAACCGATAATTTCGACCTCGTAATCAGCCAGTTGAGGCCAGAACTCAAGTAAGTAAAGCGCGATGCTGAATGCTTCTTCACCGGTGGAGCAGGGTAACGACCAAATACGTATGGTGTCGCCTTTGCGCTTATGTTTGACAATGTCCTGCAGTGCGCCGTGCACCATTGCTTTGAGCTGATACTCTTCACGAAAAAAATAGGTCTCGTTTACCGTCATCAGGTTAACCAGAAACTGCATTTCGTCCTGCTGAGGATCAAAGCGCAGATGACTGAAATAACTACGAAAATCACTATAGCCTGTGGCTCTGATACGGTTAAGTACGCGCTTGTCTACAAAATAACGCTTGGAGTCATCGAAGAAGATACCGCTGTATTTGTAGAAGTAATCGCGGATCTGTCCGTACTCAGCATCGGTGATTGCGTTTAATTCTTCGCACGGACTATCAAGTGTCGCGCCAGTCGTACAGTCGGAATTAAGCGTGTGCACAGTCACCTCCGAGGCGCTGTATCGTTAACATGACAGAGAAACCCACGAGTGGATCGCGACCATCCGTATTGAGGCTGGTAACTTGCTCAAGGAGTTCCACCGCCTGAAAGTCGGCGATACGGTCTAAAACACTGATAAGCACATTATCGTGCAGCTCCTGCGCTAATATCAGCCCTAACCAAACAGGTGTTTGGGGATGATTCATGCTTCGCAAGATATCAAGCGCATACAGCTGTACGTCTTTGTTGTCACTGGTCAGCAATTGCGGCATATGCCGTTGCATTTGCTCAGGTAGCGCGCTAAAGAACACGATTGTACTATTACGCTTACTGGCACTCATGTGCGCAAGCATAGACAAGAGCGTGGCAACAATGTCGGTGGCCTGTTGATCATCCTGGCAACAGTATTGCAGACTATCCAGAATAGCTGCCACCACCAGCGGACTTTGCTCACGATTGAGTTGGTTTAATAATTGTTCGACGGCATTATCCTCAAAGCGAAGTGCTTTGACCGCATCCCGCCTGACCAACGGACTCTTATCATTGAGTTGCATGATGATAGCGTCACCGTCCATGCTATCATTGGCGGCGTATTGCGTTGCATCCAGCGCGACCGTTACCGGCTTAAAACAGTCTTTTTTTACTAAGCCCATGAGTCTATTACCCCTAAGTTGGCTATCTTGTCGGCCGAAGCGATGATTTCGCCGGCGATTTCATTGAGTCCCAACACCCTGGTCGCACCGCCTTTCTCAACCAGCGCCTTGGGCATACCATAAACGGCACAGTCCTGCTCTCGCTCTGCCAGCGCTACGCCACCGCCTTTACACAGCTGATACATTTCCTGCGAGCCATCATCCCCCATTCCGGTCAGCATGACCGACAAGGTGCGTGATGGTGCAAAGTACTTAATCACCGACTGCATCAGACGACTGGCACTGGGATGCCAGTTAAAATTGGCCGATGCAGGTTGCGTAATCAGAAATGGCTGACCGTTACGCAAACTCAGGCCGCAGTCAGCATCGCCATGAGCGACATAAATCTTTCCCGCTTGCAGTGGCATAGCCCGGTTAACCTCAACCACTTCCAACGGGCAATGGCCATTTAAACGTTGAGAAAAAACACCGGTGAAAGAGCCAGGCATATGCTGACAAACTACCACGGGCAACGGGAGGTCAACGGGTAAATAAGGAAGAATGCGCTCTAATGCCGACGGACCGCCTGTTGACGAGGCGATACAGATAATACCTTTTACGTCGGTATCAACCCGGCGCACAGTCTTGGTAGGCCGGGGCATGACACTGGGAGGCGTATGTTTAGCAAACAAATGGCGCTGGCGGTAAGCGCCGCGAACCTTGATCAGTATCTGACTTCGAATATCCTTGATGTTCAACGATACCGTACCACCCGGTTTGGCAATAAAGTCTACCGCACCCATCTCGAGCGCCTCGAACGTTGCCATAGCGCCTTCTTCGGTGAGTGATGACACCATCACCACCGGGCGTGGGAACCGGGTCATGATATGACTCAGGCAAGTCAGCCCATCCATTTCCGGCATATTGATGTCGAGCGTTACCACGTCCGGATTATCCCGTTCGATGACCTCAAGGGCATCCTGACCGTCACGCGCGGTCGTCACAGAGATACCCACCACCGAACCGAGCATTTCGGACAAGTAGCGACGCATTAACGCCGAGTCATCAACTACCAGTAATTTCATTGCTGTTGCTCTTCCAGTTGTGCCTGCTCATCGCCACTGAGTAGTTGTTCAGGGTCAAGGACAGTGATAATGCGTTTGTGTTCACGCAAGTTCACAATGCGTCCCATCATCTTCGCCTGGTCTGCCGAGAGGTTCGGGGCAGCTTCGATCTGACCGCTTTGCAGGCGCAACACTTCAGACACGCTGTCTACCACGAAACCGGTTTGCGTATTGCCATTGTTGAGCACCAGAATGCGCTGCCGGTCATTGCTTTCTTGCTGGGACATATCAAAGCGACGACGCATATCAATGATTGGCAGTACGTTACCGCGTAAGTTGATCATACCTTCCACAAAATCCAGTGTTTTCGGTACTTTGGTCAGGTTTTCCGGCAAACGCAGTATTTCTCTGACCGACTCGATCATGACGCCGTACTCCTGGCTTTGCAGATTAAATACCACCAGTTGAGGCTCCTCGTCGTCGTGTGTTGCTTCATAGACTGTGTCGTTCATGCCCGCTGTTTCCTCATCTTCGTTTACGCTACTGTTTTGGTGGTCTGACGCACACTGGTCGGCAGCTTCTACCGCTTCAATAATGTCATCGCGATAAAACAAACGTTCGGCACTCAGCAGCGTGACAATGCGTTTTCCCTTATCGAGTTGACAGATCCCCTCCAGCTCGTGTGCTTCACTCTTGCTCAGGAGCAAATGCGGCACGCCTTCTATCTGGTTTTTATGAACGCGCAGCACTTCCCGCACTTCATCGACAACCACCCCTACCATGCTGATTTTGTTATCCTGACGCAGGGTTAACACTACGATGCGGTTAGAGTCACTGAGCTCCTGCTCGGGCAAATTGAACATGGAACGCAATTTGACCAGCGGTAACACCCTGTTGCGCAGGTCAATCATACCCAGCACATGATGCTGCGCTTTAGGCACCGCGTTGATTTTGTCTGGCAGACGAATAATTTCCTGTGTCGCCTCAATAGAGAAGCTGTATTCCTGGCCGGCAACATTAAAGCTGACCAGTTGTAGTATATTGTGCTCATCTTCTTCCAGCTCCTGTTGCCCTGCGTTTGGGTTTTGCAGCGCGGCAGAGCCCGCGCTGGCGTTCGGCTGGTTCACCGCCTGTAGATGGCCGTATTCCTGCTCTGTTAAGGTGTCGACATCGATCAGTTGAATCAGCTCCTGGCCTTCAGTATTTTTAAGCACGCCGGATAATATCCGGGCGTCAATGGTGGCACTCACGCTGTCAATGTTTTCCACCGATTCAGGCGCGACACCAATCACCCGGGTCACGCGGTCAACCACAAATCCCATAGGCTGACCGGCGTAATTTAATACCATGACCCGGGTGGCATCCGTGTTTTCAGTTTCGGTCATATTTAGCACGCGACGCAGGCTGATGACCGGCAGAATAGCCCCGCGTAAATTAGCCAGCCCGATTAAACTACCGGGTGTCATTGGCACGTCCACAGTTTGTGGGACGCGCACAATTTCCATCACCCGGCTCATGTCGAAGGCCATGCATTCTGACCCGACATGAAAGGTCACAAACTGACTTCTGTTATCTTCGTTTTCATCCACCAGCGCCTGTTGCGCCAGTGCATTGTGAGAATTTGACATGAGTAATTACCTCTGTGTTAAACGTGATTGCTCAGGCGTTTTGCAACTCATCTGCAATGGAGGCAATTTCTTCAATAGCCGTTGCCAGTTCACGGGCGCCTTCAGACTGCTGAGCCGCGGCTGCGGCAGCTTCGTCAGCCGCTTTTGAACGCTCTTCCTGGCTATCAGCTATGGCACTCAAGCCATCTTTTGCCACATTCGCGGCATCCTGTATCTCTGCCGCAGCACTTTTAATGGTGCTGTTGCCGTCGAGCACCTCCTGCATGTGCGTCTGGATCTCTTCCAGACTTTTGGTCGTCGTCCGGGCCTTTTCGACTTCTTTACGCACATCGTAAGAGATAGTTCCCAGATCGGAGCGTACCAGCGTGATCTGATCCTGGATGGCCTTAACCAGATCCTTGATTTCTTCGGCATTTTCCGCCGCATCGTTGGCCAGGT
>CETG01045713.1_pt1 | contig 19694 bp, 20 predicted proteins | sample 361471 | NCBI WGS metagenome assembly CETG01 (sample SAMEA2622696, study PRJEB7988) | marine metagenome | isolation source: saline water (ENVO:00002010), including | reverse complement strand
GTGTTGACTCGCCTATTTAAAGTCTCTTTATTAATTTATCATCTGTACATAATTTTCTTCTAAAAATTACATGCTTCCCCTTGTTTTTATCTTCAATCCATATTAATTATGATGTCTAATTTTTCTTTTGCTCTGGTAATTGCTGTATATATCAATCTTTTTTCGAATTCTTCATTTGAGTCGATTGGAATATATGTGGTTGAATTTTTTTGAATAGAATTAGGCCATAGGAGAATAACCCTTTTTGCTTCACTCCCTTGTGCTTTATGTATTGTCAAGGCATAGGCGGGCGTAATTTTCTTTATTCTTGCAGGATGAATAAGACTTATTGGTAATTGTTCTTTTGACGAGAATCTTCTAAATAGAACCCTACGGTTTTCTTGATTACCAATTATTACACCTACATCTCCATTTGATATTCCAATCTCTGCTTGATTCTGTGCACACATAACAGGTGTCCCTTTAGGCCAATGCATGATGCCTTTTTCATATGTATTGCCTAATAAAACTTTATGGAGATTATTCACACCCCATAAGCCCTGTTTTCTTGGGCATAAGACTAAAAAATTATCTAAACAATTAAAAATTTCCGAAAAGATTTCTGCTAGTTCCTGCTCATCATCTCCCTGACTTTTTTTATTATTAGCTTTTTGTATTTCAAAAGCTTTAGCTAATTTCTTTAATGAATTTTTATGCTCTATTAAGCCTTTTATTACATTCTCTGGGATTGAATTTGGGTCTGCTAATTGCGAAACAACATTAGAAGGTGAATCAATCTCTAAAACCTTTAGCCAAAAAGCTTCGATACTGTTTTCTCTAATAACTTTGCTTAGTAATGCAATCTTTCCTCTATTCCTATAAAGCTTGTGAAGGTTTACGGCTGCTTTCCCAAACCCTTTAAGCACAGTATCCGTTTGTAGTTGTTCCCATATCGCTCCGCATCCAACTGGAGGTAGTTGATTTGGATCGCCTACTAAGACAAGTTGAGTTTGGGGCGGCAATGCTTCTAATAGGGCTTGCATTAATGAAAGATCTACCATAGACATTTCATCAATTACTAATAAATCTAGTCTTAAGGGAGAGCTTTTATTTTTACCAAAATCACCTGGTCTTGCCTCTAGCAAGCTATGTAATGTTGAGCAGGGAATTTTATCTAATTTATCTTTAAAAGGTTGTTCTATCTCTTTAATGTTTTTTAAAAGGGTATCTTTTAGACGTCTTGTAGCTTTCCCTGTAGGTGCGGCGAGCCCAATGATTATATTTTCATTCATCCTCAAGGCTTGAATAAGCATTTGAATAATCGTGTATGTTTTCCCTGTACCAGGTCCACCACTTAATAGAATTACTCCCTGATTAGAAATTGCCTTTATTGCTGAAAGTTGTTCTTTATTAAGATTTGGTTGATGAGTCCATTCTTGTTTTTTTAATTGCTTTTGCAATGTTAATTCTGGAGAATTTCTGCTAAGTAAATCATCTTTTATTTTCTTCATTTCATAATGCCAGCGCCTCCATAAAATTTTGTCTCCTTCTAATACAATTGCGGCAGAGTTACCTGTTAACAAACCACTGAGTAAAAGAGCTTTTTTATGTTCTTCAGGCCATCCTTCAGCAGTTAATTCAACAGAAGGCTTTTCTTTTGAAAGACTTACTTCTAATTTATCTCTTGCTAAGGCATCTAATAATATATTAATAACATCTTTTAGATGTTCTCTTGATGAGTTGGGGCTGATATCCGTAAGTAATATTTTAACAAGAGCTTCATTTATACTTGTTAAAGAATTATCTATACAGTTTGTTTTCATATTTTACCTTTTTCAAAAAGATCATCAAGAGCCATTACACGGTTAATTGGTGCCTTTTCTATAAATAAGCCTGGGATAGATGAGTTTGTGCTTTCTATTTTTAATTCTTCCTCTTCAGGTACACCTCTCAAAAAAAAATATATATATCCACCTAAGTGTTTAGTGGGAGAATAGTGCGGAAGCCTCCATTTTAATAGACGATGCATCGCTAATAAATATAGATGTGCCTGTAGAGGGTAGTGATGATGCAACATTTGTTTTTCCATTGTTTCATTATCATAATTAGATGGACCACATGCGAGAACTTCATCTCCTGATTGCTTTCCAATCCAGTTACTTTTCCAATCGACTACCCACCAACGAGCATTAATGTGATTTTCTTGATCGGCAAATATCATGTCAATTGAGCCTGTAAGAAAACCTTTGCTAGAAAAGTCTAAATTGCTAATTTGATTTGCATATGATTCTCCGAAACGAGCATCAGGGTCTTTTCTGAAAACTTGGGAAAGGTTACGAGGGTTTATTTCTTTTCCTGCATAGGAAAGAGGTATATCAAAGGAAAATTCATGTATACGTTGTTGTGCCTTTATTTCTCTTAACCGTTTTTGTTTAAGTGGACCACCCATTGGTATGTTTAGGACTCTCTCAAGCCCTTTTTGAACATGCTCTAGATATTCTTTGTCTATTCCAGATCTGTCTAGTTCTTCTTTTACTAATCGACCATTTTTTAATGAATTAATACTTTCCTGGAAATTAAATTTTTCAAAAATTCTATGTAGACACTCACCCGCCAAAGAACCTCTAGGAAAGTCTTTAAGAGGATTATCCTTATAAAAAATGACTGAGTCTCTAGCATTTGTATTGATCAACTTGTTTTTGCTCGTGTTTTCAATTATTAGCTCGACTTTTTGCTCATCTCTATCTTTTCCTTCCTCTGAATTCACAAGACGTCTATTTATATTAGTGTCATTATGTTTATTTACCCATGATGAATAGCTGTGTCTTCCCCAAGCTTTCTCTAATGACCTTTTAGGAATAGGACCACTAATTAGATCTTGCGTTGTTGTAGTTAAAGAATAGGAGCTATTCCCAATAGAATGACTAACATATTTTGTAGTTAGCTCTAAATTGTTTAAACTTATCCATTGCTTCATTCTTTGCCCTGTTAAATCTCTCATTTTGTAATTAATAGCCTCTGGACCAAATAAAAATGATATAAGTGGATTAGCTTCTTGATTTTGGGCTCTTCCCCATACTAAAACCAGGTATTTACAAGCTCTAGTAAGAGCAACATAAGCTAGTCTTTCTGATTCCTCTAGCTCTTTAGCTTTAGCTTGTTTGTTGATAGACATCTTTTGGTTCCATCGACTATTAACAGCTATATACCATTCTTTTTTTTCTTCTTCTCTCCATAATGGCCCTTTCTGATTTGAGGGTGATTGCCATAAGTATGGGCACAGAACAACTTTATATTGAAGGCCTTTGCTTTGATGAATAGTTATAACGTTTATGGCATTTTCTTCTATGTCACTATTTTGTTGACGATTCAAAGGGATTTTATTGGGAGATTGAAAACGATTTTTTCTTAACCACTTGGCTGCATTAACTGCATTTAGTCCTTGACGATGTATTTCCTCTTGAACAAGTTGTGAGCATTGATTTAAATCAGCATAAAGCCTACCTCTTTTTGAAAGATCTGCAATCGTATGGCTTTCTAACAATTCTGAAACACATCCCATTACCCCTAATTTATTTAAGTTCTGCTCCCAATACCTAAACTTAAAGGCTAGAACATCAAGAGCTCCATTTCTTTCGGCTTCTTTTATTTCATCAGAACTCCATTGAACTAAAGGAGAGCATGCAATTAGTTTTAAATATCCTGTATCACCAGGGTAGGCAAGACAATTAAGAAATGATTCAAGAACTTGAGCTGCATCTGTTTTGAAGACATCTTCTTTATTAATAAGCCGACAGGGCAGATTAGATCTCTCCAATGACTCTTTTATGTTCGCGGCTTGTTTATGTGTCCTAACTAAAATACATAAATCAGAAAGCTTCAATTGTTCTGAATATGAACTGAGAATTTCTATTACATGATTGCTAATAATATTTGGGATTACTCTTTCTAGAGTACTTTTTGTAAATAACTTCTCTTCACCATTATCTAATATTGAATCTTCATCCCTAACATACAGTAGTTCTATAGGATATTTACCTCTCTTAAGTGGTAGAGGTTTCTCTGTTGCACATGGTTTAAGATAAGGCGCTTTTAGTTTTGAATGTGGTAATCCTTTGGAAATTAATTTGTTAATACCTTCCATTAAGGTATTAGTTGCTCTATAATTTTCTAATAAAGCATCCACCCTTTCGGCTTCTTTTCGTGCATCAAGATAGGTATTAAGATCACCTCCTCTGAATTGATAAATAGCTTGCTTGGGATCACCAACTGCAAGTAAAAGATGATCTTTGCTGTTTCCAAAGGCTTCTTTGATGATTCTCCATTGAACAGGATCCGTATCTTGGAACTCATCTACCAGTATCGCTTTATAGCGTTGACGCAGCTTTTGAAATAATTCTGATTTTGGATTTGAGCTTACTTCACTTACTTGTATATGTTTTCCTATTGGATCTAGTGCTTTCAATAAACCACCATTACTAATTATTCCATTTTTAAATCTTCGTTTTTCTAATAAATTTAGTATTCTTGATAAGCTATGATTCCATGCTATTTCAGCGGGTCCATCCCACAATTGTGCAATTAAATGTTGTAACTCAATATTATTTATTGATAAGTCAGTCTTGTTTTTTACTGCGAGTAAATCATATAAATTTTGAGGGTGAAAATAATCTGATATTAGTTTTTTTTGATCTCTAACTTCTCCATATCCAGGACCATAATAATGGTTTTGATCATTAACATTTGTGTAATTATTAACCCATTCTGTGATTAAGTTGGCACGATCTTTTCTGGGATTAGCCGAAAATGGCTTTGTATTCTTAATACCATTTGATTTTAAATCTCTCGCAATGTTAATTAGTTCTTTATCTAAGTATGAGCCATTTTTTTTCCATTCTGAAATAAATTGATACCAATATAGAGAAAGTATATTTTCAAATTGTTCATTTAAACTCTTGGATTCATTTAGACCATTGATTTGGATTTTAAATTGAAGGCTTGAGTCATTATCGATTTTAGATATTGATTCAATTAATGCTTCAAGAGTAAAGCCAGCTTTTTGTAAGCCTCTAAGATGATCGGGATTCAATTCTAGTATTTGACTTTTCCAATAATCATTTGAAATCTCCCTTATGAGCTCTGCATCATCATCGCTTATTAAGGGGCTAAATATTGAGCCGCATTCTAATGCCTCACGCTTTAATGTTCTATTGCAGAATCCGTGTATTGTGGTTATATCAGCTCTGTCAATATTTTCTAATGCTTCTAGTAATAAACTTTTTAAGGAAAGTCTTCTTTTGTCATTTGTAGCATGAAGTTTTATCCAACTCTTAAGTGTATTATCAGTAAAACCTTGTTTTATAAAGTTACTTTCATATTCTATTCCTTGTAAAGCTTTTGCTATTCTTGTGATAATTCTAGATTTAATTTCTGCAGCTGTTGCATTAGTAAAACTAACTACAAGAATTTGACTTGGTTTAAGTTTTTTTTCTGTTAAAAGTCTTAAAACTATATGAGCTAGAGAGAATGTTTTCCCAGTTCCAGCACTTGCTTCAATAATTCTAAAACCATTTTCTAATGGATATTCATTTGGTTTAAATCGGTAAGTTTTATTATATTCTTCCATTTTATCTAGCTCCATCTAGTAGTGAAAAGTTTGGAATTATTGTTGGAGTATTATCGATATCCTTTCTGAAATAAGGATGAATGATTTCAGGTTTATTCTCTTCTCCTTTTTTAATTTCTAGGACTGGTAATAGGCTTCTGCTTATAACAATGAATGCATTCATTGTTATAAGGAAAACAATTAATATAAAGGCTATAGAAATTATTAAATTACTAACGGGAAGGTTGTTAAACCTTGTCTTAGTGATTGTTATCAAGAACATCAGTATCTGAATTATTATTATTGATAATTGGGCGGATAGCCACCACTCTCCATTCTTATTTTCTTTTAGACCTTCATATGTAAATCCCCATTCGGAAATTAGATTGATTAATCTTCTTTTTATAGATAATATTTGATGATTCTTCATAATAGGTTTTTTATTATTGGTTCATACAGAAGAGTTAATGCTTCGTGAAAATCCAAGTTATCTAAGAAGCATGTTGCTTCACAATTATTTCCAAAACATATTTTCATTTCTTCCTTATTGGACTCTCCCTCGATGTATAAATCTCCAGACCATCTTTTTTTAAATAAATCATTAGCCTTCTCAGGACTTTCGTTTTTAGCTCTTGTATAAATCCAGCCACTTTCAGGTGGTACTGGCCAGCATTCAAAAAGCCCTTTAAGTGCTAACTGCTTTAAGGTTTTAAGTAATTCTATTGCGATTCCCTTTTCGATTGGCTTCCATGTTGGAAATATTTCAAATTCTTCCTTTGAGCTTCTTGAGATAATCATTGTCCCTTTTGTTGATAAACCATTAGCACAAATTTGTAGATGTTTTACCCACCCTTCCATAATAGATTTGTTTTTTAATCTGCCTACTTCTATTTCAATGTGGTAGTCGCCTGCCCATATTAATTCTTGATATTCATAATTCAGCTGTAAAATTTCTTTTTTGAAATTGCCTATTGAATCGATTAACTTCATGAGGTTCCCCCAACGTGTATCTAGTAAGTCAATCTCTAAAAACTTTCCAGACTTATATGGAAGGATACCTTGACCTTTTGTTTCTTTTTCCCAGAAATTTAACTCTACATTTTCTTTTGTTTTTTTACTTTTTACACATGAGGTTAAATTGTTTTCCAGCCTTGTCTTTAGTAGTTGATATCTTTGAGCTTCATCAAGATTGTATTTCTCTTCATTCTCGATAAGGTTTATCCAGTCTTTCGTTCTCATCTGTTGTTCTAGTAGCCATATTTTTTGTGGGGCGATTAACCAACTTTTAAGTAACTCATTCGAAATACATCTTTCGCTAGATATCTTTTGCTTAGTCCATCTCAATGGCATTGCTATACCTAAAGGTTTGATTTTTTTGGATTTATTGATTAATTTACAGGCTTGTAAATTTCTTGAGTCACAACTTATTGGTGGGCGGAACTTGTTGGGAAGAAAATTTCTTGTATCTAAAGGGTTTGTTGGAGGTCTTCTAAGTAGGGTCTCTGCGTCTTTATTATTTAGTTTATTGATTAAATAATCAAGCCATTGCTGGATTGGACTTGCGGCCTCAAGGTGATCACCAGTCTTTTCATCTCTACTGTTCCATGTAAGCATCAAGTGCTGCCTGGTAGACATTAACGCTTCTAGCAGTGCATAACGATCTTGATGATTTGGGTTTGGATCACCTAAATATCGCTTTTGTTCTAAGAAGTTAAAACTATTTCTTTCTATTGAGTGTGGAAAAATCTCCTCATCAAGTCCCATAAGAACAATTATTCTATGAGGAATAGCCCTCATTGGCTCTAATTCGCTAATAGTTATGCTTCCACTACTATGCCCAAATCGGCCGGATTCCTTAGAAAGTGATTCTTGTAAAATTTCTTTTACAACTGTACTCTCAACCTTCATCTGAGACTCACTAGCCACTCTTCTCCAATCTTCTATTGATGTAAGTAATGATTGATAATCTCTTATCCAATCATCTTTATCGGTTAATGTGTTTTTTAGAATTACTCTTAAATAATCAGACCACTCAGCGCATGTTTTTGGACGGCGCATTTCTTTTATGATACCGGCTACTTGCGTAAGAACTCTCCACCATTTGAGGAGCTCTTTTGGGGCCACACCAATTGGCATAGGAGCGAGTTCTCCATGTGTCATTCTTGGAATTGAGGGTATGACGATTCCTAGGAGCCAACGATCTAGAGCCCATAGGAGACTATGTACTTCATCTCCTTTCCTTTCTTCTGAATCAATTCCCCATCTGAATCCAGTTCTCTGTAGATATGTAGTTATATGCTCAATATCCTCTTGATCAAGTTTATATAGATCATGAAAAGCAGTATTCGTCATTAGATCATATAAACCACTAGCTGAAAATCTCTCACTTGCAAGATCTAAGAGTTGCAGAATATATTTAATTAATCCTGGTTTGTCGTTTTGACTCCTATCAGTAATCCTCCAAGGAAGGGACACTTTTGTACTTCCTACATCATTAAAGACGGAAGCAATCAAAGGTGAAAACCGTTTTATTTGAGGTGTCATTATTAGAATGTCTCTAGGCTCTAGGCTTGTATCATTTGCAAGCCATTGAATGATTTGATCTCTTACTAGCTCGACTTCTCTCCTTCGTCCTGGGCACTCTACAAAAAGAAGAGAGTCATCATTAATTGATCTTTGTAATGATTCTTGCCCTTCGCTTTTTACTAATGATTCCTGGAGTTGTTCTAAAAGAGTTGGAGTTTTTGATTGATTTTTTGATATAGCTGCAGGTAAGGCGAAAAGGTCTTCTTCATTAATCTCCCCTAGTTGGTATTCGCCACTTCCTTCTAGTAGTTGTTGGAATTCTGCACCCATCCGTCCAAGGCTTGCTTCTAGGCGGGTTGAATTAAGTAACCAAGATCCATCTGGAATCCTTTCCCACTCTTTACCTAGGTCTGTTCTTCTTTTTTTGTGTCGATGCCATAGGTCTAGACATGGCGTTAAAAGATATACCTTTACATCAACTTCTCCACTTATGGCTTGTATAAGATTTATGTGTAGAGGTGCCAAATTACTTATTCCAAAGAGACGAAGTTCTTTTGAATAAGTGGTTAATGCTGATTTGTTATCCCTTAGTAAGTCTATTGCCCTTTCTACATCTATAGAGAACGGTTCATTTTTAATTACCTTACTTAATAGTCGAAATAAAGAAGGCTGCCATTGTAGTTTAGAAGGTAAATCTTTAACTAAAGAGTTGAATTCTTCATTGCTAGACTTGCACCATTTTTTAGTAAGATCAGGTCTGTATAATATGTAGTCGTCAAAAGCTTTGGCAATGCTACAAGCTAGTTGCCATATGTCTTTATTTATCACATTACTTTGAGAAGGTCTGCTTTCAATCCATTCTTTTAATGAAGCGCCTTCCTTTTTTTCTGTGATTTTAGGAATCAGGTTGAGTAGTGGCCAAACTAAATTACTTGCTTTCCATGGGTCCTCCTTGTTTACCTCTTCACCAAGTATTTGACCAACAAGCTCTCTTAGGTAGTTTCCTGGAAATGGAAAATTAACTTGACCATTTATTCCATTAACTAATGCCAGTTGATCTCCTAACCATCTGCTTGTAGGCCATGTGCTTACAAGGATCTCTACCTTCTCTGATATTACTGGTGGAGTCGCCTTTAGTTCCTCAGATACTATTCTGGCTAGCCATTCAGCTCTATTACTGCGATAAATAGTTAACAAGGTTTATACAAATTAAAGTATTGAGGTGTTGAAAAATTATATTGATCCTTGCAAAAATAAGTTGTCGTAAATATGGCAGAGATATTTTTAAAACGAGTGAACAACATAACTTTATTGGAAGCGTAGATAAATTTTCTTCTTCGAAAGAAATAATAATTTCCTTTCATAATTTTTCGTTTTTAAATAAAGGCTCTTTCCTTGGGGCTCTAATGAGAGATTTCATCTCTTGGACAGCTTCTTTAAGTCCAGTTGCCAGTGCTCGAGAAATAATTGTATGGCCAATATTCAACTCTTCAATTCCTTCTATTACAGCAATAGGTTCTACATTTTGGTATGTCAATCCATGACCGGCATTAACACGTAAACCTATACATTGAGCTTTTGTCGTTGCTTCTTGAATTTTTGATAGCTCTTTTGATTGATTTACCCAAGAAGCACAAGCGTAATTGCCTGTATGAAGTTCTATCCAGTTAGCATTAATTTTTTTTGATTCTTCAATCTGCTTAAAAATAGGATCAATAAAAAGACTTACAGGGATATCACAACATTGAAATTTTTGAATTATTTCTTTCAGGTTATTTGATTGGGAGATTACATCTAGTCCTCCTTCTGTTGTTACTTCCTCTCTTTTCTCTGGGACTATCGTAACCATATCAGGCTTTATCTGAAGAGCTATTTCAACCATTTCATTAGTACCAGCCATCTCTAGATTTAGTCGAGTGTGAATTGTTTGTCTTAGTAGTTTTAAATCTCTGTCTTGTATATGCCGTCTATCTTCTCGTAAATGAACTGTTATTCCATCGGCCCCTCCCAATTCAGCTAGATATGCCATTTGGACAGGATCTGGTTCATCTGTTTGCCGAGCTTGACGCACATTCGCTATGTGGTCGATATTCACACCAAGGCTTGCCATTAATTTGTCCAATCAAACTTAATCTTATTGATTAAAATGGATTTTTTATTTTTTTTTGTTTTAGCCGCTGATATAACTGCCCAGTTTTCTAAGGAATAGTTCATCTTTCACAGTTAAGTTCTTATAAAAGGTTTTAATCTGCTCCCTTGTCATTCGTAACTCGAGAAAAAAATTTATGTCTCGGAGTAGATCCTTTTTGGAGTTATCTTGCGATGGGAGTAACTCAAGACCTTGCATTAAGAAATTTTTTTAGCAAAAGAATCGTTTTAGGGGAGCAATACTTACCATTAGAAGGAGCATTGGTTTTGGCTCCGACTCATAGGTCTAGATGGGATGCCCTTATGTTAACTATGGCTGCGGGAAGGAGAGTAACAAATAGGGATTGTCGGTTTATGGTTACTCGTTCTGAGATGAAAGGTATCCAAGGCTGGTTTTTAAATCGTTTGGGTTGTTTCCCTATCGATCAAAACAAACCATCTTTAGTCAGTCTTAGATATTCAGTGGATTTATTGATTAATGGCCAGCAATTAGTTGTATTCCCTGAAGGTAAGATCAATAGAAATAGTCAGCCAATAAATTTAGAAAAAGGCCTAGTTCGTCTTGCTCAGCTTGCTTTTAGATATGGTATTGAAATTAAGATTCTTCCTATTGGTCTTGGATATAGCGAGATAATTCCAAAACCATTTGGATTGGCCGCGATTTGTTTTGAAGAACCCTTGATAATTGAGAAATTTGGGAAAAAATCAGCCTCTGAATTTAACCTCAAGCTTTCTGAAAGAATGCATGCAGCTGAAGAAGCGGCCCTTAAAGCTGTTGGTCGAAAATAAAAAGACCTTTAAAGTCTTGTATATCAATCTTTATTTAGATGTCTTTTCGCTTAAAAAGTACAGCCTTTTGTTTAATTGCTGGATTTCTGTTGTCTCCAATCCCTTTGAAGGCTGAAGACACATCATCAAGTTACAAGGTCCTTGCCAGTCAAAAGACTGGTTACAACCTTTCCACTGTTCGCAATTTAATTAAAACCGGTGATGAATTAGCTTTAAAAGGAGATTTAGTTGAAGCTAGAAAAACCTTTGATAAGGCTAGGAATGTTACTAAGTTATTACTTGGGTTCTATAGAGATATCAATGGTTCGTTTAGAGGTATTGATGCTCGTATTCCTCGAGCAATGGATTCAAAAGGTAGAGAAGGACAGACTTTACTAGCAAAAACTAACCTTAAATTAGCGGCACTTTTTAGAAAGCAGAACGAACCAGAGATTGCAGTGCCTTTACTTATAGAAGCTCTTAAACTTATGACTCCTACTAGACCAGAAGGTCAACAGGCTTATCAATCTCTTCTGGATTTAGGGTTTGTTGAAACACCTTATGCTGGAGCAAGGAACTAAATCTTTCTTTTAGAAATGAATTTATGTTCCGTCAAAAACACCTTATCCTTTCTTTTAATGGTTCAATCTGACCAGGTTGTTGCTTTAATAAAAAGTGCAATACCCGATGCAAAGGTCTCAGTGGATGACCTCAATGGTGGAGGCGATCATTTGCAAGTTAATGTTGTATCTTCTGCTTTTTCAGGTCTCTCATTGATAAGACAACATCAACTGGTATATGGAGCACTAAAAAATCAGCTTGCAAATGAAGCAATTCATGCTTTGGCTTTAAGTACATCAACTCCTGACTAATTTCAAACTTTTAAATTATGGACATTGAAACTAAGACCCGAATTGAAACATTGATTAATTCAAGTCCCATCATTGTTTTTATGAAAGGGACTAAATTGATGCCTCAATGTGGATTCTCAAACAATGTTGTTCAGATCCTTAATTCTCTTGGAATGAGTTTTGAAACTTTTGATGTTCTTTCTGATATGGAAATAAGGGAAGGGATAAAGGATTATTCGAATTGGCCGACTATCCCGCAGGTTTATGTAAAGGGAGAATTTATAGGAGGTTCAGACATTTTGATTGAAATGTATAACTCTGGAGATCTTCTTGAAAAACTTGAAATTGCATTAGCTTCTTAGGTTTATCAATTTTAATTAACCTTCTTTTTGAAAATATAATTTACTAATGTCTCCATCGGGTCCAATAAAGCTAGAAGGATCCAATATCCATCGATATATCAGTTTCTCTAACCTTTCTTGGTCTTTACGACTTAGATTGTTGGAATTTCTAAGTGCATCTAGATATCCATTTGCATACAATCTAAGTTCTGCAGGATTGTGGTAATTGCTTACTAGTTGTTGGCAGGCATCACAAATTGCTTGAAAGTGCCTTATTGTTTCGGGAGCATCAAATGATGTCATTAGCTTGTTGTAACCAAAATTGGGGACAGCTTGTTATGGGTAATGCTCTATTTTAACGAGGCTCTCTAATAAGGAGCTTCTAGGCTCGTGACCTCTCTTACTTCAGACCTGCTTAATTCTTCTCCGACTCCAGTTAATTCTCCTGGAGCCCTTCCTAATCAGCCCACAGCTCAGAGCCCTTCCAAGGTACTTGTTGTGGAGCCTCATCCAACCTTGCGAACTGTACTTGTACAACGTTTGCGACAAGATGGGCATTTGGCTGCAGCTGTTGCTTCGGCGGCGGAAGCAATTGATTTGTGTCGAGATCAATCACCAGATTTACTAGTTAGTGCTGAACTACTTGAGCAAAATTCTGCTCTACGCTTAGCTCAGCAATTAGGTTGTTGTGTAATTGTTCTTACAGCCAGGTCCGGTGTGGAGCCTTTGGTTGGGTTGTTAGATGAGGGTGCTGATGATGTGATGAGAAAGCCATTTGGACTTGAAGAATTAGCTGCTCGGTGTAGAACCCTATTGAAGCGAGGTCGAATAGGACTTCAAGAAAGAGTTTCAGTGGGACCGTTGGAAGTTCATTTGTTGCTTAGACAGGTAACTTTGAGAGAAAAACCAGTTGAATTAAGTCCAAGAGAATTTGCTCTTCTTTGTGCTTTGCTTATGCCTCCAGGGATGGTGCGCAGTCGCCATGAACTTTTAAGAATGGCATGGCCACCATTTAGTGGAGGACCAAGATCTGTCGATACCCAAGTTTTAACTCTTCGGAGAAAGCTAGAACAAGCTGGTCTTGGAGATGGAGGAGGAATTACAACTGTGCGTCAGCAAGGATATAGATTCAGTCTTGACAGCCTTCCTTAGATAGTATTTAAGATTCAGTCCTTATTAAATCTTTTATTCAGGCAGTTTCCAAGGATTTAACCCTAGAGACGCTCCTATTTTATGTGCACAGGCGAAGCCACTAAAAGCAACTGCATTTAGCCCTTGACCAGGAAAGCATGAATCTCCTACACAATAAAAATTTTTTAAATTAGTAGTGTTAAAAGGCATAGGGAGAAGGCCTGGAAGACGTTTAGAAGGAATAGGTCCATAACTACCTTGATGACGACCTAAGAAGCGTCTGTGACTTTTTGGTGTGCCAATTTCTTTATGATTGAGATTATTTGTTATTCCTGGCAGTATTTGTTCAATTTTAGATAGAAGCTTATTGGCTGCTTCATTCTTTTTCTGTATGTATTCTTTTGAATTTAGATTATCCCATTCTCTCATTGACGAGGGTGTGAATGCATGAACAATCTGACTACCTTCTGGAGCTAGAGAAGGGTCTAACAAGGTTGGAATAGAAATAAAAACCACACCTTGTTCTTTTTCCATTTCTTCCCATTCATTTAAGATCAGATGATGGCAATGAGTCTTTTTAGGTATGACTTTATTGTCAACTCCTAGATGTAATGATAAGAAAGAAGGTGACGGCTTATAACGTTTTGTCCATTCAACTTCGGCTTTTGGGCGTGTATTAATATCAATTAGTGGTTCCTTAACCCCTTCTCCTCCAAAAGTATTCCATCGAGTCGCATTAGAAACAACAACTTTGGAATATATTTTCTCACCATTTAAAAGTTGAACACCTATTGCTTTTTTACCATCTAAAATCACTTTTTTAACTTTTGATTTATATCGAATTTCTCCTCCGTGATCCTCTAAGCCTTTTACAAGCTTTTCTGCAATAACACCTACTCCTCCCTCTGGATAGTTAATCCCGCCGGCATGTCTATCTGAAAAGACCATCCCAGCATTGATCATTGGTGTTTTGCTGGCAGGCATGACGGACCAGCAAAAGCATTCAATATCAATGAATCGCAATAATGCTTCATCTTTTATAAATCTCTTTGCAACTTCTCCAGCATTTGTGGGTAGCCATCTAGCCAGTCCTAAACATGATAATGGTGATTTAAAGAAAACCTTTGTTAAATATGCTGGATCTTCAATAGAAAGTAATGGCATTGAATCTAGGCAATTGAATACTTTCCAACAAGTTTGATAGAAACGCTTTATTCCTTTTTCTTCATGAGGAAAATTTTCACAAAGGGTTGAAATAAAAACATCGTAATTTCTACTAACTTCGATATTGACTCCATTTGGTAGATGATAAGCAAGTTGAACTGGGTCTGGAATGGTTTTACACTTTTGACCTACATCTGCAAGGGCTCTAGTAAGTAAATTTGTATATCCTTTGTCTCCAAAACCAAAAATCATTGAAGCCCCTACATCAAAGGTATAACCCTTTCTTTTGAAGGCACCTCCACTACCTCCAGGTATTAGGTAGCTTTCTAGAACAAGAACCTTCGCTCCTTTTGCTGCGAGTTGACTTGCCGTAACAAGTCCACCTAGTCCTGAGCCTATTATGATTGCATCCCAATCAACTTTCTGATCTATTGGAGTTGTTATAGGTTTCATAGAAATATTCTTCTGTTGGCTAATTTAACTTGTAATTATTCTAATTAGAGCTTTAGATTAGATATTTGTTTCTTGCCTAAGGCTATCTATCTTTTGATGTATCAAAGCAATATCCTCTAATGATCTGTCACGATATGCGCAATACCTTTTTCTTTTGTCTTTAATCGGGATACTTAATTCAGGTAAAATTCCAAAATTTGCAGGCATAGGTTGAAAGGATTTTTTGGTTCTCTCGTATAGAGCATTATCGCTAACGAAATCAGCTAAAGCCCCCATCATCGTGTTTTTTGAAATGGTAATGGGTGATTTCCTTTTTGAAATTAAGGCTGCATTTGTTCCAGCAATCCATCCTCCGGCAGCTGCTGCAGCATATCCCTCTGTACCTGAAATTTGACCTGCGACAAAGAGATTTGAGCGCTTTCTGAATTGAAGTGTTGGTTTAATTAACTTCGGTGATTCTAAAAAAGTGTTCCTATGCATTACTCCATATCTTATGAAATCTGCTTGGTTTAGTCCTGGAATCATTCTTATGAGTCTTCTTTGTTCTCCCCATTTAAGATTTGTTTGAAAACCAACCAGATTCCAAAGACGACCAGCTTTATCTTCTTGTCTGAGTTGAACAATTGCATATGCTCTCTTTTCTCTTCTTACTTCTTTGTCGTAGAGGTTTCCCCATCTTGGATCCCAAATCCCTTTAGGTTTAAGAGGACCATACCTCATTGTTTCTTTCCCTCTACGAGCCAATTCTTCTATAGGTAAACAGCCTTCAAAATATGAGGCTGATTCTTTTTCGAAGTCTTTTAGTTCAATTTGCTCAGCAGTTATTAATGCATTGCGGAAAGCAATATATTGATCCTCGTTCATTGGGCAATTTATATAGTCAGCATCTCCTTTGTCATATCTACTGGCTTTAAAAGCAATTGATAAATCAATGCTTTCACCAGAAATAATTGGACTTGCCGCATCGAAAAAATGACATTCTTCTACCCCTGTAAAAATTTTTAGATCATTAGCTAAAGACTCACTTGTAAGAGGACCAGTCGCAAGGACTGTTATTTGACTCTCTTTAGGCAGAGATCTAAGTTCATTCCTTTCAATTGTTATTAAAGGGTGTGAAGACAGTTTTTGGGTTATTGCAGAACTGAATTGGCTTCTATCTACAGCTAGAGCTCCACCTGCTGGCACAGAATATTTGTCAGCTGTTGTGATAATTAAAGAATTTAAAGATCTCAGTTCTTTTTGTAGGAGACCAGCTGCTCTATCAGAACTTAAAGCTCCAAAGCTATTACTACATACAAGTTCAGCAAAATCACTTGTATGATGAGCTGGAGAAGCCTTTGCTGGCCTCATTTCAATTAACTTGACATTAACCTCAAATAAAGCTGCTTGCCATGCTGCTTCGGCTCCTGCTAAGCCTCCACCAATGATTATTACCGAAGGTTTATCCTCCAAATTACTCCATTTTTTTGGTTACATTGAGCTTACAAAATTTTATTCTCCAGATAACCATTTTATTTCAAGATGCTTAGCGTGATAATTTCATCCGTGCCTATCTGATTCTTTTAGGCAAGGGTCGCTAGCTCAGCGGTAGAGCATCCGGCTTTTAACCGGCTGGTCCTGAGTTCGAATCTCAGGCGACCCACTAAATTTCATCAGGTTGATTTAACTGTTATTCAAGCTATTACTTGAAATATTGTGAAAATAAAAACAATTTTTTTAATGGCTTTAAGTTTGAATATTTTTAGTAATGCTGTTAATTCTGGTTTGAATAAATTTACTTTTTTAGATGAGGTCAAAGGTTGGACTATAGAAAGAAAGTTGGATCACCAAAACAATGAAATTAAATGTAGAGCATCAATACCTCTTTATGGAACTTGGTTTTCCTCTCGAATAAGACTGAATAAGGATGATCAACTTGTTATCCCATCACAATTAAAAGCAGCCGAATTAACAAAAGAAACAGTTTTAGAAACTGTAAAAAATGCTTTGAATGACTGCAGGAAAGGATTGATATACCTTCCTGAAAAATAAATATACGATTTATTTGTTTTGGTGACCTAACAATGCCTCGCAATTTGTTGATTTTAGATGTTGATTAAGATTGGTCATTAACTGATTATGAAACCTACTTCTATTGCTCTTGCTATAGCCGCAAATGTTAGTCTTTATTTATGGGCTTTACTTAATCTTCATTAAATCAGCTACTTAAACTATCATTTAAGTAAATTATTATATTATATTTGTATTTTTCCGGCATTTAAGATATATATTTTTTTATATATTTATATTTTGTTTATATATATTCTTGATAAATATATCTATAGATGCATTCTTTGATTTAAGAATAAACTCTGTTTACCCTTTTTTCTTTGCTTTTAGTTAGCTATTTGTTTAATATTTGCTTCAAAGGGTATTTACACCTAACACTATCTTTAAGTTTTCTGAGTATTTTTTAGTGTAATTAGGCATAATTATGGCCTAAAGCGCTTAAGTTGATTTAGTGGCTATGCCGCACTGTTAATAACCCAGGAAAAGTCAAAATGGTGAAGAAGGACGAATCGATTACGCAAACCAGGCCAAGTTGGTTGTGGCGATGGGTAGAACCCGAGAGTGTTCTAGCCGTTATCCCTAAGTCAAAAACCCAGAGATTGGCGCAGCAGGCAAAATTAGCCAATGTAGATGCAGAAAGAGCAATTGTTAGGGCTTACCAAGTTGAAATAGCAAGAGCAAAGGCAATAGGTGAGGCAATGTTTAAATCTGGCAAAGCTCTTAGATACTCTTTCTCCAGTTCAGGAAGACAGCTTCTTTTGAGAACACAGGCTGCGAGAAGGGTTTTAGAGCCTGGATATAGAAAAAAGTAGAAAAAATAATTTTTAGATATATAAAAAAGTAATCATCATAATCATCAATATCTGCAACTGTTCTTTATTTTTCAATGTTAGAGAAAATCTTTTTCCATTGATTGTTTAGTTGCTTATGACTAGAAATAGTTATTGTTATCTCGATCTACTTCCCTTATGCAACTTTATTTAGTCTCTTGGAAGTTTGATTCCTCTGAAGAGCAATCTTTCGCCTTAGATGCTTTAGTTGAATACGTTGATAGTGGCAAGGCAAATGAGACGCCAGATGGGTACGAAAGAATTGCTTGGGTTCATTCACCTCAAGATGGAACAGGCATAGTTCTTTGTAAAGCGGCTAATGCAGCTGTACTTTATAAAGTATTTCATCCATGGAGACAGAACTATGGAATGACTTGGGATTTTAAACCAGTTTTGACTACTGAAGAGCTAGTTCTTTTAACTAAAGAAAATAAGTAGTTAATTATTTTATACAACTTCGTAATTTTTAGATAGTGAATATAAGCGATTTAATTTTGCTCATTATTCCAATAGCGAAAGCCACGAAATTGATTATTTAGTGAATTTTCTAATAAGAAACAATTAGCCCTAGAAGCTAAAACCTCGAACTTGACTTTGGCTCTATAGTACATATGCACTGACAGATAGTTTTGAGAGTTAGCGATTCAGGTGTTTTTTTGCAGGTAAAAACTGGAGATTATGTTGTTGTTGATAATTGGTTGATTTCAGAAAACCCTTTGTTTTGTGATAATTGGGTTGGCTATGTTATTTGCGTAATACCTGGTTCAAGGGACCCTTTCTCTAGCAGCCTTTTCCAAGTAATGAATGTTGATACATTTATTATAAAAATTATCAATGCGGATAGCGTTGTTTCTATTCTTGCTAATAATAGTTTTCAGTCTAAATGTTAATAAAAATATAATGATTCATTGCTACCATATTGCTTAAATGCTCTTATCTTTAAATAGATGTAGGAATATCTATGAACTTCAAAGCAGAGAAATTTACATTCACAAAAAAAAATGAAGTTGAAAAATTACGTTTAAGTTCTCAACTATTTCTATTTAGTGGATTTGGACTTATAATCTTATGTTTAGTTATTTACGTTAAATCAATTTTCCCTTTGCTTGCAATGCTCCTCTTGCTTTCTTTTATTCGAAAAGAGGCATCAAGTAGAAAAATAATTCAATAAATTTTACTAATATGAGAGCTGTCTTTGAGCTTAAAAAATGAAATCAGAAAATTGTTGGGTTTGGTTTAAAGGGTCTTTAAAAGAAAAAGGTGTCTGGAAAGGAGGCTTTAAATGTCAAAGGGATGAAAACCCTGGCTTTTTGGTAGAAAGCCCTTCCTTCGTAAGCTGTAGATTGCCTGACTGGAGAATTGCTTTTGAGGAACCTCTTGATGCTTCTAAGGGACCATCTATACCAACCAATGCAGAATGGAAGCTACAGAAATAAGCTCGAAACATTTATTTTGTTTTCATCTCTTCAGCGAATTCGTTTTTGAGTCTCTTCAATCTTTGTTGCCACCACATAGTTGCAACTAAAACCCATAAAAAAAACACTACTAATATTCCAAAAGTTGCTTGATAGTTCATTTCTCTAGACCTAATTTTATTAGCAATTTATGTTTTACTACTCTATATCTTTTTCTATTATTGGTATTTGGCTCTGTCCGTGAACTCAGGGAATACAGAAAAAAGTTTTAAAAACAGGTTAAGGGAGAAAGAGTGTTATTATCTTCTTAATATTTTCTTTATAATGAGAAAAAGTCTTGGGACCTATAGCAAGGCAGGTCATGTACTTACGTCAAGAAAAGACAGAACAAGGCTCTTGTCTTGCTTGAAGGTATTGGTAAAGAATCATTATTT
>CETG01155648.1_pt1 | contig 19706 bp, 23 predicted proteins | sample 361471 | NCBI WGS metagenome assembly CETG01 (sample SAMEA2622696, study PRJEB7988) | marine metagenome | isolation source: saline water (ENVO:00002010), including | reverse complement strand
CTAACTTTTGATAAGCCTTACCTGAGTCAAGTTTTAGAAAGTCAGATTCATTTATTTGTGAAGGTTCTATATTAAATTTTGCATTTATACCCCAATGTTTTGCAAGTTCTTTAACTAGAGTTTCAACCTTAATCTCCTGTTCTATAAGTGGTCCGAAATTAAAAGCTTCACCATTTAAGTCTTTATCGTATTGTAATTTTTCGATAAGTAGTAAATATCCTCCTATTGAATCCAATACATGCTGCCATGGTCTAATTGAATCAGGTGATCTTATTGCAAGCTTTTCATTTAATGACCATGCTCTTATACAATCAGGAACGATCCTTGCTTCACTCCAATCTCCGCCTCCAATAGAATTGCCTGCTCTACAAATCGCTAATTTAATATTGTTCTGATTACTATTTTTCAAAGAAAGGTATAAAGATTTAATTAATATTTCACAAGCTGCTTTTGAAGCACTATATGGATCTTCTCCACCCAACTCATCTTCTTCCTTGTAAACAATACGCTTTCCTTTATTTTTATAACATTTATCACTTGTTACCATAATGACTGAAGGTGATGAACCACAATTAATAGATGCTTTCATTACATTTATTGATCCAATTACATTAGTATTAAAAGTTTTATAAGGGTCTACAAAAGATTCACTTACTAATGATTGTGCTGCAAAATGAAAAACAAAGTTAGGTTGAACGCTCTTAAATATTTTTTCTAGACTCTCTTCATTATTAATGTCAGTCCATATATCATTCACAGGGGTAGAAGATCTTAGGATATTAAAATTAGATGGTTTTGTTGGGATGCCAATAGATAGGCCTGTAACATCAGACCCTAATAATGAAAGCCACCTCATAAGCCATGAACCCTTAAAACCGCTATGCCCTGTAATGATGACTCGCTTTTTAGCAAAAATAGACCAATCCATAGATATAATTATGTATTAGAAAGAGAGTGAATGCAATTAAACAATTAGAGCAAAGTCTTAAACATAAATCTATTAGCATGGCTTTGATTCAATTTAACAAAGGTATGGTTGATTTCTTACTGCAATCAAAAAAGTTGCGTAAATATTAAAATAAATTGGACAAATCAATGTGTTTTCTCATTAAGAAGAAAGGGAAATATAGATTTTATATAATTAAATGTATAAGGTATCTTGTTATTTATTGAACAGAGATAGAGTATTATTTAAAGTATTAATCAAAGAATTCCAATGGGAAAGGTCCAAATGTTTTTGAGATTTTTTCTTCATTATAATGCTGACAACCTAAAAGAACCCCTATTCCTAAACCACATTCTGTACGAATATAAATATTTCCAGTATTTTGATTTGCTTTAAGAAAGACTGGTCCTTCTAAACAAGTATTTTCTATTAACTTCATTGGTTCCCAATTAAAACGAGTTTCAATTTTCCTTAAAGTATTCAATGCTAATATTTTTTCAGGCGCCATTATACCCACTGTAAACCAATCTGATGAGTCAAGATAAAAAATTAACTCTGAGAATAACTTATTTGTCTGCAGAGCATTTAATACTGGGGCAGTACGTAGTAAATCTAAATCTCTTAAAGTGCTAACTCTAAATTCATTCATTTACTAACTTTTTATTCTTATTAGATTAGCGTTAAAGAGTCAAAATTTTTCTAAAGGTTTATCTCTATTCAAGCCTGTCTGAGAAGGCATTACCTTCTGACCAAAGACTTTTTGGTTGAACTCGATCTTTTAATAACAGAACTGGCAAAGCAACCAATACAGCCAATGACGTAAGAGCAATTAAATCAGTTGTAAACCTACTGACCCCCCAAACTGAAGAAGCGAGAGCAAATGAAGTTAAAAGCATTAGTCCTATATCAAACCAAAACAAAATAAACATAAAGCTGTGCTTAATGTACCGTTCTTAGTAAAAATTATTACGAAAAATCTAGGCGATTTTTTTAAGCAAGTGATGCTTGATTGAACTGACTATTTGAGGCTCAATATCAAAGAGTCCTGATATGCCAGGCTCTACAGCCATTTAGAAAAAAGGGGAGCCAGTTACTATTCCGAAAGCTTGGCTTGATTATCAAAGCAACTTGTTTTAGACCTTCAACCCAAAAACGAAGCTTGCACTTCACACTTCTTCACTTAATGAGTTACATTGCTTAACAAATTGTTCCTTTTGGCTATGACACCTGAAGCAGAAAAATTTAACGGTTGGCTAGCAATGATTGGTTTCGTTGCTGCATTTGGTGCTTATGCAACAACTGGTCAATTAGTTCCTGGAATTTTTTAAAGAAAAGCAATGACAACTTCTTCATCTACTATTTCTACCCCTAGAGAAAAAAACAATTCTGTAATAACAGAATATGGCAAACAAAATATGTTTGCGAATGAAATACCTATGCAAATTGATGAAAATTATTCCAATTACCCTGAGGAAGCTGAAAAAGCAAATGGTAGGTGGGCAATGCTGGGATTTATTGCTCTTATTGGTGCATATTTAACTACTGGTCAAATTATTCCAGGAATTTTTTAACTAGTGATTCTATTAACTAGGTAATAATTATTAATTTAATTACGAGAATAAATACACTTAGTCTTACCAAGGGAGGGTTTCACCATTTGAATGCCAAAATCCTCCTGTATTAGATAGGTCGAGAGAATCTATTTGTCTTAAGAGACCTTTTACAGATTCAGAAGGTTTAATCCCATTAGAAGTAAATCCTGTCATCCTTGTAGCAACAAGGCCTGGATGCAGAAGAGCTACTGAGATACCTTGAGGTTTTAGGTCATTTGCGAGAGATTTACCGGCCATACAAAGTGCAACTTTTGACATTCTGTATCCATAAGAACCTCCACTTGTATTATCTTCAATAGATCCCATCCGACTAGTTAAAAATATAAGCTTTGATCCTATTTGAAGATTAGCCAACATTACTTTTGTAAAACATAAAGGACTTAATGCATTAACTTCAAATTGTCTAATTATACTATCTGGATCAAGATTTGAAAGTGTACTGTTTTCATGTATTCCTGCATTATGTATAAGTACATCGATCATTTTTCCTTTTAATTTATTTCTTAAATTAAGAACTGATGAACCAGAGGTAACATCTATACCTTGTTCAACTCTTACTCCTAAATTATCAAGTTCGGGAGAAGAAGCTCTGCAAGTTGCAATTATCTCCTCATCTCTATCTTTTAATTGCCTACAAAGCTCTAGACCTATTCCTCGATTAGAACCAGTAATTAAAAAAGTTTGCAAGGAATCTATTCAATTGAATAAAGCATATAGGTTGCCTTGTTTAATTTTATAAAATCAAACTCTAAGGCTTAAAATAATGCAACTATATTAAATAAATAATTTTTAGAGCTAGAGGGGGCTTTCTATTCTGGCTTTTCTCAATGTTTGACAGACTATAAATATAGTTAATCAATCATTCTCAAAATCACAAGCAATATTGCACTCTGTTAATTCCTTGTCAGATAACCTATCAAGTATCCTTGCCATATCTATAGCAGACAATTCACCAGTGGCGTTCCATTTAAGAGTTGTTTTTCTTTGAAGTGGTTCTTTTTTGTTCATTTTACTCCTCCTCTTTTAAATGAATTTCTAAGCACCTAGTGGTGCATTCAATGCCTTCTTCATCAAGGCTACATGCAGTAATACACTCAAAATATGAGTCAATAGCATCCATTTGATTTGAATTTGCTTGCTCTATTCTTATATCTGACATAATCATCTCCTAAAACAAGGTAAACACTTCTAGCATGATTTCTCATCTAAGAATCTATTAATGAACAAATGTTAACCAACTAAGTATAAATAACTATAGGTTATTTATACTTAGTTGGTTAACATAAAAATTTTTCTAATAACTAATTTTTTAAAGCCGATAAATTTTAATTGCATGAAATAGAAAAGTAATAAACTACTTTCATTCAACGAAATTTCTCTTTATAAAAGATCTTTTTAGAACAGAGAGATCTAATTCTGAATAACCTTCTAATATAAGTTTACGTTCAATATCTTTAACTATGGATGTTAATGGAAGTTCTAATCCTAAATTCTGAGCTAATTCGATTGCGATAGATAAATCTTTATGATGCAATCCTAATTTAAAACCTAAAGGATATCTATCAGCAATCATAGAGTTGGATCTATTATCTAAGACCCAAGAACTTGCAGCTCCAGTTTTTAATGCTTTCACTACTTTTTCCATATCTAAGTCTAAGTATTGGCCTAGAGAAATTGCTTCAGCAACAGAGGCATAAGTACCGGCAATCAATACCTGATTAATCGCTTTAACTTCTTGACCTTTTCCAGCCGAACCAAAGGCATAAATATTACTTGAAATTATCTTTAACAAAGGGAATAAGCATGTAAGAGTTTTATTATCGCACCCTAAAAACATAGTTAGAGAAGCATTTTTCGCTCCTTCTGTACCTCCCGTTACAGGAGCATCTATATAGTAAATATTTTTTTCAGAAAATTTCTTCGCTAGTGACCTTGATTTAGCGGGACTTATTGTCGACAAATCAATAATAAAACTTCCTTCTTTAAGTCCCTCCTCAGCTCCGTTCTCCCCAAAGAGAACATCGTGCACAGCTTCATCATCACTCACGCATATAAATAAAAAAGAACATCTATTAGCAGCTTCTTTTGGATTTACAGATGAAACTGAGCCATTTAAACGTTTGTCAGATTCTGCTTCTCTACTTTTTGTATGAACTTGCAAGTGATATCCAGCTTTAATTAAGTTGGCAGCAATCGGTAAACCAATAGCACCTAATCCAATAAAACCTACTATTTTATCTTTCATGAAAATTTAATCTAATATAAAATAATATAATAAAAAGTTCTCAGCTAATTGAATTTTTCTCTGTTTTAAAGATAATTTTCAAAATTAATATGCTCAAATTCAAGATAAAAGTAACTATATTTGCCATAATTACTGGAATTGCTTTAGTTTGCCATCCATAAAATATCCAAAAAGTAAGCCCAATTAAAAACATCGCAAGCATTAAAAATGAAACATCATCCGCAGATTTAGTTCTAAAGGTTCTTATTAACTGTGGTAGAAAAGCAATGGTTGTTAGAATAGCTGCAATATAGCCTAGGTATTCTGATTTCACTTCAAAAAGAATTATTTTAAAATACCTTTATATTCTATAACAAAACAAAAACATTAAATTTCTAACTTATGACATTTAAATAGGGTGAGATCAGAAAAAAAATCAGCTATATATAATTAGTTGAAAGCAAATTATTCCAATTTAAGTATTTTCGAAGTATGTGAATTTTCTTTTTAATAGCTTTATTCAACAGTTAAAATAAAATCAAAGCGGATGACCAGACTCGAACTGGCGACATTCAGCTTGGGAAGCTGACGTTCTACCACTGAACTACACCCGCACAAACCTATTCTCTCAAGCTTAAGTTAAATAGTCTTATTTTACAATGCCATTTATTGTTGATCCATCAAATGACAGTAGTAATGGTGTAGGCAGAATATTTAAATCCATCAATTTCATTCTTGCAATATCACTCCCAATCGGAGCAATTATTACAACACTTCTATGGGGAGCAAAGCATGGTTTTAATCATTTCATTTAGTCAGTTTATCAATAATGCTATTAAATTAAATGCTGTAAAAATTTAATTTAAGCTTTTGGTCATTTCTCTATTCTGATTTTAGATTTAATTATTTCTTTATTTGTTTGTTTTATTATCATTTTAATTGAAATTATAATAATTATAAATATGGATAAAGAACCTATAGACTGAATAAAATCAATATAAGTTGATAGAGAATGGTTCATTCTTTTTTTAACTTATCATTTCAAAATTAGAAGATATTATAAGTTAAAGGAAACTTTTATTTCTTTGTTTTCCTTAGTGATATATATTTTCTCTCTGATTTCACCTTTCATAACTATTATTTTTTTTACACTAGCTCCTTCAGGAATACTCGAATATTCATAGAAACTTTGAACTGGTTCAATTAAATCCTCTATATTTTTGAATTGTTTATCTTCTGATTCTTCTTCTATATAGTAATTAATTTCAGGTTCAGCAAGGATTTCTGAAGCCACTTCTTGCTCTTGATTAGAAAGATCATTTGCGAGTTCTAAAATATGGTCTCTATAGAATATGCTATGAAACTTTGTAAATCTATTTGAATTGATTTTAATCTGATTAAAATCCTTACTGTTTTTAACTCTATGATATTTAGTGATTATTTTATTCTTTAACAATCCAACCTTAGATGTCTCCAAAGCAGTCTTTAGACTGCTAACGAAATAGTCTCTGAATCCCACAAATAAAATGCATCCATTAGAAAAATACCAATGGTTAAGAAATTTTCAACTAAATTGTAATGACTATTTCCAATTGAAATAGAAATCATTTAATCCGCAAATAAAAACAATACAAGAAGCTCTTTTATTATTTTCATTACCAACAACACTCATTATGATTTCATCTGACAAATCTAACCTTAAGTATGTCTTATAAAGCTATGTTTAAACTCATATCGGATCAAAGAAGGAGAACAAAGTGCCTTTGATCAGTCTTTTTAATGCTTCTAAAGACTATGGATTTAAAAATCTTTTTTCCAATCTGGATTTACATATTTGTACAAATGAGCGATTAGGTCTAATTGGCCCAAATGGTTCAGGGAAGTCCACTCTACTTAAAGTTCTATCTGGAGTAGAACCACTTCTCAAAGGAGAAAGACGGTGTTCCTCAAACCTCAAAATCAGATTGGTAAGTCAAGATTCATTTACAAATGACGGCCATACAATTCTTGAAGAAGTACTTAAAGGTTGTGGGGAGAAAAGAAAGCTATTACTAAATTTCAACCAAGTAAGCCAAACTCTTGCTGACAATCCTTCAGATCGATCAGTTTTAAAAAGGCTTGGCGAATTAAGCGAGCAAATGGACATAGCGGAAGCGTGGAATCTGGAGCAACAATGTCAAGAGATTTTAAGAAGACTAGGAATAAAAAATTTGAGGAAAGGCGTGAATGAATTATCTGGTGGATTCAGGAAAAGGGTAGATCTTGCATCTGCTCTGGTTGCGAAGCCAGATGTTCTTCTTCTTGATGAGCCAACTAATCATCTGGATGCTTCTTCAGCAGAATGGTTGCAAAGCTGGTTGAAAAATTACCCTGGCGCTGTTGTACTTGTAACTCATGACAGATATTTACTAGATCGTATAACAAAGAGAATGATCGAAGTTAACAACGGTAAAACAACAGATTACAGGGGTAACTACAGCTCTTATCTAAAACAAAAGCTGGAGAAAGAAGAAATAGAAATGGTTCACCAAAAAAAACTAGAAGGAGTTCTTAGAAGGGAGTTGGCTTGGCTAAGGCAAGGACCAAAGGCAAGAAGTACAAAACAAAAAGCACGTCTTCAGAGAATTTCTTTAATGAAAGAAAGCTTTAAACCCAAACAAGAGAAAATATTAGAGATCAGCTCTCTTAATAGACGAATTGGAAATATTGCAATAGAAGCTAATGAATTATCATTGCTAATTAATAATAATGTTGATGAACGATCTATTTTAATAGAAAATTTTTCATATAGTTTTTCTAGTGAAGATAGAATTGGAATTATCGGACCAAATGGATGTGGTAAGTCAAGTTTATTAGATATAATTGCAAAGAGAATAAAGCCTACAAAAGGGAATTTAAAGTTAGGTGAAACAGTTGTTATCGGTTATCTAGATCAAAAAAATGAAGACCTAATTAAAAACTCAGGTAGTAAGAAAAAGGTTATAGATTATATAGAAGAGTCAGCGAATATAATAGATATTGGCGGTAAATATATAACATCAAGTAAACTACTAGAAAAGTTTCTCTTCACACCAGCTCAGCAATATGGTCCATTGAAAAAACTTTCAGGAGGAGAAAAAAGAAGATTAAGCTTGTGCAAAGTCCTTATAGAAAAACCAAATGTTTTACTTTTAGATGAGCCAACAAATGATTTAGATATTCAAACGCTTACAATACTTGAAGATTTCATTGAAGATTTCAAAGGTTGTGTGGTAATTGTTTCTCATGATCGTTATTTTCTTGATAAAACAGTAGATAGAATTTTTAGTTTCGAAGAAAATAAACTAAAAAAATTTGAGGGGAATTACTCAGCATTCCTAGAAAAAAATATAGCTAAAAAAGGCAAACAGAATAAACCTATCTTTACTAAAAAATTAAAAGAAAATAAATATAAGAATACTAATTTAAAAAGAAAAATCACCTTCAAGGAAAAAAAAGAATTAGAGGAGCTAGACAATCAAATCCCAATCATGGAAGACAGAAAAAGCTTTTTAGAGGCAACTATATCAAAAAATTCTGGAGATATATCGAATCTAAGCATGCAACTTGCTGAAATTATAAAGAAGATAGAAACTGCAGAGGACAGATGGCTTGAACTAAATGATATATAAAACTTTTAATACTATATAAGAGAATAATTACTATAAGAATTTTATATTAATAAGTTATCTAAAATTTTTTAATGAATATTTTTTCTCAGGTTCTGGATTGATAAATCTTATCTCAGGAGGTATTATTTCTTGAGTTTTTTCTATACTTCCTTCAAGTTTAATTAAATTATTCAGAACACCCTTAAAACTAGAATAACCACCTACAGTACTTGATAAAATAGTTAGAGGAGAGAATTTATTTATAAGTTCAGGTAAAACATCTTTACCTTTAATAAATTTTCCAGCGAAAGGTAATTTTAAATTGACTACAGGGGTAATAACTGCTGCTAATGGACGTTGTTTAACACCCATATCCAAGAATCCATGAGGTTCAATATATAATGAGCCTGAATTATGTTCAAGAATATATCCATTCTCTAAGCTAGGAACTGGAGCTCCAGACGTAGCTTCTATTCTTATATCTTTAACATATTTAGATTCCTGGGGTTTTAATATAGAAACGTTCTCAAATCCTAATCTTTTGGCAACTTTCGAAGCTGAAATAGAACCAATTACAGTAATATTTTTTGGTAACAATTGCAAAGAAGGGGGATGAGAATGATCTGCCAAACCTTGAGTAAGTAAGAGAAGGTCTATTTGTTGAGGCAAAGCCAATTCTTTTGTTAATACTCCCTCAATCAACCAAGGGCCTGGAGGGAAGACAAGTTTTCCTGTAAGCCAAGGATCGACGAGAATGCGAAGATTATTAAACTCAATTATCCAACCACTAGATCCCAAATAAGTAGCAGTAAATTTCATTTTATCAAAACCAAGGTTTAATTATAATGAAAACCTTAATCTTAATTAGGGATAAAAATCTTTAAGAAATTATAAATTGGTAACTTAAATAAATTAATCTATCTAAGAGTAGATTCTCTTTATCTTTGCCTTGTAGAGAAATAATAAAAATGATAGGCCAATTAATGGAATAAACATTAATAATACTTCAATCAAAAGGCTAGAGGACATTAAAGCGATATATAGATCTATACCTACTCTAGCAATGGATTAAACTTAGAGGGAAGGCTTTACAATTCTTTTCCTACAGTAAAAACTTAATCACGCTTAAGCAAACTGTTCACTTATTCTAGGTATTAATACCGGCGCCCAGTTTCTAAATAGTTATTTAAGCTTGTTTAATTAATGCTGATATAACAAAGTGGGGGGTTGAAAAGTCTTGCCTTCTTTCAATAGCATTAAATCATTTTAGACAAAACACGAACTCCATCTATCGCCTATTTATCAGTTCTATCAGCATAAAAAGCTTGTAAAAATACTAGAGGGGCTACCTTAATAGTAGGTTTCATCAAAAAAAGGATATAAATAAGCTCAGGAAATCCCATTGAATGGAAAATCAACGAATTCCAATGATATGGGACAAGACATCAGCCTTTTTTTAAAGGTGCAAAATAAAAAAATTCTTTAAGTACATAGTTTTCTTTCTTCTGATAAAGCTATTCGTATTAACCGTCACACCGTCGAGCAGAGAATCGTCTAAATTCGTTGAAAATTTTCTTTTTTTATGGGAGAGCTTATAACTTCTGTAGATAGCTATCCATTATGGAAGTCAGTGATATGGTGTTTTTACCCAATCATCACATTGATTGCTCTGGAGTTGATAAGCAGTACTTTTAATGATGATGATGATGATCAAGGCGGTGGAATGATGATACCTGCTTACCAAGGGAGTCAAGGTTAAAGTAAAAATAACTATTAACTTTGTTCTTCGAATTTGGAAAATAAAAATTTATAGCCCTTTAATGTAATAGAAGTGAAAAAGCAATATTTTTTTTATTTTTTGATTAATTTATACATAAAAAATATTTTATAAAAATATAATATTAGTTTAAATGATAATTTTTAGTTAAATTTTTTAAATTAATTAGACGGAAACTCAAAAGACCATCTTCTTTTTCCCATCCTATCAGACTCAGAGTATCCATTAGCTATTAATTCACCATTAGATTTTCTGATTGAACATTCAATACCATCTTTAGTTCTATAGAAACTTGATGAAGCAGGACAAACACAGCTAGCTACTTCAGGTTTTAAATTCTTCTGAATTAATTTCCATACTTCTTCTTCAGATTCATTCTCTCGAGCAGTAAAATGCATATAAAAAATAAACTATACTAAATCTTATAATAACAGAAGATAGGGATTATACATTTTTCTTTTCATATTTAAATTCTTAATAATAAGAGATTCAAAAAGATTCCAAATAAATCTTATTTTTATAAAAACTATTTTTTCAGAAATCTCATTAATCTATCATTATTTTCATAAGCATCACTACTTACCATAAAAATAACAGTAAAAATCATAATCAATGCAACGATTGAAACACCAAAGAACAATTGATGGACAGGGCTCAGTACTAAAATCATTACTTATATAGAGTTTTAACTACTTATAACTAAGATCTGAAGAAAGTGTGGAATTTTAAAAGATATAAAAATAAAGTACCTCCAATATTAAAAGGGTCATTTAAAGAGATTAAATTATGAAAATAATCTTTTCCCCTGTTTTTTTAAAATCAAGAGCTCTCTATCTTTTTTTTCTTTTTTCCATATTAAGCTATAAATAACCTCTAAGGCCTTATCTGTTCTAGGTAAAATGCAGTGTTGTGAATTTAAAGATTTTGACTGTTTCATGAGCTTTCCTATCTAAGAGATCTAGAAGGCTTATTGAAGTTTAATAAGCTTATTGCGAGATGCATTCGAGATTATATTTAATTAATAGAAATAAATGCATGTTTTAGCATGAGTCTAATTACCTGAGCATAAAAACATAAGAGATAATCCCTATAAATAAACTTCAAACTAAATTCAATAGTTTTTTTAGAGATATATAGCTACTTACATTTTCCTATCTTTATAATATTAGGCACCATTTTTATTGCTTATGTTGTTTTCTTAAAATCATTTTAAATTAAGATTGTTTTTATCGAAATTTTCTTCGATAAATTTAGCTAATAATGGCTGACTCACATTTTTCTATTAAATCTACTATCTTAGATAAGATAACCTATACTTTTAAAGGAATGGGGAGTTTTGAGTTTCCTGTAGAAATTTTTCCGATATGGAAAGCATTGTTATGGTGTTTTTATCCGATTTTTTATCTCATACCTATTGAATTGCTTATAGATATTTTTAATGATGATTATCATAACTATAGAGGTGTGATGTTACCTGATTTTCAAGATTTAAAAGCCTAAAAGGCTATACATCCAATAAAATTTTTTCTTTTAGTACAATGTCTTTAAAACCTGGAGATAAAGTCCCTGAATTTTCATTATTAGATCAATTAGGGAAAACTAGAAGTATTAATGAAAGAAGAAATAAAGCTTTAGTACTATTTTTCTATCCTAAAGATGACACGCCTGGTTGCACTATAGAAGCATGTGGTTTCCGTGATAAATATGATCTATTTAAAATACTTGGTGCTGAGGTTTGGGGGGTTAGCAATGGTGATAGCACAAGTCATCTTAAGTTTGCGAGTAAGAATAATCTTCCATATCCATTACTATGTGATACAAATAATATTTTAAGAAAAGAATTTGGCGTACCCAAGTTTTTAGGTATATTAGAAGGAAGGGTAACTTATATAATAGATTCGAATGGGATAATTAGACATATTTTCGAAGATTTATTAAATGGTCCTGCACATATAAAAGAAGCCATTAAAGTAGTTAAAAAAATTCAAAAAGAGTTTTAGTTAAAGGTATATTATATTGTAGATATATTTTAAATTAATAAAAAATAAAGTCTGGATTAAAGACTAGTATTTTCAAAAAAACCCTTATTAGCTAGAAAAAGTCCAATTAAAAGAATAGGGCCAATTCCAAAAATTAATAATAATATCTTCTGAACCCATGGATTGGTTTCTTTCTCTTTGTTTAGTTTCACGATGAGTACATCGAGTTAATAGCAAAATACATATTAACCTAAGAAGTATGCTCTAAATCATAATGAATCCAAATCCCTTCTTCTGTGAACAGATGAAGTGCTTGACGCAAATGGATTTTTATAAATAGTCGAATATTTATTTACAGGATATATTTTCACTAAATCCTTGAAGGTTTTTTCTAACCATATAAGTGATGAAGTGATTTTCATAAAGTTTAATTATAAAATTAATTTCTAAAGAAAATCCTATGAAATCACGAGCTAGAAAGGTGATATTAACCGTACAAAATCAACAAAAGGTACTTAAAGTAACTTTTTTTACTTTTTAATCTAAAAATTAAACTTTATATTTGATATTTGCAGTTTTAAGACTCCAATGCAACTTCAATTGCTGCTATTAAATCATCACTAGAAGGTTGAGTGCTTGGTTGGAAACGAGCAATAACATGTCCATCTTTAGCTACTAAGAATTTCTCAAAGTTCCAGCTAACATCTCCTGAAGGGTCTGTTTTATTAAGCGTTGAATAAGGTTCTGAGGTATCACCTTTGGCATGAACTTTTGCAAAAATTTCAAAACTCGCGCCATACTCTAATGAGCAGAATTTCTTTATTTCCTCTACAGTTCCAGGCTCTTGTCCTCCAAAATCATTACAAGGGAAGCCTAGTACAGCAAAACCTTTCTCTTTGTACTTATTTTCCAGCACTTGCAAACCTGAATATTGTGGGGTATTTCCACACCGACTTGCCACATTTACAATTAACAAGACCTTGCCTGAATAATCACCTAGTTTTTTTTTCTCGCCTGAAGCGGTCTCAACAACAGTTTCTGTTACATTGACTTGCATAAAATGAGTTAAGCGTCTTGTCTTAATTCTAATTAAGAGTTATGCCTATTGAATAGGTACTTTCTATAAACTTTTAAAATAAATTAAGATTTTGAGATTTAAAACTTGGTTTAATCTCTATAGAAATCTTAAGAGTATTTACTCTACGCAATACAACTCTAGATAAATATCTTTTTTTTAAATTTGATTCAATTATCTTAGAAGTACTTTATTTCATTGATTCATTAAATAAGAGTTAATATTTGTTATATCAATCAAAATAACAAAAAGAACTTTAAAAGCTATTGTTTTTAAATCCAGATTAATAAAATTTCAGATAATCAATTAAATTAAAAATAATTACTGAAAATCAAATTTCATTGATTTTATCTTGTGTAAATTACTTAAAGAATCTTTGTCTGCAAAAAAAAAAAGACCCTTGCGAAGATCGCTGGGCCTAGGTGATGGGGAATCTTCTTTCTAAGCGAAATAGATCAATAAATCAAGCCCCATAAATAGTACCTAATAATATGACTAGTCACACCATGGGTAGCGTAAAATGCGCATGACAATACATTGGTTCTACTTAATTGCTTTCTGTATAATCAATCTCACAATGCTGTCAAAAAATGTGAAAAAACATAAAAAAAATTTTTAATCGCTACTCAGTCTTATAAATACGCATAACTCTTGTTAAATGTTTTAATTTCAATAAACTTATAAAAATACATTTTGTTGCTTCTGGAAAATAATTTTTCATTTTGTTTTTACCCGTAGTAAGTTCCTATTTCTATGTTTTTAATGCTGATATGGATGCTTTTGACCCAGCGATTCAAGTCAATGCCGTTTATCTGTGGAAGCCATTAATATCGCTTGTAATATTTACGGGCGTGGGTGCTTTTTTCTTTGGTGCATTATTTACAGCCATAACAAAAGGTATTAAAAATGAAGGGTGGTTCACTTTTAAGAAAAAAGATAATGATGCTTGATTAACTAAATATAATTATTTACCTTTGGATTATATTTTATGATTAAGTTATGAAAAAGTTATAACTTTTGCCAAAAATAACGACCAGTTCCTTCTTCTGCTTTTACTGCAATACAATTCCTAGCAATATTCCAAAGAGCTTTATTTATAGGGGTAGGATTGTAGAGATATATTTTAGGAAAAGCTTTTTTAATAGCATTAGTTGCTTCTTTTGCATGGTAGTGAGGAATAGTTGGAGAGATGTGATGAATAACATGTGTAGAGCCAATTCTATGGTGCAAAAAATCAAGAACTATTCCATAAGGCCTATCAATAGAAAGAAAAGCACCTCTAATAAAAGAAAACTCTTTATTAGAAAGATGAGGTACATCAGTGTCTGTGTGATGAAGCCAGGTATAGATAACTAACCAACAATTAACAACAAGCAAAGGGCCTATATACATAGTTAAAACAGAAATAAAACTAATTTTCATTCCCCATAAAAAAAGCCCAATTATTACAAATCCAACTCCAAAGTCAGATATCCAAACTTTTTTTGCCCATATTGAGGGCCATAATTTTGTCGAGAAAGGTGCTGCTGGCCAAAAATGATTCGAAGTACCATACCTAGGTCCGCCTGTTTTCCCTGCGAGTAAATATGCGGGCCAACCAAAAACAAGATGTAAAACCAACTGAATTAAGCCAAATTTATTTTTCCCCAAGGCCTTAGAGAGGGCAACTTCCTTTTCTCCTCCTACTTTTGCTCCGATCCCACTACTCCCTATTACTAATGGGACATGAGTTTCCCCATCAGTTATGTGATTAGTAAATCTATGGTGAATAGCATGAGATCTTTGCCATGAAAAATAAGGAACAAGCAATATAGAGTGCAAAACATATCCTACTAATGTTTCCAATTTCTTGTTATCAGAAAATGCTCCATGCCCACACTCATGGGCTAGCACCCAAAAACCCATAGCAGTAGTCCCAGACAGAAAAGCATATAGAATCCATATAGGAGTCATTTCGAAAGATATCGGTATTGCTAAGCCAATGAGTATGACGACAATCTGTATTGCTAAGGATTGCAAAAGATAGACAAATGATTTTATTGTTTTTCGCGTAAAACATCGTTCTGGAACAACATTAGAAATTTCACGCATAGAAGGGATGTCATCCATACTGACTTGCAATGCTTGGCCATTTAGCCCCGAAAGCTGAACACTTTTCAAAGTCTCTATTTGATCTACTTTTTAAAAATGATAGACCGCGAAACATCTGAAAATAGAAAATAAATTTAAATCCTAAAAAGCTAAATAAACTTGTTGCCTTTTGATCTGTTAAAGTGTTATTTTTAAACATTTTTTCAAGACAATAAAAAAGAGACAAAGATCTGAATTTTCTATCTCAATAAGCATCTGTTATTATTTTTTTTCGAGTTACATTCAAAACAGAATTCAATTAAGGATCAAATACATCGAAAAAGAGACTTCTCAAAAAATAATTAAAAGCAAAAAAAAAGACCCTTACGGTTAACGCATGGGCCAGGGTGATGGGGAACTACTTTCTAGGCGAAAAACGAAAGAAAATCAAGTCCTACAGGTAGCGTCTTTCATAGCACCTAAATACACCATAGATAGTGCTTAATTGAGACTTTACTCTTTTGCGGAAAAAATCACATAGAATATTTCTTTGTAAAGAGGCGATTATGGGGATTATGGGGGTTATTACGCATTCGCAATAAAGCTATGCGGCCAAAGAGAGAAGGTGTTTTATTACCTTAAAAAAAAGCTTAATATTTCAAGCAACTTCATGTCGTTCAAAAACTAATATGTACTTAAGACGAATTTTCTGCAAACTGTGCCTGATTTCGAATTTAATGAAAGTCAAAAACTAATTATTGAAGAGTTCTTTGACATTATTGATAGTGCTTGCCATTCTCTCCAAGAAGCAACAGGCTGCCCAGATCAAGCAATCGATCATCTTCTAAGCGAAGCAATTGGAACATGGCAATTACCTGATCTTGAACAATTAGAAGAAGCCTTTTCAAGGCAAAATAAAAACAAAGACTAAAGTATTATATTTTTAATTGACTAGATTATAAAAACAAATTATCTAAAGGTATATTCTATCATCTAGGTTATTCATTTAACAAAATATTCTATGCTGCAAAATAGACTTTAAGTTAAAAAGTTTATAATTAAGAACTAGAAAGTCTTCTTTTCTTTTTTTTTATATAATAGAATTGATTCTAAAATGTTTTATACAAGGAGTTTATATAAACAATGTCTACTGTAATTGTCGCTGGAGGTGCTGGCTATATAGGAGCACATGCTACAAAAGCACTCCAAAATGCTGGATTTAATCCAGTAGTTATAGACAATTTAATTTTTGGTCATAGATATCTTATTGAGAATGTACTTGGAGTAGATCTTGTCGTTGGGCAAGTAGGTGATAAGAAGCTCATTGTTTCATTATTGTCTGGCAAACATCCAGCAACAATAGGAAAGAAAATTGTAGGCATTCTACATTTTGCTGCATATACATATGTAGGAGAATCAGTAAAAGATCCCGCAAAGTATTATAAAAATAATTTAGCAGATACTATTAATATGCTTGAGGCAATTATTCAAATCAGTAAACAAAAGAATATACCTCCAATACCAATTGTATTTAGTTCTTCATGTGCAACTTATGGAATTCCTACAGAAAAAGATATTCCAATAAAAGAAAATCTTTCTCAAAAACCAATTAATCCCTATGGTCATACTAAGTTAATGATAGAACAAATACTTAAGGATTATAATTATGCCTACAATCAACCAGTTGCAATACTTAGATATTTCAATGCTGCTGGTGCTGATTCAAATGGTCAACTAGGAGAAGATCACGAACCTGAAACACATTTAATCCCTTTAGTTCTTAAGGCACTTGATAGTGAAGACGGAATTATAAATGTATTTGGCAATGACTATTCAACTTTCGATGGTACATGTATAAGGGACTATATACATGTAGAAGATCTAGCCTCAGCACATGTTCTTTCTTTAAAGAAGATTATTAAAGACAAGTCTGTATCTATTTATAACTTAGGGAATGGTAAAGGTCATTCAATTATGCAAGTAATTAATACAGCGAGGGAAGTAACAAATAAAGACATCAAAATAAAATATTTACCAAGAAGAGAAGGAGATCCTCCTGTACTAATATCCTCCACTGAGAAAGCAAAAAAAGAACTTAACTGGGTACCTAATTTTCCTGAATTAGAGACAATAATAAAACACGCCTGGGTATGGTATAAGAACAACAAAAGAAGGAAAGAGTTGGGCCAATAATATAGATTTAAAACATGAGGCATCACCTTGTAAAGAAATAGAATCTTTATTAATACTATGATTAGTTATAATTGAAACAAATGAGTTTGTTTTTTTTTATATTATAGTTTATCTATAGGGTGATTTTCATGAACTCAAAGAGGACTGGAGCCTCAAAAGCTGTTGAAGTAATGCTTAATGCATCACTTATTCAGATAAATAAATTACAAGGACGCGATCGACATTCATTATATTGTGAGTACAAAGAATGAATTGAAATAGGGGATGAATATCAAGTAAAGGATGAGATGTTATACTGTAATTACTTTGTTGACAAGCCTAGTTAAATTATTATTTTTACGCACAAAGGCTATATATAATGCTTATATATGAAAATTGGAAATAAAATTCCAGGTTAATTTTTATGTAAGACTTTAGTCTTAAGAAATTGACAACAGATTATTCTTATATTCGAAATTTTATTTTGAAAACTTTTTAAAAGCTAAATTAAAGTCTTCAAAGAATTATTTTATTTAATAGTTAAATCAACAACCTCTCTAGTATTTGATGACAAGTCTTCTAAATCCATTAATTTAATAGCATTATACATCTCAGATGAAAAAGGATTCGTGTAGCTCTGCCATCTATTAAATACTTTAGTCAATCTAGAAGCAGTAATAGGATTTCTTTTGTCCACTAAAATAATTTGCTTAGCCATAAACAAGTAACCACTTCCATCTTCTGAGTGAAAATATTTAATATTCTGAGAAAAACCGCCTAAAACGGCTCTTATGGAATTGGGTGCCATTGGGTCAAACCGTTTATGAGCTAACAAATTGTTCATATTTTCCAAAGATTTCTCTCTTGGAATAGAAGCCTGGAGAGCAAACCAAGTATCTAAAACAACAGGATTATTCTTCCAACGGCTATAAAAAATATTCATTGCAGTTTCCCTTTCGGGACAATTGATTGGAATTAGAGATTGTAATGCTGCTCTGGATAAGGTCATACAATCACCTTTGACAGCTTTGATTACATCGGTTCTAATATCAAAATTGTCAGTAAGAATTAATAATTTCCAAATTACTGATATTAACTTTCTAGACCCTTGACCATCAGGCCATTTATAGGAAGCTTCATATAAGCATTTATCAATTAAACCAAGTAAATCCGGAAAAAGAGAACTCGCTATTTTTTTTGAAAAGTTAAGAGAAGATTCATACAAAGCAATTGGGTTTATTTTATGTTGATAAAGTTCGAGTTCAGACACATTAGGAACAGTCAAAATAGAAGCCAGAAAAGCTTTATTAGAGTTTGAAAAAATTTTAATTTTTTCTTGCAATAAATTAAGTAAAGACTCTTCTAACTTGAATTCGGGTGAATTAGACGCTCGAGAAATGATTACTCTGCGAAACAAAGATTGAACTGCATCCCATAGTGAGAAAAGGTCATCATCATTTTTTATTAGAAATAACAGCTCATCGATAGATAAATCTGAACTCCAAGTAACTGGAGCAGAGAAATCACGAAAAAGAGATATAACTGGTACTTTTTGTTGGTTAAAAAGGTTATCAAATTCAAATTCTTGTTTCTCTTTATCTAAAATCAAAAGAGTCTCGTTAGTTCTATTTTCATCTAATAACAGTGAAAGACGAATAGGTATAACTAATGTTTTTTTATCAATATTTCCTTTTAAATAATTACCACTTTGTTTTATTATTAATTTTAATTTAGAGTTTTTCTGATCCCATTCTCTTTTTATTGAAATAGATGGTGTGCCTGATTGATAATACCAGCGAATAAATTGTTCGACATCAAAATTGATTTTTATTCCAGAATCAATAGCACCATTTGTCAAAGAATATACAAAATCTTCGGTTGTCGCTGCAGTACCATCAAAAGTGGATATATAACTCTTAATCCCTTCCATAAAGCCAGAATGACCTAATAATATATAAAGCATTCTTATTAATTCTGCGCCTTTCTCATATATAGTTGTTGTATAGAAGTTATCTATAGCTAAATATTCATTAGGCTTTACAGGATGTGCCGTTGGTCCTGCATCTTCCTTGAATTGTAAGTTTCTAAGAAGAGAGACATCTTGTATCCTCTTTAAAGCTGCAGAATGTAAGTCTGAGGTGAATGATTGGTCGCGAAAAACAGTCAGTCCTTCTTTTAAAGATAATTGAAACCAATCTCTACAAGTAATTCTATTCCCAGT
>CETG01430859.1_pt1 | contig 19738 bp, 15 predicted proteins | sample 361471 | NCBI WGS metagenome assembly CETG01 (sample SAMEA2622696, study PRJEB7988) | marine metagenome | isolation source: saline water (ENVO:00002010), including | reverse complement strand
GATTATTATCTGCCTAAGGCTACCAGAATTTTGCAATGCAGGCACGACTGTATGTTGCCGTTGATCTCCCTTTGACAGTACTTAGAGAAAACATAACATTCTTCGTATTTAAAGCAGTCATTGCCTGTGGTCTCATAAACGTATTCATGGGTAGCAGATACAACGGCAGCAAATAGCCGACATATACCCGATAGCAGCAAAGACAACACGTTGAGAACAATGATGACTTCTAAAACTTTCACCGAAATTCCGGTCATTGATATTTCTGGTTTATATAGCGATGCCGTTGAAGATCGCTTAAGCGTTGCAGAACAAATGGGAAAAGCCGCTCGCGATGTAGGCTTTTTGTACGTAGTGGGTCATGGTATGCCCACCGACAAGATTGCTGCCCTACGTGATGCAGCGAAACGTTTTTTTGCCCAGCCTGAAGCCGAAAAGATGAAATACTATATTGGCAGTTCGGCCTCGCATAAAGGCTTTGTTCCGGAAGGCGAGGAGATTTATGGCACCGGCAAACCCGACAAAAAAGAAGCTTTCGATGTAGGCTTTCCGGCCCCGCATGATCACCCGTTGGTTAAAGCAAAAACGCCATTAATCGGCCAGAACGAATGGCCAACTCTGGCTAACTTTAAAGAACCGGTACTGGATTACTATGAAGCCGTGTTTGCGCTGGGTCGCAAACTTTTTTCAGGCTTTTCTCTGGCCCTGGGCTTACCGGAAGATCACTTTGAATCAATGATCACCTGCCCACCGTCGAAGTTGCGGCTGATTCATTATCCTTTGGACGCTGAGGCAGAAGACCGGCCAGGTATTGGCGCTCACACCGACTATGAATGTTTTACCATTCTGCTACCAGACCAGCCTGGCCTGGAAGTTATGAACGATAATGGCGACTGGATCGATGCACCGCCAATCGTAAAAGACGGTGAGGAAGCCTTTGTGATCAACATAGGAGATATGCTTGAAGTGCTTACTGCCGGCAAATTTGTTGCTACCTCGCACCGGGTAAGGAAAGTGTCCCACGAACGCTATTCCTTTCCATTATTCTTCGCTTGCGATTACCACACACTTATTCGCCCCCTACAACAGTTTGACGATGGTAGCGCAGAATACAAAGAACTGAGCATTGGCGAACACATGTACAGCCAGGCTTTGCAGAGCTATCGCTACCTGCGCGAAAAAGTCGCTAAAGGCGAACTTTCCTTACCTGAGCGGGCTACCGGCGTAGCGACCTTCGGCCACTTGAAAAACACTAAATAGTGTTAATTCGCTTGGCGAACAGATAAACAAAATGACAGGGCTAGCGTGCGCGAATGCCCTGTTGCGTTACAATCAGGATAATTTCGTTAAAGACAGCTAAGGCTTTAGCCCTTTAGCTGAAATACGTTGAGGATTTTCGAGGAACTTTGTGATGGCTGACTTTTGCAACAGTGACTGCGCTGTTAGCGCCGAACAAACACTACGTACCGACCTTGCGGCGGCATACCGGTTATTAGATTTAAACGGCTGGAGCGATATGATTTTTACCCATATATCTGCTCGCATGCCCAACGAAGCTGACCGCTTTTTACTTAACAGTTACGGTTTACTACCAGAAGAAGTTAATGCCTCTAACCTGGTGATGGTCGATGTGCAGGGTGAAAATGCCGATAACAGTCCGGCATCAGTTAATCCTGCAGGATTTACCATTCACAGTGCTCTGCACATGGCACGAGAGGATGCGCATTGTGTCATGCATACCCATACCATGGCCGGTATGGCCGTTTCTGGTTTAGCCGACGGTTTATTACCGCTAAATCAAACCAGCATGGAGTTTTTCAATCGTGTTGCATACTACGATTATCAGGGCATTCCCCTTGAGTGTGACGAGCGCGAGGCGATAGTGGCCGCTATGGGCGATAAAAACACTATGATTCTGCGCAATCATGGTTTGTTAACCGTTGGCCGCACGGTGGCAGAAGCGTTTTATCGCATGTACTACCTTAATAAAGCATGTGAAATTCAGGTAGAAACCATGAAAACCGGTGGTAAGTTGCTGATCCCTTCAGACGATATCTGCGAGCATGTTGCGCAACAGGCCTCCAGTCCGCGCTATATGGCACAAAGTATAGACCTTATCTGGCAGGCGATGATTCGTAAGCTGGATCGCATCGATCTTTCCTACCGCAATTAATTAGCCGTCGAGAAAAAAGACCCGCAAAGTGCGGGTCTGAAGGAGTAAAGAAGGTTTAATACGGCACCTTCGATTACACATGAAACCCTCAATCGGCTACTCCATGGCAACATACTGACGAATGATTTGGGCAGACTGTTCAAACCGCGCTTGCTCCTTATCATTGAGCTTTAACGTAAAGCGTCTCCCCAGCCCCGTTTTGCCAACCTGTGTAGGGTGACTGATATAACACTCAGCCGATTCATCATATACGGATAACGAATAGATCTTCTGACTGTCATAGAAAATGGCCTGACAAATACTGGCAGCCATTGCGCCTATACCAAATTCGGTACACCCTTTACCGTTATAGATAACAGCGCCAGATCGCATCACGTCTGACTCAATTTGCACCTTATCGTCATCACTAATGTTCCATTGTTCGGCAGGCACACCCGCCATCCTCATAGGTGACCATGCAACAAACTGTGAGTCGCCATGCTCCCCTGCCATGTAACCATCGATATCTGCGGGATTTAAGTCCAGATGCTCACCCAGAAGACGCTGCAGGCGGAGTGAGTCCAGGGTGGTTCCGGTACCAAAGACACGACTCTTAGGTAAACCGGACGCCGCCTGCAGCACCTGGGTGATAACGTCACACGGATTGGTGATATTAAGCACAATACCGTGGTATTGGGCTTTTCTCAGGGTCTCAGCCAGGGTCTGAATGCCCATTTTGTTGCTGTGAAATTCATCCAGACGATCAAGTGAAGTAATATTTGCAGGGCCAATTGCAACAACGATAATATCGGCTTTCAGCATATCTTTGGTGTCATTTACCGATATACTGACATCCTGATTTAAGGCTATGAGTGCATCCCGTAAGTCCAGCGCGTGACTGGTGGCTTTTACATTATTAGTATCAATGATAGTCAGGTGGGATACCAATCCCTTGTTGATCAAGGTATAACCCAAGGCTGAACCAACCCGGCCAAATCCAACTATCGCGATATGTCTGTTCATCTCATTTTACTTTCACTCAACTTTAAACTCAGTCTAGAGACTTGGTAGTCGGCTTGCTAACAGTGTTTTTTTATAGCGCCATGAGATTTTGGAATGGCTGTTAGCTACCCGTCCCTGGTGAATCAGCTATCACTTGGTACACTCCTCTGTTAAGCCGGGCACCGCTCTTTTCAAGGCTACTGATAATGGTTTTAAGCACCAGTAAAGTACGCTGGGTCATGTGTTCCCGTCGTTCAGTAACTAAATAAACCGACTCGCCAATTTGTTGATTAGTTTCGATAATTTGCATGAGTTTCCCCTGCTGGATATCCTCACGAACTTCCATTACATCCGCCAGTGCAAGGCCCATTCCCAGCCGGGCTGCCTCGATGGCCTGATAAGCGTAATCAAAATAGGTGTGTTGGGCAGCTTGTTGCATAGCCAGGCCGTGAGATGTTAACCATTGCTCCCACTGATTAAGCCTGTCGTGCAATAACGGATGAGCAAGAAGCGCTGATGGTGTAGTCAGCCGCTGACCATTCACCAGTTTTGGACTGCAAACCGGCACATAGTATTCATCATACAGCTTACTCACCACCCGGTTTTTATCGACAGGAGCTCCAAGTGTCAGCGCAATATCAAACTCCTGATCCAACGACTCCAACAAGGGTTCTACCGTTTTAATATTTAGTGTGATTTCCGGATATTGCTGTTGCACATGAGTGAGTACAGGTAACAGCCAGTTCATGGAAATCGTCGCGGTACAGGCAATAACCAGTTCGCCGGCGATCTGAGTGGGATTCATGTAATGCAAGCCGCGATTGAGCTCCTGAAAAGCAGCCTGAACAGAAGCTAACAGGCGGCTCCCCGCCGGAGTAAGCTTTATACCATTGCCCTCGCGGAGAAATAAGTTACTGCCCAACCGCTCTTCAAGCTGGCGAATATGTCGGCTTAGTGCAGAGTGGGAAACATGCAACTCCTGTGCAGCACGCCGAATATGACAATGCCGACCAGCCGCTTCAAAAGCACGCAAAGCTGTCAGTGGAATGTGACGTAAATCTAAATAGGGAGAACGCTCCGGTCTCATTTAATCACCAGGATGACATTAATTAGATACATTAATGTACGATTTAGCACCATGAATCCAAAAAAACAATAGAATCTTTCAAAAAACAGTGTGCTTCGTGACCCCGACAAAGGTTCTTCATGTCAGTAACCTTAGTATTCGGATCACCTTTTGCCTATCATATTGAGACTATCGACCCTTCAGTTCAGAAAGGCAAGATGTCGATTCAAGCAAACATTTCTCACCAAAATGGTGACAAAATCAGACCAGATGGTAGTATTGCGGTCTTCTCTACAGGGTTCATGCCGTTGCTACTTCCCTTGTCGTTAAAGGCTGCCAGCGATTATTTTACATTTCTTCAACATTACTCCTCGAATGTAGTTCTTTAGGACTATTTTATCTCCCTGACAAACGTAGTCTCATAAAAATTCAACAAGTAAAACGTTACAAATATAAAAACAATATTACACGAAGGAACACACATATGAGGTCTTTCCCACTCAACCCAATCCTTTGGGGGCTCGTCTCAACGAGTCTAACTTTTACGGCCCACGCCGCTGATGAGAACAATACAGATACAACAGGCCAGGGCGAGCAAATCAAGCTTGAACAGATTGTGGTCACCGCCCAGAAAAAGGTCGAAAATATTCAGACCGTGCCGGTAAGCGTTGTTGCCCTGGGCATGAATGATCTTGGCAACATGAAAATGCGAAACACGCAGGAAATCGTTTCTCAGGCGCCGAATGTACAAATGCTGGGGAGCAATGGCGATGCTCAGCTAGTGCTAGGCATGCGAGGCGTAACGCAATCAGATTACAGCCCTAATGGCACTGGCGCAGTCGCACTGTACGTCGACGAAGTCTATATGGGGGCAACACCTCTGTCCTCAGGGGTACAGCTGTTCGATCTCGACCGCGTGGAGATGCTGCTAGGGCCTCAGGGCACTTTGTATGGCAAAAATACCACCGGCGGTGCGGTCAACATTATGACAACCCGGCCGCAGATGATGGGAACCAGCGGTTACCTGGAAGTGGGCGCGGGAAATTTTGGCTACCGAACCATGACCGGCGCGGTGGACCAGGAGTTATCCGACAACTGGGGTGCACGATTCGCGTTTACCTCAGTAAGCAATGATGGTTTTGTTGAAAATAAACTGGCCGGCGCTGAAGACCTCAGCCAGATTGACGAACAGGCAGCGCGTTTTTCACTGGCCTATGAAGGCGACGGTCTCGATGCCATTTTGCGCGTGCACAAGAGCCGTAGCCGAGCCAACCCGACCAGCATACTACTAATAGAAGCTGATGGCGGCGTAGCCAATGGTGGCGTTGGTATAGGCGCGACAGGATACTCTCGCGACGACTTAGGCTTTCACGAGACAGAAACCAATAATGTAAGAGCCAAGAAACTCGACCTGACAGGCGCTAACTTAACGGCCAACTATGCCCTGACCGACTATATGATCACCTCCATCACCTCTTTCGATGATGGTGAATATTTTACGCCTGAAGATGCTGACGCTAGTCCTTTTCACTTGTTGGAAGACGACTTTTACGCACAAACCAAACAGTTCACTCAGGACTTACGTTTGTCTTCCGATTACGCTGGCCCGTTTAATTTTATTGCCGGACTGTTTTTCAGCAAAGATACCACCGATGGCGCTACCACCTATCGTTGGCTGGCTGACTTCGGTGATGGCACTCAGCCTTTACCGAATAACTGTGAAGATACGTTTTTCTACGGTTGTTACTACGGTAACAGTTATGAACAAACACGCACGACCAAAGCCGCTTACCTGCACAGTACTTATGCCTTAACGGATGATGTGAAGCTTACTATTGGCCTGCGTCATACCCGGGATACCATTGACATTGATGGCTACAGTTCCTGGTACGGTGAAGCGCAGAACAGTTTCGGTCAGGACAGCGATGGCCCGATTCTTGGCAGTTTAGGCCTGGATAACCGTAGCGAAAGCATTGACGATACCGATACCTCAGGCAAAATTGGCGTCGACTGGGCGGTTAACAGCGACCTAATGGTGTACGGCTCTTATAGCACAGGCTATCGTGGCAGCGCGTTTAATGGCTTTGCGTTTGCGCCGGACGAGTTCACCTCGGTTGAGCCTGAAGAATTATCGGCCTGGGAGTTTGGTTTTAAATCTACCCTGCAAAATGGCCGCACCCGGTTAAACGGTGCTGTGTTCAGATACAACTATGAAAACCAGCAATTCCTTATTTTTGACGCCGGTTTACAATTCCTGCTGAACGCGGGTGAGTCTGAGATCCAGGGGTTAGAACTGCAACTGACAACGCAGGCAACCGAGAAGATGACAATCAATGCTGGGGTTGGTTTGCTGGATGCAGAATATGTCAGCATGAGTTATGCCGGTGCAGACTTGTCTGGTAACACGCTACCCTCGTCTCCTGAAACAAACGTCAATATTATGGTTGATTATGACCTGTGGGAAAGCGATTCGCTGTGGGTACAATTCCACTACGATGCTAACTATATTTCAAAGCAATACTTTGAACCCTTTAATGACGACCGTTTAGCCCAGCCTGGATACAGCATTCACAATGCCCGGCTTAACTTCACGTTTGGCGAGGATGCGCATAAGGTGGGCATTTATGTGAAGAACTTAACCGACAAAGAATACGCCACTTACTCAGTTGATCTGGTGGCTGACTGGAACGGACTCTTTTTCTTCCGCGGCGCGCCACGGACATTCGGGGTAGACTATAAATACACGTTTTAATCAACAGAGTTAAGGAAGTAGCATGTCACAATTAAATTTAACCCAGGTTGAACGTGGCGCAGATGCAGAACAGATGTCGGATGAATTCGGGCCGGTAATAGGCACACTTTCGACCGGGCGCATCGCCATGATCTGGCTGGCAGCAAATTTGGTGGTGACAACCTTACTGACGGGCACACTGTTTGTGCCCGGTCTCTCCTGGCTGCACTCCATTGAACTGATTATCACCGGCACCTTAGTGGGGGCCTCGATTCTTGTACTGGTTGGCAATATTGGCACCCGTACCGGTCTGTCGACCATGTCGCTTACTAAGGGCGCTTTTGGCCTGAGGGGCTCCTACGTTACCGCAATTGCCAATGTGGTGATCCTGATGGGCTGGAGCTGGGTGCAGGCAATCCTGGCCGGCATTACCGTTGATTACATGGTGGAACAGCTAACCGGGTTTTCCAACCCGGTGCTGTTCTCAGTACTGTGTCAGTTAGTGGTCGTCGGACTTGCCATATTTGGCCATGCCGGTATTGCCAAAGTTGAACCCTGGCTGGCGCTCATTATCCTGAGTATTATGGGTTATGTTTTCTCTGTGGTGTTTAGCGACTACTCTGTAGCCGAACTTACCGCCATTAAGGATGACCCGGCATTAGGCTGGAATACGATGCTGGTGCTGGATGTAGTGATCGCCACTGCCATTTCATGGACCGTGCTGTCGGCTGAATTTAATCGTCTGGCGAAATCACAGAAAGCCGGTGTGATTGGATCGGGTATCGGCTACTGTCTGTCTACGATTTTATCTATGACACTGGGAGCCACCGCCATTGGTTATGTGGCGCTTAAAGGTCTCGATGTGAACGGATTTGACCCAATCACCATTGTCAGTGCTTTTGGCTTTCCGCTGGCCATCGCAATCTTTTTATCGGTCATCGCCACCAATACCATGGTGGTTTACGGCATGGTCTCATCAATTCTTAATCTTTCACCAGTTAAAAAGCTGCGGTTTTTACCCACCGCACTGATCGTTGGCGCTATTTCTGTGGTAGGTGCAAGCTGGCTGTCAATGCTAGATAAGTTCACGCATTTTCTCACCCTCATAGGTGCTTTATTTGTACCGGTTTTCGCCATCATGATTGTCGATTATTACTTGCTTAACAGGTCTGACTATCATAAGGACATTTTACGCGGAAGCGGCGGGCGTTACTGGTACTGCAATGGCTTTAACTGGATGGCCTTCACGGTATGGATAGCCGGTTTTCTGCTGTCTTTTGGCTTATCCGGTACCGCCGGTCAGCTTGGCGTCACCATCCCGGTATTCGTTTTTGCGTTTCTGGCTTACTGGAGTGGCATGACTTTGTTAACCAGAAAAGAACCAACAGTCGCTGTAGAATAACGCCTGGCAACCTTTTTCGCGCAGCTTAGGCAATAAGAAGGACAGCTCAAAGTCGTTCTTATTTTGTTAATGTGATTTTACAGACATAGGGTTTTTAGATAGGGTATCAGCAGTTAACGTTTCACATAGCAACCCCTTATGCTTGATGTCCATACTTCAGGTTGGTACCAACTACTTGCAGATTTAACCCAAAAAACAGGGCAGGCAGGCTTTTTTGAGGCTTTATCTGACGTGCTTGGTCAGATTATTCATATTGATTGTACCGGCGTTATTTTTTACGACGGTACTGAAGTCAGCAACGTATTCGAGGGCAATTTATCCCCTGAGTACAGCGAATACCTGAAACAATATCTGCAAGGAATGTATTTGCTGGACCCTCACTACAGCTTCTTATCCAATGGAGTTGCAACCGGACTCTATCGTTTCCGGGATATAGCGCCTGACTGTTTCCATGAGAGCAAATATTATGAATCCTTTGTTAAGCCGGTTGGTATCACTGATGAATTCGACTTTATCGTCAACATTAATAATCGGTATCTGGACTTTTACCTCAATCGCCTGAGCGGCGAATTTACAGCCCAGGATAAAATCGCATTAACGGCCATTACGCCGATGATCTGTTGCCTCATAGAAACGCACTGGCAGATTCAGGAAAAGACTTGCCGGCAATCAGAACAAAGCACATACACCCCGCACTATCACTCTTTTTTCGACTCGTTTGGTAAATCAATCCTCACCAGTAGGGAGCAAGAAGTGGTGAAGTGCATATTGCACGGCCATTCTTCAAAGTCGTTGGCTGAGAAACTTAATATATCACTCAGTACGGTTAAAATTCATCGTAAGAATATCTATCAAAAGCTGGACATAAAAACCCAGTCTGAATTGTTTTCGCTGTGTATTCAGTCCTTATCGCTCAGTGGATCCAGTGATTTTGATGACCCGCTTAGCATTTTAAAAAGTAAGCGAACCTCTGACTAAAACGTTATTTCCCCAGTTCCAAAGCGCTGTGATTCAAAACCCTTACTGAGTTAAGAGTACCAAAACTCATTCCAAACCAGCCCATTTACCCACCCGGTCTAATTTTGTTACCAATATGGTATAAATTCGTCGCTTGAATGTCCTGTACAACACCATAAACTGGAGAAAATATAAAATACCTTCAGAGAAAATTATTATGACTACCAATTTTTTTCGCCGCCGCAATCCCGCTGGAAGCACAGAAAGAATGCCTCACTGGGGCATGAACTCTGAATACGGCGTACTTCAGGATGTATTAATTGGTCCGATGGATCACTACACCTGGCAAACCGGTAATGCCATGTCACGCCGTTCGTTACGTTTAGGTCGCAGCTTCGATAAAGAAGTCGCTAAACAGCAGTATCAGGAAATGTGCGATATTTACCAACACTGTGGGGTACAAACCCATTTCCTGAACGCTGACAAAAACCTGCCTTATCAGATTTATGCCCGGGATTCGTCAGTCATGACACCATGGGGCCCTATCGTTACGCAGATGTATAGCCCATGGCGTCGTGGTGAATGGCTGGAAGTGGTTAAATTTTATCAGGAAAATGACATTCCGCTGTACGACGTCGTCACCGCTGGTACCTTTGAAGGCGGCGATTTCATGGTACTGGAGCCAGGCGTCATTTTGTGTGGTTACACTGGTGAACGCACCAGTAAAGAAGGTCTTGATCAAGTACGTGGCTGGCTTGAAAAAGAAGGCTGGGAATTCCGTGCCTACGAGTTCGACCCCTATTTCCTGCATCTGGATGTTAAAGTGGCCATGTTATCTGAAAAGCTTGCTGCCGTGTGTACTCAGGCTGTAGAACAGGAATTGTTGGACTGGTTTAAATCCCGAGGCATAGAAATCATCGACCTATCGTATCGCTCAGTGCTGGAATTAGGTGTAAACGTTGTAGCACTGGGGAACGACCGTGTACTGGTGCCTGCCGGCAGCACTGAACTGGTAGAGAAAGCCAAAGCCCATGGTCTGGAAGTCTATAGCCCGGATATGTCGATGTTTACCTCTGGTGGTGGCGGTGTGCACTGTATGTGTCAGCCATTAAGCCGTAAAGACGCGTAGGAGAAATATAATGACAGCATTAGCAGTAAATGGTGAACGACTGTGGTCAAGCCTGATGGAAATGGCACGAATTGGCGGCACCGCAAAAGGCGGCTGTAACCGACAGGCATTAACTGAAGAAGACAAAACCGGCCGTGAGCTGTTTATTGGCTGGTGCAAAGACCTTGGCTGCACCATGCGAGTCGACCAGATGGGTAACCTGTTCTTACGTATGGCGGGCAGTGATAACTCGCTGCCACCAGTATTAATGGGCAGCCATCTGGACACTCAGCCTACCGGCGGTAAGTTCGATGGCGTTTATGGCGTGCTCGGCGGTCTTGAAGTGCTGCGCACTATTCATGATGCCGGTATCACCACCAAGCACCCTATTGAAGTCGCGGTGTGGACAAACGAAGAAGGTGCGCGTTTCTCACCAGCCATGGTTGGTTCAGGAGTATGGTGTGGTGAATTCGATTTAGACTACGGCTTAGCTCGTACCGATAAACAGGGCGTTACCATCAAAGAGGCGCTGGAAAATATTGGCTTTGCGGGAACCGAGCCTTGCAAGCCATTTCCGGTCAAAGCCGCATTTGAGCTACATATCGAACAGGGCCCGATCCTTGAATCTCTGGAAAAACCTATTGGGGTGGTAATAGGCGTTCAGGGTATGCGTTGGTATGACTTGATTATCGACGGCCAGCCTGTTCACGCCGGACCAACGCCAATGGAACAGCGCCGCGATCCATTCATGGCGCAATCTGCCATTGTAAGTGAACTTTATGCATTGGCAGCAGTGCACTCCCCCTGGGCACGGGCAACCTTTGGTGATATTAAGGCTGAGCCAGGCTCACGAAATACCGTTCCGGCACGCCTGACCATGGCAGTAGATTTACGTCACCCGGACCAAAAGATCCTTGAACAAATGGATGCGGCCTTCCGCAACATCACGCAGAAAACCTGCGAAAAATTTGGTCTGACATTCGAAATTAAAGACGAATGGAATTCACCGGCGGTTGAGTTTAATGCCGAGTGTATTAACGCAGTTCGAGAAGCCACCGTAGCCAAAGGCTATGACTTTGAAGAAATGTTCTCCGGCGCCGGTCATGATTCGGTTTATACCTCACGGGTGATCCCAACATCGATGATTTTCATTCCCTGCGAAAAAGGCATCAGCCACAACGAAGCAGAAAATGCCACGCCAGAGGATATCGAAGCAGGCTGTAATGTGCTATTAGGCGCCGTACTCAAAGTGGCAAATGACTAAACGCTCACTGGGACCCCAGAGGATAATAAATGATGAAAGACTACCCACAACTTTATATTAATGGCCGTTGGGTCACCAGCCAATCGGTGAGCAAAATTAATGTGATTAACCCGGCCGACGGTAATATTTATGCTACCGTTCCAGCGGCATGCGAGAGCGATATTGATGCTGCGGTGGCCGCTGCCAAGCATGCGTTTTCAAGCTGGTCAGCAACCACTTCAAAATACCGCGCCGGTTTAATTCATGCAATTGCCGATGGTATGGAAGCGCGTAAGGCTGAGTTGATTGACGCGATTGTCAATTCCATGGGTTGTCCCGTGGCACTGGCCGATGAGATTCAGGTTCAAGGCAGTATTGATGCGTTTCGCAGCTTTGCCAGTCTGGCCGCGCACATGGAAGACACTGAAACCTTTGATAACTATATAAAGGTAAAAGAAGCCGTAGGCGTATGTGTACTCATTAACCCATGGAATTATCCGCTCTCTCAGTTGGTTGGCAAGCTCGGGCCGGCGTTGGCAGCTGGATGTACTACGATATTGAAGCCGGCCGAACAAACTCCACTGCAAGATCTTATTCTGGCCGACATCATTCATGAAGCCGGCGTTCCAGCTGGTGTGGTGAATGTGCTTACCGCGGTAGGAAGTGAAATTGGTGACTACCTGTGTAGCCACAGCGATGTGGATATGGTGTCGTTTACCGGCTCAACCCTCGCTGGTGTTAAAGTGGCTCAGGCCGCTGCACCGGGAGTAAAACGTGTGTGTCAGGAACTCGGCGGTAAATCCCCTTATATTATTGCCCCGGGCGCAGATCTAGCCGCTGCCGTGCGCTATGGCGTAGAAGACGTGATGATTAATTCCGGTCAGACCTGCTGTGCACTAACCCGCATGCTGGTACCATTTGAATCACTCAAAGAGGCAGAAGAAATAGCCGCTCAGGTCGCTACAGAATGGCAACCTGGCAACCCCCTTGATCCCAAAACCATGCTGGGTCCGGTAAGTTCTCATAAGCAACAAAAGCGTATTGCGGGCTTTATTCAGCAAGGTATAAACGATGGGGCAAAACTGGTCTGTGGTGGCACAGCAGTACATGCCAGTCTGCAGCAGGGAGCCTATGTCGCGCCTACCATATTTTCCAATGTCAGCAATGATATGACCATCGCCCGGGAAGAAATCTTTGGCCCGGTGCTATGCATTATCCCTTACCAATCTCTTAATCAGGCAATCAGTATTGCTAATGACACCCCTTACGGCTTGTCGTCTGGCGTTTATGCAAAAGATGCCGATGAGGCCAAACTTATTGCCCGTCGTATCCGCGCCGGACAATGCTATATCCAGGGTGCATTATTTAACACTGACGCCCCTTTTGGCGGTTACAAACAATCCGGCAACGGTCGGGAATGGGGTCTGAGCGGTTTACATGAGTATACCGAAACCAAGGCACTGATTATCTAACTATTGTTTATCCACCAGAAAGGAAAAGCCCATGTCTGGAAGTTTTTCGGCCGAAACCACCAAACCAATACCGACAAGCGAACAGAATATGGGCTTGTGGGGGACACTATTTCTGTGGACGGCCGCGAGCCTGGTAACGCCCTCACTCATGACCGGTCAGATGTTTATTCCGGATATCGCCCCGCTCACCGCCATCGCTATTGTTATCGTGGCGTCACTGGTAGGCACTATGGCCCTCAGTGCAATGGCGATTATTGGCACCCGCACGCGGTTACCCACTTTTGTGGTGGCTCGTGCGACTTACGGCTACTCAGGTGCAAAGCTATTTGCTGCAATGAATATCATTATTCTGGCTGGCTGGGAGATTATTCAGGGCTACTTGGGAGGCCTGGCACTTCATAAGTTTTTACTGGCCACCACTGGATTTGATAACGTGGTTGCCGCCATCATCATTACCCAGGGGCTGGTAATGGTCATTACACTGCTTGGCCACAGTGGTATTCAGAAAATCGAAACCATTGCTTCAGTACTCATGCTGGTTCTGGTACTTGCAGTAATATACAAGTTGTTGGCTGAACACGGGCTTACCGAATTAAAGTCCCTGCCTCTGTCTGACTCTCCCTCACTTACCTTCGCCATTGTGTTCGATTTAGTGCTGGCATCAGCGTTCTCATGGATGGCACTTCCTTGTGACTATAATCGCTACTGCCGCTCAGTAAAAGTCAGTGCGTTTGGTATCGGAATTGGATACCTGCTCGGCACAGTTATCGCCATGACGCTGGGCATTTTAGTCGGTAGCTACACACTGCTTGCGGGCCAGCCTGCCAGCTACGATCCAGCCAATTTAATGGCTGGGCAGTATGCCGCGATCGCATCAGCGGTATTGTTTGTCTCGGTGCTCAGTACCAATCTGTTCAATCTGTACAGCATGAGCATGAGCGCACTGTCATTATCTGGCCGTGTGCACTTTAACTATATAACCATTGCTTTTGGACTACTATGCCTGGCCGGTTCGCTGTTACAGGAACTGGTTATGGAAGGCTTTTTTGACTGGATATTGTTTGTTGGTGCCGCCATGATCCCCAGCTTTGCGATAATTCTTGCCGACTATTACTGGGTAAAGAAAGCCCGCTGGCCCGACAACGCCCAGCATGCACAAGGCAGCTTTAATCTTCCCGCCCTGGCGGCCTATCTGTTTGGCGCAGGATTTTCGTTATATTTTACCTACGTAATGCCACTTGCAACTGGCGCTACTGCACTGACCTTTGTGATAACAGCAGTTTTATACCCCTTGTTACAACAACTCTGGCGTTCACCTTCATTGCACTCAGCCACTTCAGAGGAATCATCATCATGACTCAAACGACCTGGCAAATTACCGTTCCGCCGGTAGAATTTGGCCCCGGCTCACTGGCCAGACTCACCGACATTATTGTCGACGCAGGCTACCGTCGGCCCATGCTGGTCACGGATCCCGGCGTTAACCAGCTCCCTGCAACGCAAGAGCTTAAACAACAGTTGGCTGAGCACTTTGAGCAACTTATAGTTTTTCACCATATTAAAGGCAATCCAACCCGGGCCAATGTGGACGATGGTGTGGCTCGGTACAACGAGACACAAAGCGATTGTGTGATAGCGCTGGGCGGCGGCAGCGCCATTGATGTTGCCAAAGGCATCTCTCTGACTGCTCAGAATGAGCATGATCTGTGGGATTTTTGCTTTTTTGAATCGCCCGACAGTCCGCCTGTTCCTGCGGGTAATAACTTTTTTGTCCCTTTAGTTATTATACCCACTACAGCTGGAACAGGCTCCGAATTATCCGGTAGTTCTTGTGTGATAACCGATCAGGCCCAACAGCGTAAACGGGTAGCATATCATCCAGCTCACTTCCCTTTCGCCATCATCGATGATCCGGAGTTACTGCTTGGTCTGCCAGCAAATCTTACTGCCTGGACCGGTATGGATGCTCTGACTCACGCGCTGGAAGCTTATTGCGCGCCTGGTTTTCATCCGGCCTGTGACGGCATTGCGCTGGAGGCGATATCTCTGTGTCATGATTATCTGGCAACATCAGTTGCCGATGGCGCTAACCTTGAGGCCAGAGAAAAAATTATGGCTGCGTCATCGATTGCAGCCATTGCCTTTACATCTAAAGGCCTCGGAGCAGTGCATTCCCTTGCTCACGCCATAGGCGCCATGTTCGACACCCACCACGGGCTTGCCAATGCCATACTGTTGCCCTACGTCGTGAAATTTAATGCGCCGACTATTGCCGATAAGCTGAGCCGTCTGGCCAGATTACTGGACTTATCAGAGACCTCCGCACAAGGCGTGGTAGACTGGATAGTGGCACTTAACCAGCAGTTAAATATCCCTCACTCACTGCAGTCGCTGAATATAGAACAGTCTGCATTAACCGATATTGCTGCGCTCGCCATCCGTGATACCGAACACCACACCAATCCGGTATCCATGTCAGAAGCCGATTTTATGGATATTCTTAGCGCCGCATATACTGGCCACAATAACTAAAAAAGGAGGCCTCAGCCTCCTTCTCGTTTATTCCTGTGAGTGGTCTTTTTACCACTCACTTTCAGGAACATGAATCACAATACCGTCTAACTCATCGGTCACTTTAATCTGACAGGATAAGCGGCTGTTTAGTGATGGTTCGATTGCACTTTCCATGATAGACATTTCTACTTCATCGGCTTTGCCGACCTTATCAATCCAGGCATCATCAATAATGCAATGGCAGGTAGCACAGGAACAACTGCCACCGCAGTCAGCAGTGATCTCTTCAATGTCGTTATCGACGGCGGTCTGCATGATGGAATCGCCTTCGATGGCATCTACCACTTTAATGCTCTCATCGGGCAGGATAAAGGTAATATTTGGCAAAATAATTCTCCGGTTAGATATTCGACGATGTCAAAATTCGTTTCAATGCTCTGGTAATCTGATGCTATTGGCTTTGCATTTTGCGCAGCCACATCTGCTGAAAAGACATATTGACCTGATCCCAGGCCTGCACTAGATGCCCCTGATCAGCCACTGTGGACGTGCGGGTATGCTGTAACTTATCCAGCAGTTCAATATCCTGCTCGTTAACTTCATTCAGCACATCGCTCAGGCGAGCACGTTCTTCGATATATTCGTCACTGGCGGCTTCTTCGCTGGTCACATAAATCGACAGGGTTTCATCCGTTTTTGCGACACAGGTTGGTTTCACAACGATGGTCTGCACCCAAACCGGATCGACAAAAAACAGGGTATTGGGAAAAATCCCAAACCATTGCTGGGTACCCTTTTTGTCTTCGGCAAGACCGGGCCAGTGCGGTATTTGTTTAGCGGTTTTGGCTGGCTTGTTACTGGCTCCGTTAGCCAGACGCAATCCCACAATATCGTCTGACAGGAATAAGTCTTCCTGTCCCAGCGCCGACTCAATAGAACAGGCCTGTGAGTGAACAAACGGTACGTGATACCCATCCAGGAAATTATCTACAGCCAGCTTCCAGTTTACCTCACCGGAATAATCTGTTGAGCTAACCAGCTGCATCCCCTCTTTCGGGTAGTCACTTAACAGTTCATCCAGGGGCTTGATGAATTCTTCAAACGGCTGGGCATCGCCAGACACGTTAACAAAAATAATGTCCCACCACACAGCAAAACGCACCGGGATCAGGCCTTTATCGGCTTTGTCTTCAGCAGAGATCGGTTTGTTTTCATCACCGTAAAAACGTGGGGCCCCCATCAGCTCACCATCCAGTTTAAATGACCATTTATGATACGGGCAAACCAGCGTACGTTTATTGCACGGCTCATCTACCAAAGGGGCACTTTTATGACGACAAACATTGTGAAATACACCGATACTGCCGTCTTTTGCGCGAATAGCAATGAGTGACACCCCGGCCATTCTTACCGGCAGGATATCACCAGGCTTTTTAAGCTGCTGACCAACACCAATACTCGCCCAGCCCTGAGCAAAGACTTTGTCTTTTTCCTGCTCGTAGACGTCTTGTTTTGCAAAAACAAACCCTGGTAAACCGTGTTTGGTTACTGACTCAGTCTCAATATTTTGCACTTCAATCATTGTCATTTTTTCACTTGCCTGCTGTTACGTATTACTTATTTTTGGTATGGCATTATCAAAACATATCCTGCGTATTTCGACTATACGAAGAATGTTATGTTTTGCGCTGTAAGCCCCGCGTATATTGACTTCAGCGCAAATAGAAGAAGGCACCGAAGTGCCTCCATGAACTCTCTTTTCCGTGCGTATTACCGTTAGAACAACCAGTGGGCAATCAGAGCAAGTATAGGCAGCGCTATACAGGTGCGGATAAAAAAGATCGCCACCAGCCGTTTTACTGATAACGGAATAGATGACCGCATAATCAGAATGGCGCTTTCTGCAAAGAATATCAGTTGCGTAACCGACAGCCCGGCTAGCACAAACTTAGTTTCCGGCGCGCTCAGTTCACTGGCAATGATGGTAGGGACAAACTGGTCAAATAAACCAAGAATTAAACCCGGTGCTGCAGCTTGCGCCTCTGGAATTTGCATTAATTCCAGTAACAGGCTCAGCGGGTAAGTCAGCGTTTGAAACAGTGAGGTATTGTAATAGATGGCCAGCGTAAAGAGTTCGATGGTCATTGCGGCAGGCATCATCATCAGGTAAATATCCATCATCGAGTGCCAGCCCCGCTTGAGCGACTGTTTAGGCGACGGGGCTTTTTCGGCAACACCATACGCCCGTGCCACACCATATTTAAAACGCGACTCGCCGTCGTCAACATCTTCGTTCAACGTTTTACCATGAGCCGGATAGTACTCATCTTTAATCCAGCACAATGGCGGAATACGCGGCGTGATAATGGCGCACAAGGTACAAATCAGGAACATCGTGCCGTACAGTTCCAGAAAGTAATTCCCCAGCCCGGCCACGTTCGCGGTTAATAGTACAAACGGCACAGAGACTACTGAAAAGTTCGTAGCGATAACCGATGACTCCCGGGCGCTGTAGTAGCCTTTTTCATACTGAGCGCTGGTTAATACGACTGCAATACTTGACGACCCTACCCAGGAGGCAATGGTATCGATCGATGCTCGACCGGGTAAATTAAACAGTTTTTGAAACGGACGCTGCAGCATGGTGCCCACGAACTCCAACAGCCCGTAGTCGGTTAAAAACGGCAGTAATAAACAGCCTAACCCCACCAACAGGAATATTGCGCCGGCAACGTCAATATAGGCGGTGACACCAGTTTGCTCGGAGATAAGCCAGTGCGGGCCAACCTGAAATAAGGTCATGGTCGCCATCACAGCCGCACTGACGTTTACGATCACCCATAACCAGTGAGATGCGATCAGTCTATCTGCCATGGGCAGCTTCATCGCAAGATGCCTGGGTGAAGTGTTATAAACTATCGAGACAACCGCCGCCATAACAAAACAACTCACCGTAAAGACGCCCATGTTGTCGCCTAACCAGGCGCTAATTTGCCCAGTCAATAAGCCCAGCGCAATGGTCCAGGAACCATCAATATTTAATGGGGTTAAGAAAAATAAAATACCAAATAAAGAACATCCCAGTAACTTTACCCAGGTCATCGTACTACTCGAATCTTGCATGCTTAGGGCCTGTTCGTTGTTACGCATAGAAGGATCTCCTTAAAACGCATAGCCGGCGTCAAGGCCTGCTTCGTTCACGTTTATAAGTGTGGTTTTGCCGGCCTCTACGGCGGCTCTTAAGGCGTTGGCGAACTGTTCAAGCGACGCGGCGTTAAATGCCAGACAGCCCATGGACTCAGCCAGCGCCGTGTAGTCAGGAGGCGTAATATTTACCCCTTCCCTTTGCACCTTGGCATCGTCCATGAAGCGGCGAATTTCTCCGTGCCCGGAATTGTTCCAAACCACATAGATAACCGGCAGTTGATTTTCTGCTGCGGTGATTATTTCGTTTAATGAAAACTGACCGCCACCGTCACCGGTTAAACCGATAACCGGCAATTCACTGGCCGCAATAGCTGCTCCGATAGCAGCCGGGAAAGCATAGCCAAGGGTGCCGTAGCCGGTGGTTGAATGAAAATAGCGGCCCGGCGCTTTGGTTTCATAATAAGCCTGGGCGTAGTAAGCGGGCTGAGTGGAATCACCCACAATAACGCAATCACCCAGCACCTCATCAATAACATTAAAAAACGCCTGATACTGAGGCTTATTGAGATCGGCCAACGCCTCTTTGAGTTCAGTGACGCGCTGAAAACCGTTTTCTGGTGACACCGCGTCTACCTGCTCTGCTATCGCGTCAAGCGCCAGCGACGCCTCAGCGTACACAGCGACATCAGCGCGATGGTTACGCAATAACTGCGCAGCATCGATATCGACCCGGATGACCTTGCCCTGCATGGCCACATCGCCTAAAAAGAAAAAGTCGTAGTCTGTTTCGGCCAGCTCGGAGCCCACTACCAGCACCACATCCGCGCTTTGCTCCATTTCTTTGCGAACAGCCGGATGTGACGGCGTACTGCCGGTCCATAAAGGATGAGTAGCTGCCATCACGCCTTTGGCATTGCAGGTATTCACCACCGGCATACTTAGTT
>CETG01007145.1_pt1 | contig 19826 bp, 22 predicted proteins | sample 361471 | NCBI WGS metagenome assembly CETG01 (sample SAMEA2622696, study PRJEB7988) | marine metagenome | isolation source: saline water (ENVO:00002010), including | reverse complement strand
CAGCACCTACGAAACCGGGATTAGGGTACGAAATAGATTGGGATCTACTAAGAAAAGGACATACAGCAACACTTGAATAAAGTATGAAAATCGAGGATATAAAGATAGATGTTTTCGAATGGAAAGGAACTCCGTGGAGAACAAACTACAGAAATATTTTTGGGCAAGATGTAAACTTAAGTGTTATTCGAATAATAACTGATAATGGAATTGAAGGAAATTCTTTTTTAGGATCCTCTAAACTTGGTTCAGATCATCATCATAAAGGGATAATAGATTTTACTAAAAAATTATTAATTGGAAGAAATCCCCAAAATATTAGTAAAATTTGGAATGATTTATGGAAAATGAATAGATCCTTATCGATAAATGCTATAGCTTCATTAGATATTGCCTTATGGGATATAAATGGAAAAATCTCAAATCAACCTATTCATAGATTACTTGGAACTTGCAAAGAAAAAGTTCCTGTTTATAGCAGTACTGCTTTCCATGAAAAAATAAATGACTATGTCAAAGAAGCTATTACATTTATGGAAGCAGGATGGACTGCCCATAAAATACATCCTCATGGAGTTCCAGATATAGACATAAAAATATGTCAAGAAATAAGAAAATCTGTAGGTTCTAAAATGAAATTAATGCTTGATTCTATGTGTGCATATCAATACGAGGATGCTCTAAGAGTTGGAAAAGAAATCGAAGATCTAAACTTTTATTGGTATGAAGACCCTCTAGTAGAGGAAGATATCTATAATTATATAAAGCTTTGTTCTAAACTAGAAATACCAATTGTTTCAACTGAATTTATACCTGGAAAATACTACTCAGTACCCGAATGGGTTACTAAGAAAACGACCAATATTGTTAGAGGAGATGTAGTTGCAATGGGAGGAATAACTCCATTAAAAAAATTAACAGCCTTGGCAGATGCGTTTAATATGAAATGTGAGATTCATTCAGGATCTAGTAATTCTCTAGATAACGTTGCAAATTTACACGTAATAATGGCTTCTACAAACTGTGAATTTTATGAATTTTTTCCTTGTTCTGGAGAAAATAGATTTGGTTTATCAAAAGAAATAGAATTTGATAATGGATATGTCTCTGCTCCTAACAAACCAGGATTAGGTTTCGAAATTGCTTGGAAAGATCTCAATAAAACGTATGTAGCCACTATTGAGTAATCTAATACATAAAGAATATAATTAAGTAACAAGTAATATTAGGAGTATATTTTGGTTAATGGTGGATTCTTCGGAAATATTTCAAACACAATTCAACTAATGAAATCATGCGTAAAAGTTCTCAGAAAAGATAGAGAATTGATACTATTTCCAATAATGGCAGCAATTTTTGTAGTATTATTGTTAGGTTTAATTTACTCAACGGGTTCAATAGATTTCTCAGCTGCAAATGAGGAGCAACAATCTATTTTCCCAATTGCGATTCTGATTTTTGGTGCAAATTTTATAATTGTATTCTTTAACTCTGCGCTAATTTCTGCGGCTCTCGAAAGATTAAGAGGAGGAGACCCTAATATTTCTTCTGGCCTAAGCCATGCTCTCAAACATGTCCATCACATTTTTTTCTGGTCCATAATTGTAACTATAATGGGACTAATTTTTGCTGCAATAAAAGCAAATGGAAGAAATCGTGGAGGTGTTGGAGGAGTAATGACTCAGATTTTTGCAAGTTTTCTTGAGGCTGGTTGGGCAATGATGACTTTTTTCGTAGTTCCAATTATCGTTTCAGAAAATATGAGTCCAATTTCTGCTATAAAAAGATCATCAAGTTTATTTAAGCAAACTTGGGGTAATCAAGTAGCTGCAAATTTTGGTTTTGGTATTTTTCAAATTATAGCTCTGTTGGTAAGTGCTGGAATAGGTTGGTTTTTTGGTCTTATAAATGGAACCTTTGGTATAGCAATTGGATTATTGTGTGCCACAGCATCTATTTCTATAATCTATACACTAGAAGGAATTTATAAAGCAGCTTTATACGAACATGCATTAGGAGAAAAGCCATTAGAATTCGAAGAACAAGATCTAAGAACTGCTTACAGAGCTAATTCAGCTATGGCTTAAACCTTAGAAAATCTCTTATGAGAAAAAGGTTCTATAGGAATCTCTGTCTTTCTAGACAAAATATTATCCAGAATCAACTTTCCCATCGCTGGTCCAAGAAGAATTCCTTGACGACCAGTTCCTGAAGCCAAATATAAGTTCCCTTTATCTGATTTGGATAATATTGGAGACTTATCAATCGCCAATGGCCTAAGGCAAGCTGTTTGAAGAACTAGTTCAGAGTCTTGCAAAAAAGGAAAAACATCGATTAATGATTCCATAATTGAAGTTAATCCATAATTTGAAGGGTTCTCATCAAAGCCAACATCTTCCTCTGTAGTACCAGCCCAAATTAATCCATCCTGTTTAGTAGTTACATAATTAGGACCCCAATGGAATCCATTTTCTATAATCTGATTACTCTTTAATCTTAAAATTTGACCTTTTAATGGCTTTATTGGAATTTCAAAACCAAACCATTTTGAAAAGAAAGAACTCCAAGGACCAGCAGATACAAGTAAGTTTTCGGTAAAAAGTTCCTTTTTATTTGATGTTGAAATTTTTATATTATTTTCAGATTCAATATTTATATCATTCACCTCAGTATTTAATATTTCGATACCATTTTTTTCTGCTGCTGTTCCTAGCCCTAGTGTCAATTTATATGGTTCAACTCCACTTGATAATTTAGTAACAAGTGAAGAACGTATCTTAGATCCTAACCTTGGTTCTATTTTTCTTAATTCTTTTTTTGAAAAATATTCGTAAATATTTAGATGTGAATATTTTGTATATATCTCTTCTAATTCTTTTTCTTCTTTTTCATTCAGTGCTAATTCAAAATTAGGATATGATTTATAGCCATAATCAATTCCTGATATTTGAGGAATTTCATCGGCTAAAGATTTATGTAAATTATAGGAATATTGACTTATCTGATTGTATGGATCATTTTCTTCAAGTCCTACATGTGGAGTAATTCCTCCATAAGCAAATCCAGAAGCGTGACTAGCTATGGAATCTTTTTCTATTAGGAGAACTCTTAAGTTCTCTAAAGATGCATAGTAAGCAGCAGATACTCCTACTATGCCTCCGCCAATGATTATTATGTCATATGAATTTTTCATTAATTTAATATTTGATTAAATATATTTTATTTATTCATCATTTTTTCATAAAGCTTTAAATGAGAATCTATTAATTCTTTATGAATTTTATGCTTTTTTTTATCAGGAGAATACTTTTCTTCTATTTCTGTACTAATATCTTCAAAATTTCTTATTTGCCCCAAAGCTTTTAAAATCAATATTGCTACACCTTTTCCTGTGTCTTGATTATCTTTTGAGATATAAATTTCCTTGTCTAAAACATCAGATGTAGTTTGAATCCACCAGGGTAAATTCTTAATTGCTCCTCCGCTTGCAATAACCTGTACATCATCATGTAGAAAATCTTTTAACATTTTGTAAACTAAAAATAATCTATAGCTAACTGATTCTAGTAAGGACTGTAATATTTCTATCGAAGTATTGGAATATTTCAATCCAGTAATTATTCCTTTAGAATTATTTGACCATCCCAAAGCTCTTTCTCCTAATAAAAAAGGTAAAACTGAAATTCCGTGAGATCCTGATTTTAATTTTAGTAAATCACTATTTAAGTTTTCTATTTTAGGAAGTTTCAAATTATTAAAAGCCCAATTTATTAGGTTTCCACCTTCTGAAAATGAACCTCCTAGAAGCGTATAGTTATTCAGCAATCTGTAGCACCATAAACCTTTTGGAACTTTATCTACCTTTGTATCTAACAGAACCCTTATAGCTGCAGTACTACCTACAGTAATAGCAATTTTTTTTCTTCCAATGCACCCACTTCCAACTGTTGCAGCCATTCCATCTCCTACAGATAAAAAAAATGGAGTTTCTGATAACTTCTTCCATCTTTTTGAGTAATTATTATTTAGACCTTTTTCAAAATCATCATATGGCCTTAAGATAGGCAGTTTATCCTCTGAAATATCCAAGTAATTAATTAAATCAGAATGCCATTGCAACTTATTTCTGTCTAATAATCCGCTCCAAGAAGAAATACTATAACTGGCTTTAAAATTTTTATTTTCAAACCAGTTTGAATAAACATAAGTTGAAAAATCAACAAATTTATCAATATCCTTAAAATTAGTTTGATTATCCTTAATCCACATTATTTTTGAAGGTATATAAGAAGTATGTTGAGCCGCTCCAGTTTCTTGGTGAAGAAGAGTTTCGTTCAAATCTAGCTTGATTTTATTAACTTGATTATTTGATCTAGTATCAGCATATGTATATACAGGAGTAATGGGTTTACCATATTTATCTATACCTAGTAAAGTGCTAGCCATAGAATCTAGACCTACTCCTACAATATTTCCTATATAACCTTCTGATTTTTCTAGAACAAAATCAATAGATTCTTCAACTATAGATCTCAATATCTCTGGATCTTGTTCTGAAGTTCCGTCATTTTTACTTATTATGGTATGAGGAATTGAAATTGAAAATTTTGGTAAAATATTTCCTTCTAGGTCAAATATAGAAGTTTTTACAGATGAAGTTCCTATATCAATTACAATTAATGATTCTTTTATTACACTTTGATTCAAATTTATGTATCTATTTTTTTTTGATTAAGTAAGATTAATATACTTTAATTATCATTTTTTATCAGGATTACACAAAAATAAAAATGTTTTTTCTAGATTCAAAAATTAAAAATAATTTATTCTTCTCAAATAAAAAATTTCAAAGTCTTATGACAGGATTTTTTTTCTTCGTATGTTCAGAATGGATAGAAAGATTGTGCTTAAGTTGGTTGATTTTGAAATCTACTAATTCTATTCTTGCAACACTTATTTCTTTTGCTATAACACAGATAGTTCAAACAGTTTTTTCACCATTCACTGCTGCTGCTGCTGATAAATTTGGAAGGAATAAAATTATTATTATTGTTGGAATAACTAGATTCTTTATACTATGCTTATTTGCCTTTCTAGTTTTTCAGAATCAAAATTTTTTGATACTAGCATATTTAGCATCAGGTATGACGGGAATAACTAGAGCATTTATCGTTCCTGCTATACAAGGAAGCATAATAAATTCTGTAAAAGAAAATGAAAAAATAACTGCGATGTTGTTGTACTCAATGATTATGAGATTTACTGGAATTATTGGATCATTATTAGGAGGAGCCTTCTCAATATTATTTGGCATAGAACAAGCTATACTCTTATCAGGTCTATTTGGTTTAATTGGGTCTATTAATTTATTACTAAAATCTTCTGAATTTAATGAAGAAAAGAATAACGGAAATTATTTAAAAAATATAAAGGATGGATTAAGAATAGTTTTTGGAAATTTTTATACTAGAAACTTATTATTATTTGCTGGTGTGGTAGAGATTTTTGGATTTTCTATCCTTAGTTTGTTATCGTCAATTACAAAATTTATTCTTGATGCAGAAATAGGAATATTGACTATTCTTCAAACAAGTATTTCGATTGGCGGATTTTTAGGAATTCTAACTTTATTTAGATGGAAAGATATAGATAAGGCACATTCTATTGCGACCATTATTGCTATAATTTTTGGATTTTCAATAATTTTGATAGCTTTGACTACAAATTTAATTATGGCTATTTTATTTATGGGAGTAGTAGGTGCCTGTGGAGCTTGCTTTGATGCAGTACAATGGACTTATTTGCAAAAAAATGTCCCTTCTAACCTTAGAAGTACTGCTGTTTCTGCATGGTTTATTACTTTAGGTTTGGGTTGGACGGGACATCTCTTAATTGGTTATAGTTCTGATAAATTTGGTCTTAATTTTTCAATGTTAATTACTGGAACAATACTATTAATATCGTCCTTATTTTTCTTTATAATTAATCATAAGAATAAATAAATTAGATGATATTTTGAAAAAAATTATTGTAATTTCAATACAAATTTTAGGATTATTATTACTTCAAAATCCTATTTACGCACATCAACCATTCGGAATAGCTGATAAAAACCAAAATAGCTATATTGAAATAAGTGATGCAAAAATTTCTCATGCCTTCTATGGAGTTTTTGAAAATAAAGATCAAGAAATGGAACTCCAATTCAATCTTGAGGCAGGAGATAAATTTATATTTAGTTTATTAATTCCAGATCAAAATCCAGAAAATATCTTGGAATTAGAAAACTTACCCGAACTCATAATCAATGATGAAAAATTTATTCCAAACAAAAAAAGTAATTTTTACGAGCCATATAGCCAAATGAATCTAATAAGGATTATTGATGAGAATAAAATTATAGAATCAGATACAGAATTTAATGTTAAGGTAATTTCAAATGGACAATCAAGATTTGTTTTTTCACTTGGGTATCAAGAGATATTCAATAAAACTGTAGCATCTGGAAATGTTAAGAGATTTAATTCAGGAGATCTTAGTGAATGGTACGATCAATTAATCGTAATAGAAGAAGAAGATAATAATACAATTTACTACACCTTAGTATTGTTGCTAGTTACATTAATCATCAGTGTAGTGCTATATTACAGACATGATATAAAAAAATTTCTTACAAGAAATTAATCAATTTGTAGGAAATTTATGAGCAGTTTTATTAACCAGATAAACTAAAGATAACATAACTGGAACTTCAACCAAAACACCAACAACAGTAGCTAAAGCCGCTCCCGAGTTAATACCAAACATTCCTATTGCAACAGCTACTGCCAGTTCGAAAAAATTAGAGGTACCAATTAAACAAGCTGGGGCAGCTATGGTATGAGGTAATTTTAAAAAATAAGCTGAAACATATCCTAAAAAAAAGATTCCATAAGTTTGTATAAGAAGGGGAATAGCTATGAGAAAAATCAAGAATGGTGAATCTATTATTTTTTCTCCTTGAAACCCAAAAAGTAAAACTATTGTTGATAATAATCCAATAATAACAAAAGGTTTCAATTTTCTATTAAACAAATAAATTTTTTCTTGATTATTGCTTAAGAATAATTTTCTTATTGTAAATCCCAGGGTAAGAGGTATTAATACGTAAAGAATAACTGAAAGAATTAACGTATCCCATGGAACATTGATTGATGTAACTCCTAAGTAAAAAGCTGCTATAGGAGCAAATGCAAAAATCATTATTATGTCATTTATAGAAACTTGTAATAATGTATAGTTTGGGTCTCCTTTTGTTAAATTGCTCCAAACAAAAACCATGGCGGTACATGGAGCGACCCCTAGTAATATCATGCCTGCTATATACTGTTTTGAGTCTTCAGGTGATACAAGATTAGAAAAAAATATTTCAAAAAATAAAACACCAAGAATTGCCATTGTAAAAGGTTTAACAATCCAGTTTATAGAAAGAGTTAGAACAAGACCTTTAGGACTGGTTTTAAAATCTAATATTTTGACAATGTCTATGTTTGTCATCATAGGCAATATCATGATCCATATGAAGAGAGCAACTAACAAATTTACACTCTGGAACTCAAGTCTAGATATGACTTGAAAAGATTGAGGCCACATGTAGCCAAAAACTGTACCTAAAACAATACTTAGACTAACCCAGACAGATAAATATTTTTCAAAAATACCCATTTAAGGAGTATACAATATTTATCTAAGATTACTTTTAAACTAGAAAATTTGATTATAAAAAAAAGCTAAATTATCTGTAATATCTGATGAACAAATCCTTATCAATTTCCTCAGTCTTAAAGCTTTCAGCTAAAATCCTGTGCTGAAATTCTTCTTTGAAACTTACTGAATTGAAAAAATTATCACTTACTTTACGTGCAATTACTGAGAACAACTTATACCTTTCATTATCTTTACAATTAAATTCTAAATCCAACTATCGATAATAGTAATAAATAAATGTTAAATATTTGTTACGAAATCAGTAATTTTTATTTGAAATAAAAATAATTTATGATAAAAGGTATTAGATATGATCGTACTATTCAACGAATTTCGCACAAAATTCAATGTGCCATTTATTAAAATTTAAATTATACGATATTCGTATTAGTCTTCAAGGAGTGCTGCAAGGGGTACGCCTAAAGAGTCCGAAATTGACTTTAATGATCCCAGTGACACATTTTGTTTGCCTTGTTCTACGGCACTAATAAATGTCCTTGCAAGTCCTGATTTTTTAGAAAGTTCGCTCTGGCTAAGATCCAGGTTCTTTCTTACAGAATGGATTTTTTCTCCTAGAGAAAGAAGAACAGATTCTAGAGGTATCAATGAAGGGTTTGATTCAGAGAGGCTATTTGCAACGCTAACTGCCTGTATAGGGTCTTCTGCAAACCCATCTATTAATTTATTGGTATCTTTAATTAATACTGCTGCTGGACCGCCAATAATAACCTTGATGTTTTTATCTAAAGCCTTTATTCCCTCTATCGCGTTTTCAAGATTTTCGTTACTCTGAGGGAATGTAGAAGATAGAAGAACAAAGTTTGGTACATTTTCATCAATATATGTGATAAGGTCTTTGTTTGGTATGGAACCTCCAAGCATTTCAACATTCCAACCATCCCATCTGAAGAAATCTGCAGTCATATATAAGGCTATAACATGCTTATCATCTTCTATAGCTGCCATAGAAATCTTCATTCCATTTGGAGTAGGCAATTTGAAAGTATTTCTAACCCTATCCATCAGAAGTAAGCAAAATTGAGTAGCACGATGCTCCTCGGTGATCAAAAGTTTCCCCTGATGCCATAAATTACCTATGTGATTCAAGGTTTTTCTGATTATGTTCAGATATACCACTGATGGTGACCATTGTTGAGTTATCAACATCCTAGAAATAAGATTAGCCTGCTTGTAGTGGCCATTAACCAAGCAAGACGTAAATTGCTTAGAAACAGCCTGAATCTCAGTTTTTGGAGGCACATACCAATTTGAATTCATCTAAAAAAACTCCCATAAAATATTTCTATATGAATACTATATCAGACAAATTATAATTTTTGAACAATATTTTCAGCTTATGAAAGACAATTATATTATACAAATAGTAAAAAGAGGCGAGTATGTCAGTATTATTGAAAATGTGTCCTCACTGTAAGGGCGATTTATTAAGTTATGTGGATATGGATGATTTTAATGTCTATAAATGTGCACAATGTTCGAGAACTTACAATCCTGATTTGTTCAAGGGAAATAATGTTGAAGACAAACAATTCCATGCAGTCTAAAGATTGCAAACTATGCTCGCTTACAAAAGATGAGCACCTATTAGAAACATCATTTGGTGGTGTGTTAATAGGCTGTAAATTTGAGAATAATTTCATTAAAGACAATTTTTTTAAAATTAGAAAGTTATTTAGTAAATGGATTTAGGTAAACGTAAATTAATTGTATTTGGTTCAAGTAGTGATTTAGCCACTAACTTTATTAATAACCAAGATGATTTTGACACTGTTTACGCAGTTTCGAGAAATAAAAAAGAGTATAAAAAAAATACTATTTTTGTAGAAACTGAAGATTATAGGAATATTGATGAAGTTTTAGATTTGATAGATATTGACGGGTATGATCTTTCAGTAGTGAATTTTGTTGGCTCAATAAACCTCCGACCCATACATTTGTCTAAAGATAAAGATATGTATGAAATATTGGAAGTCAATTTAATGTCAAACTTCAGAATTCTTTCAAGCTTATTGAAGAAAAGTATTAACAAATTAAGTTATGTATGCTTTTCTTCAGTAGCTGCTAATTATGGATTAGCAAATCATGAGCTCATAGCTTCAGCAAAATCAGGTCTTGAAGGACTGATAAGATCTTGTTCAGCTACATATGGACACAAAGGATTTAGGTTCAATTGCGTAGCTCCAGCTCTTATTGAAACTAAGTTATCAAGTAAATTTGTTTCAAATGAAAAAGCAAGAGATATGGTGTCAAAAATGAACATCCTAAATAAAATAGGTGAGCCTGAAGATATAACAGGGTGTATTTCATGGTTACTAAGTAATAATTCTAATTTTGTAACAGGCCAAACAATAAATATTGATGGAGGAATGAACAATATAAATACAAGGATAGTTAGATGATAAAAGAAATAATAAGTAGAATACCAAATTTAGATTACAACACAAAAAAATTGATTGATAAACAAAAATCAATCAATTCCGAAAATGAGATATACAATAAATTATTACAAGAATTAATTCAGTAATTTCTCATTAAAATATAGGAGAGAAAAATGAAGAAATTCGGTTCAATTACACTCGTAATTAGCTTACTTCATTTCTTAGAAGATGCCACACTAGTAGCTCTAGGACGATTTACAGAGTTAAACTTCTTATCTTTGCTAATCGGAACAGTCGTTTTCGGTTTGATAATAGCTTGGTTAGCAAGGCAGGAAAAAGTAAAGAACTGGTTAAGTACAGATTAATTACTATATGCAGTAAATTCAAGTATCATAATTTTTTTTAAAAAAATATAATTGCTATATTACAGATACTCAATATGGCATATTATTCCGAATTATTTAATCTAAAAGATGAAAGATTCTTTAATAAATTAGCTTTATCTAGCATATATATTTATACTATAAGATTCTTAGACTTTGCATTAGTAACCTGGCTACTGACTAACATAGTAAAAAACCCTTCAAGTGTAGGTTTATTAGTTTTTGTAAAATTCCTTCCAATGATTTTTTCTGGAATTATTTCTGGATGGTTAGTTGATAAATTTACAAGATTAAGTATTATACGACTTGTGATTATAATGACCTCTTTTTATTTAATGAGCTGGTCATTTTATCTTTTTTTCTTTGAAGTAAAACCATCAGTAATTTTTTTTCTTACCTTTTTATCCGGAATATTGATGTCTATTGATATCTCATCTAGACAGTCATATTTGGCAAATTTACTTAAGAAAAAAAGATTAAAATCTGGTATTGCCTTAAATATTATTCTCTTAAACACAGCGTGGTTTTTAGGTCCAAATATTGGAATATACTTTATGAATTTTCTTAGCTTAGAAAAATTATATTTTGCACTTGCAATAATAAATGCTGTAAATTTAATTTTTCTTCATAAAATGCCCAAACTATCAATAGCAAAAATCGAAAAAAATAAATATTCAGGATTTACATCAGGAATCAAATATGCTTTAAAAAATAAAATTATAATATCTACCTTGATAATAGTAGCTATAGGAAATTTAACTGCATTCACATTTGAGTCAATGGCTCCATATTTTGCAAGATTTATTTATGAAGCAACACCTGAACAATTTTCTTTATTGATATCTCTTCAAGGATTTGGAGCTCTTATAGGTTCAGTAATATTTTTTCCTTTATTGGTTAGAATTTCTAGGCCTGGACTAATTTTTGCACTAGCAACTATAACTTTGTGCGCAGGAAGTATTATATTTACTAATAATAAATCATTCATATCAGGATGCATAACTATTACTATCTTAGGATCAGTAACAACTTTTTTTATGAATATGCATTCTAGAATTTTGCTCTCTCAAACGCCTAATCCTCTCAGAGGAAGAATACAAGGATTAGCACAATTCGCAATAGGTTTTTTTCCTATGGGTGCCTTATTTGTGGGTATTTTAGGAGACAATATTGGTATTCTTAATAGCATGAGAATTTTTTCAAGTTTGGGGATTATAGCAACAGTTTTTATACTCATAATATTTAAGGACTTACGAAATAAATTATGAATAAAATAGCCAGAATAAATATTTATATAGCTATATTTTTTTCAATTGTTTTATTTATTGCATGTGATGCAAACAGCTCTGAAAATAACGAAATAACTTCTAAATCTAATAATATTTTGGCAAATTCCGCAGAATTAAAACAATCCAATATTGATAAAACAAATATCTTTTCGATAAGAGGAAGAGGTTCAGTTAAACAAAAACAAGAGATTTTAGAAATAAATTTAGCAATTGAAAATAGAGATAAAGAGATAATAAAAGCAACTAATTCAGTCAATGAAAATATTGAAAAGATTTTAGAAATTGCAAAATTACTTGGTATTGACGAAGATCAAATAGTTACAAAAGAATATTCAATTTCACCTGTGACAAGGTGGGTTGAAAAAAAAGATGATTATGGAGAATATGGAGAAAGTCAGATAATTGCTTATAGAGTATATAATTCAGTTTTAATAACTTCAGAAGACAAAGACTCATTAACAAGTTTTATAGACAAAGCAAATGCTGAAGTAGGAAATTCATTTAGAGTAAATAATATAAAATTCAAAGCCAAGGCTAATGAACAAAACAAGATTTTATCTAGGGAAAAAGCTGTAGAAGATGCTTTGAAAAAAGCAAAATTTTATGAAGATAAACTTAACATCGAATTAGGAAAAATTATTTATTTTGATGAATTTCAACATGGAGGATCCAATCACAATTTACAAGATCCAGTGCCAATGATGAGAATGGCTGAAGCTTCAATGCCTTCTACTGATCTTTTCGCAGGAGAGTCTGAAATTATTAGCGAAGTTTTTTTAGGTTTCGAAATCAAATGAAATACAAATTATTACTAATATTTATAATATTATTATTATTTTCATGCAGTAAAATTGATGAAAATAATACAGTGTGCAACTCTGAAAATGATTTTTGTAAATACTTTGAAATAAAGTACGATAATCTAGCAGAAATAACTGAAGATAATGCCAAGTTATCTATAGAAGATATTAATACTTATAATAAATTAGCTGAACAAAACTTAAATGAAAAAAATTCATCTTCAATATTTGATATTTATACAGGAATCTTTATACCAAGATTTTCATACTCAATAAAAAATGATCAATCAATTGAAAAACTTTGGTTTGGATTAGCTTTATATCCTGCGGATAAAAAAAATAAATTTAAGAATTTAACAGACCTCTATTATTCAGATAATAATTATTCATTTCAATCGAGAGGAGCTTATGGAGAATGTATAAAAGACGAAAGTTCTTACCTTGATTCAAAAACAAGTACAATTTATAACTGTAAAAATAATGAATTGATGTCATATGATTTTTGGGTAGATGATACAGATTATATATGGAGAATGATATGCGTATGGGATGAGGATAAATTTCAAGGAGTAAATCAAAGAAAATTATTAGTAGATACAATAAATTCTTCTGATACTTGCAGAAATTCCTTCAAATCTTTCAAATCAAAACTAGATTGATTTTCTATTAAAATAAGACTCGGCCTCTTTCAACGAGTCAATGAAAATATCAATTTCTTCAAAAGAATTATATAAATAAAAGCTAGCACGACATGCAGCAACTATTTCATATGATCTAACTAAAGGCATCGCACAATGATGACCCGTTCGGATGGCAACTCCAAACTTATCTAGTATTTCTCCAATATCATGTGGGTGGACAGATTTATGATTAAACGAAATTACTCCACCTCTATTTTGCATATCTTGAGGACCAATAATTTTATAATCAGAAAGATCTCTCATTTTTTCCAATGCATAAAGAGTTATATCGTCCTCGTGCTTTGTAATTGACTTCATTCCTATTTTTTGTAAATAATCAACTGCATATCCAGTTGCAATTGCATCTGCTATATTTGGTGTTCCTGCCTCAAACTTATAAGGTAAATCATTCCATTTAGCATCTTCATAAGATACCTCAGAAATCATATCCCCACCAAAATAGAAAGGATCCATTTGATTGAGTATATTTTCCTTACCATACAAAATACCAATACCTGTAGGACCAAGCATTTTATGTGCTGAAAATGCAAAAAAATCACAATCAATTTCTTTCATATCTACAGAGAAATGAGGTGCACTTTGAGCCCCATCAAGAACTAAAAATGTACCAAATTTTTTAGATATAGATCTGATTTCTTCTATAGGATTAATAACGCCTAAAACATTAGACATGTGGGTAATTGCAATAATTCTTGTATTTTTATCTATTACTTCTTCTGCACCTTTTAAGTCAATTCTACCTTCAAGGTCATGCTCTAGAAATCTTAACTCAGCTCCCCTAGATTTACATAACTGTTGCCATGGAACAAGGTTGGAATGATGCTCCATCCTTGAAACAACTATGTTGTCTCCCTCATTGATTTTTTTTTGCAAACCCATTGCAACAATATTTAATGATTCACTTGTATTTCTAGTCCAAATAACCTCATTTGGTGAAGCATTAATAAAATTTGCGACCTTTACTCTAGAGTTTTCGTATCCATCTGTAGCTTCTACAGATAATTTATGTACACCTCTATGAACATTAGAATTATATTTTAGGTAATAATCACTGAGTGAATTTATAACTGAGGTAGGTTTTTGAGATGTAGCTGCATTGTCGAGATATACAAGAGATTTGCCATTAACTTCTCGTTCTAATATTGGGAAATCTTTTCTTATTTTTTTTAAATCAAATTGTTTCATAAAATATAAGACTATAATTATATTTTAACATTAACAATCGAAAAAAATTATGTTATTTACTAAAGATTAAATCTAACTTTATATCAAAGTAGAAATAGAGTTTTAATTAATTCTTATATTAGCTAAAGTCACCTCATGGGTAGGATAAAGACCAACCCATGAGGATGTAACCAGACTCTTAAAAAAAAGCCTTATCTAAGTATCACTTCCAGACCGTGCGGGTCGGCTATAGAGATTTTTTGTCCTGGGAAAACTTCTTCTAGTACCCTAGAAGAGTCTTTCATTGAAGCTATGTCGTTCAAATCCCAACTGAACCCATTACAATCATCATTGATAGTGAGAACAGCCACTCCTGGTGTTCTACTGGCGGACTCAAGGGATCCTATGGCAGTAAGAGGTTTAGCACCCCGTAAAGTAATGAACATCTTGTTCCCTACGATATCGGCGACGTCAGGCTTTGGATCCTCACTGAAAGATGCTGACATTGATTGTGTCGCTACAACCTTATTGGTCTGTAGGTTTACGAAGTTGACATCATTGCTTACCCTCATACTGGTTATTGCATATATATCTCCCTTTTGATCAGTACAGGTAACTGCACCATGGGTGTCCTCACCTGGTAGTTCTATCTGTATTGGATTAGGGAATACTCCTTCCGCTGCTTTACTTGTATCAAAAGTATAAAGGAAATCATCTCCTCCTTTAGCCCCACTTTCACCGTTTGTCATTATCTTGCTGAAAGGCAAACGAGATACACCACAACCTATGCCTGGAACCGTGTCCTTATCATAGACTTTTACAACAGTCATAGGGATGGTACCATCTGCAGAGCCCACATCTACTACCAGTAAACCTCCGCCAGCTAATGTTATGTATGCGAATTTACTATCATTAGTGAACTCGTGACAAATTGGGCGCGCCATCGTAGTTCCTAATTCATTAGTGAATTGCCTTAACGCTAAAGTCTCTACTAATTTGTAATCATCACTAGTGTAGTTTGTCTGGATTTTATGTAGGAATCCAGATTCGTCTTTAGCACCAATATTTGCGACGATAGCCATGCTATTATCAGGAGAAGAAACTGAGGCGTGGGAATTTGTTGTTCCACCTACACCATTGAAACCTCCTATTGTATTGACGCAGCCAACTATAGCACGACTATCAATATTTATAAAGAATGTATTACCAGAACCTACATTTGCTAAAAGGGCATGGCTGGCTTTCGGGGTGGTATAGTTGGAAAGTATCATGTGTGGCTTACTAGGGGCTTCACAATTAGCATCTTTAGCTGCTTCTGCAAGATCAATAATCTCAGGAGTTGCATCTTTAGCATCCTTTACAAAAATATCTTGCCCGTCCCATATATATAGCAGCCCACCAGTCCCATCGCTTTCAGTAGGAGATTGATCAACAGCCCATACTTCATAGGAAGGTTCCATTTCTGGGAAGGTACACCCTACTCCAAGTATAGTTAGTACAACCAACATAAATTTCCATAAAAACTTAAAATACATTTTCTTACTCCTTTTTGTTTTAAATTAAAAAAAAAAGACCTCATTTTTGAGGTCTTACCAATACAAGTTTTTATCGCTTGTTTCTACAAATCAAAAGACCTCCTAGAGGAGTTACAGCTACTACAGCAACAAAATAGATTGCTACTAATTAACTTATTACAGATGTAGAATTTCAATAAAAACTAACCTTCTTAACTGAATATTTTCTAATGAAAATAAGCATTTTTAATAAAACATAAAGCATATAGCTTAAAGTAAATTTATTTAGCTGTAGGCATATTCTAGATATATTTATTTTCTTGATTAAGACAATTTAATTACAATTTCTTTTTTTTAATTAGCAAATTGCTAAAAAAATTGTGTTATTATACAGGTCTATGACAAAAAGAAATTCAACAAACATTCTTTGTATCTGTAGCTGTTGTATGAAAAGCTCCAGGTTTCTTTAATTTGTCTTAAATCAAAAAAAACAGCAAAATATAGAAACCCCAATCAAGGGGTTTTTTTTATGTAAAAAATAATGTTAAAAGCAGAAAAAACATACTCAAATCAGAAAATATTTGGATGGATTTCTTTTGGACTTGTATTCGTATTTTCTTATGCAATTTCAAGAAGTAATTTTAATGATGCTGCAATTTGGATTGCAGCTTGTGGGTTAGGGTTTACTCTTCAGAAATCTAGATTTTGTTTTGCATCTTCGTTCAGAGACTTATTTATGTTTGGTTCTGGTCACAATATGAAAGCCGTTCTTCTTGCAATTGGAATAGCTTCTTTAGGATTTATTGGAATAATGATTTGGTTATTACCTGACCCTGTACCAGGAGAATACCCTTCTTCTGCACATGTATTACCATTTGGGATTTCAACAATCGTTGCTGGTACAATTTTTGGTGTTGGAATGGTTACAGCTGGCGGATGTGTTTCGGGAACAATATATAGAATTGCAGAAGGTTATGTTGCTTCCGTCATAACTATGATTGGAATTTTTATTGGAACTATATTACTAATAATTTCGTGGGATTTTTGGTGGGATAATTTTATTAGCAATGAACCAAAAATATTTTTACCTTCAACTCAATCGATTGGATATGGATTATCTTTATTAATAACTATTATAGGAATAGTTTTAGTTTATTTCATAGTAGTTTATGTAGAAACTAAATCAGGTGTAAGAAATTTTAATATTTCAAAAAAACCTGATTTAAAGGAAAAAACTTTTCTTCAAACTATAAAAGAAAATATTGAGAATATATTCTCAAAAAGCTGGACAGCGACTATGGGTGGAGTGGCTCTAGGATTCATTTCAATAATTTATTTTATTTTTCATTCTCCTCCGGGAGTTACTGGAGAGATAATGAAACAATCAATGAGTATTTCAGAATCAATCAACTTATCTGAAGGCCCATTAAAAGGGATCTCATCATTAAGTGGGTGCTTAGGATCAAGTATTGGTTCTGGATTGATTTCACATACTTTTGTAAGTACTGTAGGAGTATTTTTTGGAGCTTTAGTATCTGCTTTGTTATCCCAAGAATTCAAAATTAGAACTCCTAAAGAACCAAAACGATATATTCAATCATTATCTGGAGGAGTATTGATGGGATACTCAGCAAGTCTTGGAATTGGTTGTACTATTGGTGCATTTTTTTCCGCAATTCCATCATTTTCTCTATCAGGTTGGTTATTTGGATTAAGTCTTGGTATAGGCTCCTTTGTTGGGACTAAGATTATAAGGTTTATAGGATAGGTATGAGTACAGTAAATCAAATGAACTTAATTGAAACTCCTATCAAAGATCAGCTTTTAAGAGTTGATGAAATATTAAATGAGCTTTGCTCTAGTAATGGTGGGATCGGAAATTGTAGAAAAATAGAGATATTAACTGGGGAGGAATTACTTGTGAAATATATACCTCCTAAGGCTGTTGAAAAAAAAATAAAAATTAAATTCAAATATGTAGAAAATATTTGGCACATAACGTTAGAAAAGGAATAAAAATGAGTAATGAAGAAACTAGAAAATTAGATCTCAGAGGAGAAATTTGTCCTTATCCAATGCTAAAGACTAATGAAGAATTAGATTCAAATAAGGATATAAATATTCTAGAAGTAATTACCGATCATTCACCTGCTTTATCTACTATTCCTCCTCAAGCACTAAAAAGAGGTTATGAGGTTGAAATAGACGAAATTGATAACAGTGAATGGAAAATAACATTAACAAAAAATAATTAAAATAAGGGGGACTTATGAAAAAGTTATTAATAATTGGAACATTTATAATTGGAGTGTTTTTTGGATGTTCATCAGGAGATTCTGACTCAAGTTTTGACCAAAGAGGTTACTCAAATACAGATAAATTAGTATCAGCTGAATGGTTAAATGAAAATTTAGAAAATGTAAAAATAATTGACGTTAGAAAAGCAGAAGAATATGATTCAGGTCATATTCCGGGAGCCGTTAGATTGACTCCAAACGAAGTTTTTCAATGGGAAGCTGAAAATGGGGTTAAAGGTATGTTACCTTCAGGGGATCATATAGCTGAGGCTCTTTCATCAGTAGGTATAAATGAAAATGATACTGTTATTTTTTATGATGGAAATAGTAATCTATGGGCTTCAAGAGGATTATGGGCGTTAGAAGTTTATGGGCATAAAGACTCTAGGTTATTAGATGGAGCTTGGGTTTATTGGTCTGAAAACGATTATCCTATAAGCACTGATAGTCCTTCTATTTCAGAGTCAAATTATAAATTCACATCATCTCCAAACACTAACTTAATTGCAAGCTGGGAAGAAATATTAGATTCTGTTGATGACCCATCAAAAATTGTTTGTGACACAAGAAGTCCTGATGAGTATGCAGGTAAAGATGTTAGAGCTGACAGAGGAGGTCATATTCCTGGTTCAGAAAATGTTAACTGGGTAAACGCTGTAGATGCTAGTGGCCAATTTTTAGAGGCAGATAAATTGAGTAGTATTTATGAAAATAAAGGTATAAAGACTGATAAAGCAGTTTATACTTTATGCCAAACAGCCGTAAGAGCTACTCATACCTGGTTTGTATTACAAGAATTATTAGGCTATGATAATGTAAAAGTTTATGATGGTTCTTGGATAGAATGGGGAAACTCAGATCTTCCTATTGAAAATAAATGAGTGATGAAAATAAAGAAAATTTAGAATATGGGCTACCAAGCCATGAAGAAATGGAAAGGTCTGGAGATCCTATTACTATGGGATCCAGTCCTTTCAAATTCTTAGTAAGTGGATTAGAATGGGGTAATTTACCTGATAATTGGACACTTAGTGAGGCAACTTCTGTAGCAGTAAATAGCGTTGATGAGATTATAGTATTTAACAGAGGCACAAAGCCTATAATTATTTTTGATAAAGAAGGTAACTATCTAAGATCTTGGGGAGAAAATACTTTTTCTAATGCCCATGGAATCAGTGTAGACAACTCGGATAATATTTATTGTGTTGATTCCGGAGATAACACAGTCAGAAAATTTGATCCTTCAGGAAACCTTATTTTTCAATTAGGTAAAGAAGGAGAAAGAGCTGAAAAAATGAGTGGACTGCCGTTTGCAGTTCCAACTCAGGTAGCGGTTGATGAATCTACAAATGATTTTTATGTCGCCGATGGATATTCAAACGCTAAAGTTCATAAGTATGATGAAAATGGTAAATATCTATTTTCTTGGGGAGAATCAGGAACAGGAGAAGGGCAATTCAATATTGTTCATAATATCTCAACAGACAGTGAAGGATTAGTGTATGTTGCTGATAGAGAAAATCATAGAGTTCA